>Ga0180007_10003677_pt1 | contig 16880 bp, 17 predicted proteins | sample MM_PC_MetaG_FD_121122 | JGI IMG/M metagenome (GOLD analysis project Ga0180007, IMG submission 121122) | Groundwater microbial communities from the Aspo Hard Rock Laboratory (HRL) deep subsurface site, Sweden - MM_PC_MetaG | ecosystem: Environmental > Aquatic > Deep subsurface > Groundwater... | reverse complement strand
GTATTACTTCAGAACCGTGCTGAAGGTTTGGGAAAAATGTTTGGTGGAGGTGGTGAAGTATTTAGAACAAAACGAGGACTGGAAAAAGTCCTGTATTATCTAACCATAGGTCTAATACTTGTTTTAGTTGTACTCTCCCTCCTAATTCTAAAATACTCTGCATAATTGAGTAGATTATGAAATCAAATACGAAAGAACAAAAAAATGCTTTGTCCATGAGGGACGCTCTTAATGAGTTTAAGAATCTTAAAATGGTTGAAACTCATGATGAGTCAAAGGATTGGAGAGATGGTTTGTGGCACTATCCTGATGTAATAGAGAAGATTTTTAAGGGTGCTGTACCCTTTAGTTACATATTTCTTTTTTCTTTGATAGCCTTTCTTTTTGTTCTATTTCTGCAATCCAAGGCTTTTGCCAATGTATTAAAGGAGGGATCATTTTCTAATGATAGGTACTCTGAAGGTATGGTCGGTGCTCTATCCTCTTTTAATCCTCTTTTTGCAACCACAAATTATGTCGACAAGGCTATAGATAGTCTGATATTTGAAAAGTTTGTGTATATTGACCAAGATGGAAAACCAAAGTCAGGAGTTGCAAAGTCATGGACAGCTTCAAAAGATAGTTTGACGTATACATTTACTATTAATGAGGATCTCTACTGGCAAGATGGAACTGAACTTACTGTTGATGATGTGCTTTTTACTTTTAACACAGCTATATCACTTGCGTCGGATGACTCTGTAGGAGCAGCCTTGGTAGGTATTGATATTGTTAAGGTGGATGATAAAACTTTGCAGTTTACTTTGACAGAGGCAAACCCAACCTTCTATGAAGCTGTTTCAATATATATTATTCCACAAAAAGAATTTGAGGATATCGATCTAGGTCTAATACGTACTGCTTTTGTAAACAATGCAATGGGGAGTGGTAAGTATATGATTGAGAAGAAAGAACAAAATGCTGTCTATTTAGTAGATAACCCATATGATAGCTATTTTCCTAAATTGAAAAATATTGAGCTTAGAATATACCCAGACTTCTCATCTCTCGAGACAGCAATGAGGGTTGGTGATATTGATGCTTTAGGAAGTTGGGACAATGAAGCCCTTTCCTTTATGCAGGAATATACATCGTTTGGAGTGCTTTCAAAGACGGAGGATTTTAGAAATAGAACTCTTTTCCTTAATTTAAGAAAAGAAAATTTAAAGGACAAGAATGTTCGAATTGGAATAAACTATCTTTTGGATGTGAATAACTTGTTGAAGGAATCAAATATCCAGGGAGAAGTAATGCATGGCCCATATCCTGATGACTCCTGGGCATTTAATGATGAAATATCATACTACGATTATAATCCTGAAAAGGCTGTAACATTCTTAAAAACAGCTGGTTACACCAAGAATTCAGAGACGGGTTACTATGAATCTAAGGAGAACAAAATTCTGAGTTTTACCTTGAGTTATTTAGATAATAATATAAATAATCGATTGGTTGATGTAATTGTTAAGCTATTTGATAAAGAAGGAATTGTAATTAAACCAGATAGCTTAGATTACAATGAAATATCTCAGCAAACAATTGCAAAGAGAGATTTCGAGATGTTGCTCTATGAGGTAGAGACAACCGTTGATCCAGATCAATACAACTTATGGCATTCCTTAAAAGTTGATGATCCTAACTTGAATCTTTCTGGATATCAGTATGAAAGGGTTGATATCCTATTAGAGGATGCTAGAAAGACAACAAATGAGGCTGTAAGGAAAACAAAATATCTACAATTTCAAAGATATTTAATGGCTGATGCACCTGTGATATTTTTATATCATCCCTCTTTTGTGTTCTACTTTGACAGCAAACTTAAAGGAGTTGATCTGGATAATACAAACTTCTCTTATGAGCGATATTGGAATATTGAAGATTGGTATTGGACTTATTAATGCCAGGGGGGGGATTTGAACCCCCATCCTATTGCTAGGACTACGTTCTGAACGTAGCGTGTATACCAATTTCACCACCTTGGCTAATCATTGGTATTTTACCACGAAATTTATTTTTTTGATGTAAGAGATACTTCTACTGTTGACTTCTTCTCCTCGCCTTTTGTATTGTCAGGATCAAAGTTCTTAAAGTCTTTTAGGAAATCAATCTTGTTAATAACGGTCTCTTCCTTCTTTTCTTCTGCTTTATCTTTTTCACCCTCCTTCACATCTGTCTTTTTGTCTGAGCTAGGTGTTGTTGGTTTTGTAATTCCCATTAATTTCTCTCGAAGTGTCACGTCCTTTTCTTTAGGATCAATTTTAACAAATTCCTCTGCAACCTTTTTTTCAACTTTCTGTATAATCTTCTTTTTCCTTGTGGATACAAAAAGGATTCCAAGCATTACACCAATTAGGAGGCAAGAACCTCCAGTTATGAGATATGTTTGATTACTTATCACCCAGTTGGTTAGAGATTCGAGTGTTATATTACTAAAACTAAATGTTGAAAGATCTGAGTTAAAAGAAGAAGAGTTCTTGTCCAGCGTAAATTTAATTGTTTCTGAGAGATTACTGGCATATCCATATCTACGAGTATATGCATTCAAAGAATATACATCTTTTGTTAAGTCATCTTTCTTAAAGCTTATACTCCATTTTCCATCCCCATCTATTGTGGCGATCTCAGTGAACACAGAACTTCCACTTGAAAGAATTATGATAACTTCAGAATTAGCCAAACCAGTACCTGCTATTGTTACATCTTCAGTTCCAATTACAGGAGTACCTAAAATTGGTGCACGTGGGATTATAATGAGAGAAGTATCATATATTTGAGTTGTATCATTCTCATCTTTATATTTGAATTCTAAAGTATGCTTACCAATACTGAGGGCTGAGAATGTGTATGGACTTGTTATATTTGAAAAACCCTTGCTATCGATTTCTAACTGAATTGTGCTTTCATCCTTTGCAGGATTAACAAAAGTAATTATTGTGCTTGGATTATCAGTTTGTATTGGCATATCCAACTGAATTTCATTATCTGTGTCTGAAGTAGACGTTTGAGCTGTTGTATTTGTTGTGACTGTATTATTGTTCCCTACTACATCTGAAACAGAGGTGTCTGTTGTGGCCATCACTGGAGTTATGAGCAAGGAGAATGTTAATAGAGTTGCTACAAGTATTGGTAATTGTTTCATCTGTTGGCAGTAAAGAATTTATTTTATTTATCCATTCTATCAATGAACAGGATTCCTTCCAAGTGATCCATCTCATGTTGTATGCTTGCAGCGTTTATATCATTATACTTTTTTGTTATCCAATTCCCATCGGTATCCTGGAATCGAACTTTGATTTTGTAGTATCTAGACACATTGCCAACTAATTTGGGTACACTTAGACAACCCTCTTCTCCAGAAAACTTTAAAAAACCATGTGGCTCTACTGTGGGATTAATAAATAGTTCCCATTGATCTGTATCATAATTCAATGAATAGAAGACTCGTTTGTTCTTCCCAACCTGGATAGCTGCAATGCCTCCAGCAGGGACATTCCCTTGCTCTTCACTGTGTTGAGCTGTGTACAAAAGGTCTGAAAGAAATTCGTTAAACTCCCCCTCTTTAAGTTCATTGGGAGTAACCAAAAGACTCTTCTGACGTAAGAGTTTCTCTTGATCTGGTTTTGCAATTGTTATGATGTCTAATGATTTTGCCATAGGATAAGTATATCATATCAGTCTATGAGTTTTTCAATACGAAATGATTTCAAATACTTTGGATTAATGCGGTATCCAAGCTTGTATTCTGTTTTGATGAGAGGTTTATCAAGATATGGTCGTAGCTTTTTTCTTATCCTACTTATTAGTGTATCAATAGCCGCATAACTAACATCTCTATGATTATGTGGGAAGTTACGACTGATTGTATTTTTACTTAATATATTGCCTTCTGCCATAATTAATAAAAATAAAAGATGAAATTCTTGATATGTTAAGGGAATTTTCTTATTTAAAATAAAAAATGAGTGAGATGCGATTTCGATTCGTATATCACCCATGTTGAGAATAACGGGTTTCTCAAAGGAAGAGATTAATTGTGAGATTTGTGCTTGTAATAATTCGCAGTGAATGGGTTTAGAGTGATAGATGTTTATTCCAAGACGAAAGGATTCTATCTCACAAACCGGATTCTTAGGGCCAAAGGCAATTATTGGAGTAAATAGATTCTCCTCTCGAATCATTTTTACCATCCGTTGGTTTTCACTATCGGGGATATGTATATCTAAAAGTAGTAAGGAATATTTATTATTTAGGATAGAGGGAATTTCGGAAATGTTCTTTACCCTTGTTAGGCGTACATTGTGGCTTGAAAAGCAGGGTCTTAATATATTGAACAAATGGTTGTTTTCTTCAACTAACAAGACTTTTGGTCCTATCGCTTTCGGAATCATTGTCTATTTTACAACATCAATTCTTACAAATACCTTGCAATTTGATTATTCTTCCTCTGATTTTTCATCAAAATCATCATCTTCGGGATCATAATCATCATTAGCTTTGGAAGGTATTATAAAGGATAGGGCAAATAACAGAGCAAAGGAGAGAATTAAAATTCCTATCAAAATAGTAAAGAATATTGAGTTCATAATTAATTATACATTTTTCTACCCAATGATTTAATACCTCACGATCTAGTTGTGAGATTTCTTTACATATTTGTCGTGTAGCTTTTCATTCAATGAATAGCAACAGCCACAAAAATTTTGTTTGTAAAATCCCCTATTGATGGAATGGTTATGCTCTTTTAATGGATAAACAAGCTTTGTGTCGTTGTCTTCCAATTCCTTTGCGATCTTCTCGATTGCCTCCTTGTCCTGATAGTGGCTTCCAAGCAATGTTGAGGATACATACTCTATGCCTTTTTCTTTTGCGTATTCAAAAGTTTTTGTAAGTCTTAATCCCCAACAACCTAAGCACCTTCTTTCCTTCCCTGCTATGCTTTCAAAATATTCTTGAGGTTTGTAGTCTGGAACAACAAGTTTTATATCTCTGTCCTTATATTTTTCTTTCAAGACTAATTTCACAGCATTGAGTCTTTCCATATATTCTGTTTTAGGATGTATATTGGGATTGTAGTAAAAAAGTGTTAAAGCAGTAGTATTATCTATCTGTTTTTCTTCTTCGAGTGCTTCAACAAGATGAATAAGGCAATCGGCACAACAGGTATGTACGAGTATTTTGTCTGCCATGATCTTTTTTAAGCTGTATTAGATATATTTTAATCATGATAAGGATACTAAAAATGATATGTACATTGCAAATCTGACTTCACTTTGTTATTTTATATTATGTCTAAATATTCGATTAAAATTGATAAATTCTCGAAATCCTTTGGTGAAGTTAAGGCTGTTAAGGATCTTTCATTCGAGGTGAATGATGGCGAAGTATTTGCTTTTTTAGGTACAAATGGATCAGGTAAAACTACAACTATTCGATGCCTGTTGAAGATATATCAGGCAGACGAAGGGAAACTGCTAATTAATGGGAAAGAATATTCTGAAGAATTAAATCAGATAATTGGATATCTTCCAGAAGAAAGAGGATTGTATCGCGATGTATCAGTTATTGATATTCTTACATATACAGCTAGGCTCAGAGGAATAGATTCTGATGATGCTATGAAGCGAAGTCTTGATTATTTGGATATGGTAGGTTTGATATTACACAAGGACAAGCAGATCTCACAGTTGAGTTCTGGAATGCAACAAAAGGTTCAGTTGGGAACAGCATTGATTCATAATCCAGAGATTTTAATTCTTGATGAACCTTTTAAGGGTTTGGATCCAATTAACAGGCAGCTCTTTGTTGATATCCTAAAGGAAAAAGGCAAAAAGGGTGCAACAATATTGTATAGCACTCATGTCATAGATGAGGCGCAGAAAATGGCAGATAGATTATTGATAATTAAGGATGGAAAGAGATTAGAATATGGTTCTGTGAATGAAGTGCGTGCTAACCATGGTAGTAAAAGCATCTTTATTGAATTCTCTGGTAAGGCTCCTGTAGAGAAGAATGAACTATATAGTGCAATCATAACAAATAAAACTGCTGAGATAATTCCAAACAAGGGTATAACAGAAGAAAAGATTTTAGAAAATCTTCTTAAACAAGAAGTGAAACTGGTAAGCTTTAGACTGGATTATCCAAGCCTAAACCAAGTATTTGTAGATATAATGAAATAACTATGAAAAGAAACTATCTAGAAGTTGCAAAATTTGAATTTTTGAAAACAATAAAGAAGAAGAGTTTCTGGTTAGCTACCCTATTTCTTCCAATATTTATAGGTGTAATTGGTCTGGTATCGGGATTATCTTCTGTAGATGCCGCGAAGAAGATGGAAAATCCTATTTCATTCACCAAGGTGTACATATATGATCCGGAGAGTGTAATTAGGTCTGCTTTTTTAATCGCTCCTTTTGAGGTTACTCAAGATTTGAACGCAACTCAAGAGGTTGTAAAACAGGACAAATCGACTATATTGGTTAAATTATCTGATAATTATTATCAGGATCTTACTTTTGACTTGTATTATAGAAAGGATGCAGATTTCATAGGTACTGCTAGCATGCCTACTGTAATTAATGCTCTTGTTAAACAAAGTGCGATTGCGGATATACAGAATCCTGGGGTTATTAATATTTTGAATGGTACTTCTACTACGACAAGCTATACCTATGATGATAATGGGAAATTAGTAAGGGAGGGTTTTGAAAAATACCTTTTACCAATTGCCTCTTTAGTAATCTTCTTTATGGCGGTATTCATATCCTCAAGTTTCTTGCTTCAGAGTGTATCTGCTGAGAAAGAAAACAGGATGATTGAGACCATTCTTTCAATTGTAGATAAGAAATCTCTAATGTTTGGAAAAATGATCGGATTAATGGGTGTTATGTTTGTTCAGCTCTCGACGTGGTTAGTTCTAGGATTTGGGATATACAAAGTGGTGCTTGGAAGGTTTAGTCTTCCAATTCCTATAGATTTTGCTAATATTGACGTCTCTCTGTTACCTTTGAATATTTTCCTTATATTGATGGGCTTCCTCTTCTTTGCAGCCATTATGACGGGTACAGGAGCTGTTGGTACGGGTGCTGAGGATAGCAGAAATCTTTCATCGATATTTATTATCTTGTCTATATTCCCTATGTATCTAATGCAGCTTTTAATCACTGATCCAAATGGTACGATAGCTACAGTGTTGAGCTATTTCCCATTTACTTCGTTTATGGTTCTGCTTATTAGAAATTCCTTTGGAGCGTTGCCTCTTCCTGAGCTTATTATTGGAATTGTGACTTCTGTGGTATACGTAGTCGTAGCTATGTTTATAGCTATGAAGTTATTCGAACTGGGGTGTCTTATGTACAATAGGAGACCTTCCTTTAAGGAAATGCTCTCCTATTTTAAGCGAGGTTAGTTACCTTTACCGTTTGTACTTCCACTACCATTTGAGTTTTCGCCTCCATTAGAATCAGAGCTTACTTCCAGTTCAACTTTTTTACTAGAAGTTAATTTGGTATCTAATGTGTCGATAGCTTTCTGCATATTTGCTTTCTGAGTGGCATCTCCACTTTCAGTTTTTAACTGTTCTTGTGTCATAGTCTGAATATGAGCTTGTATCTTCTCTTGATATTGAAGTCTCAATTCTTCTCTCTGTTCAAGTGTCAGCTTGCTATCCCCATCTGCGACCGTGGTATCAAGCACATCTACCTGAGCATCAATCTCCTCTAATGCGTCTGTTGTATCAACATTCTCTGCCACAAGTGCATCCAATTCAGATAATCTTTCATCTAAGACCTCTGTCTCAAATGCTATTTCTGCTTCTGGATTCAGAATTGCGAGTCTTGTGACTGACTCTGTAAATTTATCTAAAGGGAAAAGGGCGTCTGCAGGAGTTGCGGCATTTGCTTCTCTTACGAGGAAGAACCCACCTACGCCTACAAATACTATCGCAAGGGTGAAAGTGAGAGCTTTTTGTAGCTTCTTGTCCATTGCTTAATATATTGAAAATTTATATATACCTAAATATGTCAGATTTCGATGTTAAGGTCAACCATCTTAGAAGTGTATCTTTTCTTTTGACAAGATGCTATAATACTTTTGCTATTGGAGCGTTCGTATAGACTGCTTTGAGTAATTTATCTCCCAAGTGTATTGGTATAGCGAATATAATTTATTTTTTTATATAAATAATGGGAAACAAGTTATTTGTAGGAAACTTGAGCTGGAACGTCGATGACGCAATGCTTAAAGATTTCTTTAGTTCTGTCGGTACTGTTCTTGAAGCAGTTGTAATAAAAGACAGAATTAAGAACCGATCCAAAGGATTTGGTTTTGTTAAGATGTCTACCGAAGAAGAAGCTCAAAGAGCAATCGATGAACTAAACGGAAAGGAACTTGACGCAAGAGCATTAAATGTATCTGAAGCTAGAGAGGAAACTCCTAGAGAGAACAGATCATTTGGTGATAGAGATAACAGAGGTGGTTACGACAGAAGGTAATCCGTTGTTGTTTTGAAATTAAAGGGAGACCGCAAGGTCTCCTTTTTTTTATCTGTTTGAAATAAATAACAAAAGATAAATGAAGTGAATAAACAGTATTTGTATTAATTCGTGAATTATTTATGGAGAATTGCTTTGACCTATTCAGTCATACCATCTAACTGTTGTTGTGCATATACGGTTAGATTTTTTCTCTTAGCCCAAGTTCTTTGAGTATCAGTTAGAAGTTTCTTTCTAAGTCTAATACTGACAGGAGTAACTTCGATAAGTTCATCATCATTTATAAATGAGAGTGCATATTCTAATGTTAGAGGTATTGTAGCTCTAAGAGAGATAGTTGTAACCTCTGCATGTGACATTCTAACGTTGGTCTTATGTCTTGCCTTACATGGGTTAACCATAATATCTTCTTCATTGTTGTTAATACCGATAATCATACCTTCGTAGATAGCTTCTGAGCCTGAAATGAATAGTTTCCCTCTATCCTGAATAGTTGTTAAGGAATAGCCTAGTGCTGTACCTGTCTCTGAAGACACGATGACACCTTTTCTGAAAAGTTCTGGTTGTTTAATATAAGGAATATACTCTGAGATGAAGCTATTAATAATTGCTTCTCCCTTTGTAGCATTCATCAATACTCTATGAAGACCGATTAAGTTTCTAGTTAATATCTTGTATGTAAATCTAGTTTGACCTTCTTCATTCTCAATATTAATCATTTCTCCCTTTCTATCACTTACCTCTTGAGTTACTACACTCATATATTCTTCTGGAGCATCGATTGTAAGCTCTTCGATAGGCTCACTGATAACACCATCGATATTCTGAAGAATAACCTCAGGCTTACTCAACTGAAGTTCAAAGCCTTCTCTCCTTAATTGTTCAACAAGAATTGCCAATTGAAGTTCTCCTCTACCTGCAACAAAGAAACTGTTTGAACCACTGTTTGTAATATCCAAACTAATATTTAAATTCTTTTCTTGTTCTAATCTCTGAGCCAATTGTTTGTCTGTAACAAACTTACCTTCCTTACCTAAGAAAGGAGATGTATTTGCTTGAAACTTCACTCTCACTGAAGGAGGAGTAATGGAAATCTCTGGAAGTACATCTTGATTGTTAATATCACATATGGTTGCCCCTATCTTTGTTGATTCTAATCCAGTTATAGCGACTATCTCTCCAGCTTTTGCTTCAGTTATAGCCTGCCATCCCATACCTTCTTTTACAAAAAGGCCCTTAACCCTACCCTGGACTTTTTCTTCTTTCCCAGGTTTGTTAGATATCAATATAACTGGGTCGTTGAGCTTAACATTGCCCCTATTAATCTTTCCAATTAGGTATCTTCCTGTGTGTGTATCATATTCTAATGAAGTTACCTGCATCTGGAATGGGCCCTCAGGATCTCCTTTTGGTGCTGGCATACTTGCAATGATCTCATCTAATATTGGTGTAACATCACCTGTTGTGCTGTTAGCAATTGTTAGATCACCTTCTGGCATTTCTTTAAAGATCTTTCCTTCCCTAGCTATTGCATAATACACAGGGAACTCTAATTGGTCTGAATCTGTAGCTAATGCTAAGAAGAGATCTTGTACCCTACTGATTGTCTTTTTAATATTTGCTAATTTCTTGTCGATTTTGTTTACAACAACAATAGGTTTAAGACCCATTTCTAAAGCTCTTTTTAATACAAATTTGGTTTGTGGCATAGGGCCCTCTTTTGCATCTACCAAAAGTAAACAGCTGTCAGCCATATTTAAGGTTCTTTCAACCTCTCCACCGAAATCTGCGTGACCTGGGGTATCTATAATATTGATCTTGTATCCCTTGTATCTGATTGAAATATTCTTTGCACTAATGGTAATACCCTTTTCTCTTTCTAATTCGCTTGAGTCTAAAATCTGTGTTTCAGACATCTCATCTTGATTATCTCTAAAAAGGTGGTTTTGCTTCATAAAAGCATCAACCAGGGTAGTTTTACCGTGATCGACGTGAGCTATAATAGCTATGTTTCTTAAGTTGTTTTGATCAATTGGTGAATATTCCATGACAAGGTAGGATTTTACCACAAAAATGGCAAACTTGATACTATTTTGTGATCAAGGAATTATTCCTTGACCTCTACGCCTCCGAAGATTGCACTTCCAGTAATCTCTAGTACTGGGGATTTAGTCTCTCTGGAAGGTATCTTACTATCCCAGCCTCCAAAAACTCCTGTGCCGCTTGTTACAATTTTACAATCTTTAGGTACTAGTACTTCTACTCCCCCAAAGATAGCGTTTACTGTTAGTTTTGCTCCGTCTTTATGAATTTTTGCATCTCTCAAATCTAATTTTCCCCCACCAAATATGGCAGAGATATCACCACCTTTAAAATCTTTTGAATCCATTCTTTTATCTAAACCCCAGAAGATTAAAGCCTCTGAGACACGATTAGTATCATCGTATTTCTTATCCATATTCATATGTGTATTTTCATTCTTGAAGATAATGGAAAGTCCTATTGCAATAATTGCTACTGGCCATAATACTGCGAAGAAATTCCATGAGAAGAGATGTGTAAATAGAAAGATTGAGCCAATTGAAAGAAAAAGAATAGCGGAAGCGGTATTTTTATCTAACAGCATTTTAAGACCTACTCCAAGCAATGCAGCTGGCCATAGATAGCCTATGACATCACCAGCGTTTAAATTTAACAATGGTAATACGCCTGAGGTTTCAAGGAAGAATATGAGACCTAGGATTATTAAGAGTCCTCCGATTACTAATTTTGAATTTGTGTTCATGATTTTAAATATATGTTAATTAAATTATTTTCTATCAATTGTTAACTCTCCCACTCCTACAGAAGCAGTGATGGTTACTTTCTTTGTAGCAGTATCATAGTTAGTAGATTTGTAGCTTGTTTCTTTCCCTATGCCATCAACAGTTGTATTTTCAAGCTTTATAGATCCTACACCCAGGTCATATGCCACTAATATACCTACATTCTCAGGTAATGTTAGGGTTATCTCTCCTGCCCCTACATTCAAATCTATTGTTTCAGGAATAGCATTTTCACCCAATGTAATATCTAAACTACCTGCACCAACACTTGTTCTAAATGCTTTTACTGTAGCTGAGTCTAGATTTACAATTCCTTCTCCTGCTCCTAAATCAATGGTTATATCTGTTGGTATGGTATTTTGTCCAAGTGTAAGAGTATATTCTGGTGATTTAAAGTTCCACCATCCCCATGTATGTATTCTTGTGTTATCAAATACGGTTGTTAAAACTCCATCTTTAGAGGTGCTCTCTAATGTTGGCTTGTTGGTTTCTGTATAGTCCTTCATTTCTGAGTGAAGGAAGTAGTCTGCAATTTCATCATTCAAATACAGGGTTGAAGCTGCAACATTAATATCTAAATCTCTAGAAGTGATGTCAGTATAGTCTGCAAGGTTAACATAGGAGTCACTTTCTATGAGTTCACTATCATCAATATTCTCACATCTGTTAAATATACAGTTTGAAACGCTTTCTGGTAAGAAAGGTACTCTCTGTGTTTTTGTGAAGAAATATGAGGTTACTCCTATGAAGATTATGAATAGTGTGTATACAATTGGATATACAATCTGTCCTACTTTGTTTTCAGGTAGAATAATTTTTAAACCAGCAAGGATTAATAGGATTGGCCAGAATCTAAATATCTGTAACCATATGCCCCATGGGACTATGTTGGTTGTATTAAGCAAGAAGAGTATTCCAATCGATACTAGAAATATTGCTCCTGTAATGTCTTTTTGTTTTTCCATTTGTTTGTTAATAAAATTACTTCACTTAATATATGTTATCATTTTACCAATAACTTATATATTTTCAATATGTATGGAAAAGAAACAGATATATAGATGTCCAATATGTGGGAATGTTGTTGAACTAATACATGTTGGTGGTGGTACGTTGGTGTGTTGTGGTCAACCTATGTTGTTAGAAGAGGTTAAGAAATCGGAGGAAGGTAATGAGAAGCATCTTCCTGTTGTTACTGTTAATGGTAATGAGGTGAGTGTTAAGGTTGGTAGTGTTCCTCATCCTATGACTGAGGAACATTTTATTCAATGGATTGAGTGTGTTGTTGGAGAGAATGTTTACAAAAAAGAATTAAAACCTAATGAGGTTGCGGAGGCTGTATTAATGGTTGAGGGTGATACTAGCAATATGGTTGTTAGAGCATATTGTAATGTTCATGGATTGTGGCAGGTATAGGTTTGGAAATTGCATAGAGGTGCTTATTTTATTAAACACCTCTATGGTGAAGAAGTTAATCGTCCATAATGTGTGACAATATCTCTTCTTCTGTAAGAATTTCGCCAGGCTTCTTTCCAAAGTTATGATATTTTTGATTGTTAATAATAATCAAACTTATCTTACTTGGAAGCAAGGAGAAAAGCTCTTTACTTAGCTCAATTTCTTCTTCTGTCTGCTTTTGTTGAATTTCTTTGATTCTAGAAATCAAACATCTAGCATACAGTTTATTAAAGCTCAGTAATTGTCGAGCCGTCTCTGAAGGAACATAAATGTGTTCCCCATAAGTGAATGCTTCTCCTTTTGGCAAAAGATCTGCAACGTTTTGCATTTCTTTATTTAAATCTTCCTCACAAATAAATGAGGCTTTCTTTATTTTAATTGCCATTATTAAATCTAATAATGATGCCATAGCATTTCTCCTTAATGAGCGAATTTTGCGAACCGGCCATTATACTACAGGCTTCTGTATCCTTCAACCCCCATTTCTAAACAAATCTTGATATAATAGCTCTCATGTTAAATATAAATAACATCTCTTTAAGTAGAGGTAACAAACAAATATTAAAAAATATAACCTTAACCATGGGTGAGGATGAAAAGGTTGGACTTGTTGGAGTCAATGGAGCTGGCAAATCAACCCTACTCAAAGTTATCGGAGGATATGAAGAATCAGATCTAGGAAACATATCCTTTAAAGGAACAATGTCATACCTAGCACAGGAGACACACAAAGAGATGGATATAAATGATCATCCTGATCTAACCATTGGCGAATACCTCATTATAGAGAAGTGCGTAGATGTAGAGGAATGGGAGATAAAGAAGTTTTTGAATAATCTAAAGATGGATGACAAAGATTGTGATAGTAAATTAGGAGAACTCTCTGGTGGTCAGAAGATTAAGGTAGAAATAATCAAGATATTAATGGAGAAAGCAGATCTCTTAATATTAGATGAACCTACCAACTTCTTGGATATTCCATCTGCTGAGTGGTTAATGAGATACCTTGTTACATACCCTAAGGCTGTTCTAGTCGTTTCTCATGACCTTAGACTTATGAATAAAGGAATAACGAAGATATGGTTCCTTAATGAAAAGATACACGATGTAGAGGTTTACAGAGGTAACTATGAACAATTCTTAAAGGTTAAGGCATTGAGAGATGAATTTCTTGTTAAACAGTTAATTAGTGAAGAAAAGAAAGCAGAAAAAGTATTTGAATTAGCTCAAGGACTGTCGGGTAGAAAAAGTATTAAGGAAAAGAAAAGAGCTGCTAGAAAGTTTGAACAGGCTAAAGAATTAAAGGAGAATGTAAAAGAACTTCAAGTGAAGGTTATGAAAGGTAAGAAGATGCATTTGAATATTCCTGTCCCTATGCAAAGTAACAAATTGGTTTTAGAGATGGATAATATCTCAAAGGCATATATTAAGGGTAAGGAGATATTGAAGGATGTTTCTTGTAATGTACAAAAGAATGATCGTCTTGCAGTTATTGGTAAGAATGGAGCAGGTAAGACTACCCTTTTAAAGATATTGGCAGGAAGATTGAAACAGGATGGCGGTACATACAAATGGGGTTTTAATACTAAGGTAGGATACTATTCTCAAGAGAATGAGGATTTGGATTTTAGCAAAACGGTTTGGGAGAATGTTGAGAAATTGGAATGGGGTACATTAGACAAAAGGAAGTTCTTAGGTGGGTTTTTGATTGCTGGAGATATGATTGATCAGAAGGTTTCTACCCTATCTGGTGGTGAAAAGACTAGATTGGCCTTGGCTAAATTGTTTGCGGGTGGATACAATGTGTTGTTGCTGGATGAACCTACTACTTACTTGGATCCTGATTCACAAAATATATTGCTTCATGCGCTTAAGGAGTACAAAGGTACGATAATACTGGTAAGTCATGAACCTCACTTTGTTAGAGAATTGGGTATCGAAAAGGTTATTTTAATGCCAGAGGAATATTTTGGATATTTTAGGGATGAGTATATTGAGAGGGTTGGTGCTATTTAAATCTTTTCCAAATGGATGATTCTTTTACTATCTTTTCGACTTCTTTTTTAGGAAGGTTACTTTCTACCCAAATGTGTGGAGGTGTAGATTGAAGTTTTTTTAATTCATCAAGAAGATCTTTTTTTGTTATTTTTTTAACTTCCTCAACGTATTTATTGTAATTGTATAATTCATGATACTCAGAATAATTTGTAGCAACTTCGTATGGAAGTTCTTGATCATAGATTATAGTAGTTGGGTAAATGTAATTACTTAGAATATTGTTTATCCATCTAGTCCCTTTATCGGACTTAATAAATTTCTCAATATCATCAAAAATAAAGGTATTAAGATTTGCAAGTAGTTCTGTAACTCTTGAATTCTCGACAATGAATCTTAGGCATACAACATTATGATAGATTGTGAACCAGTCTTCACGATATGCCTGTAGGCCATATATCAGGCCTTTTTTCTCACGAAGTATAATTTGACCGATTTTTCTTATAACTGAATTGAGAATATTCGCTACCGAGTCTTTTTTATAATCAAATCCCTCTGTAATTTCATCAAAAAAGTTTAATTCTAAAGTAGTTCCAGTCGCTTTTTCATCATAGAAATATCCAAGAGTAAGTTTATTAAACAGAGCTATCTTTTTAAGAGTTGGGGCTTCATTTTGGGTATATTTCTTCCCGATTTCTTCCAGCATGTTAACTATTTTTGTTGACAGAATGGAGTCTGATTGTATTGCAAATATAGCATCTCTATTTAAAAATCTGCTAGTAAAATAGCTTTTTAAATCTTTGATACTTATGTTTTTAATTTCTTCAACCTCGCCTATGATATTGTATGCGAATTCCGGGTAAGTTTTTCCTTCTAAGTAGAGCATTTTTTGTATGAAATGATCTTTTGCTATTTGTGGTCGCCTACTTCTTTCAGCTGTGACAATTCGTTTCTCATTTACTAAGGATTTTCTAAATTTCTCAATTGGGAAGTCCACCATACTATTGATCCTTTCGAGAATACGTTCTGCGCCCTTAATGTTTGATGAGCCCCTTAAATCCATATGTTTGTACCAGGTGCTTGCATTCATATTTAATGTGGGACGTGTTTTATCTCCTTCTTGAAATTTGTATATGTCATCCTGCGTTCTAAACGTAGTATTTGGGTTACAGAGCATATGTTCCATTAAGTGAGCACTCCCATGAGGGACTTTTGCCATATTCTCATATATACTTCCAGCTCTTTGAATCGAATAAAAATCAAAATTAACAGTAGCGGGATTCTCTAAATGTATTAACTTAATTCCACAATCTAATTCATATAACCTGTATGTAATATTGTTATACTCATTCTTAAATTCTTGTAATATCTTCATTGGTTATCTTCTTAAATTAATCTCATAACTTCCCATATCCTAATCATAGCATAGGTATCTAACTCACAATACTTCAATAAGTTTCTACTCATGGTTTCTTTTTCTTCGTCTGATTTATTCCCATATACAATCTCTTCCCAAACAACCATAGCCTCAGTACCATTAGAAACCTCCATACCATGATATGTTAAATCAGGACATATAACTGGTAAAACCTTTTTAATACTCCAACTACCCTTAAACTTAGGATCAACATACATCTGTTTACTAAATATATCTCCCAAATCCTTAACCCTACTATTAACCATTATGAAGAAATCCTCATATTCTGGATATATTTCACCCATCTCCTTGTTTCTACCCATTTCAAATGATTTGTTCCATGTTAATATGCTTCCTGTTTTACCAATAACCTTCTGTAATTCAACAGGGACAGACTTCATTGGATCCTCCTGGGTTGTGGAAAGATATTCATAGTGTTCTAATTCTGTTTCAGGAGTTCTCTTAACATGTAGGGAATATTGAAATACGACATTCTGATATGGTTTGTGACCATTGTATTGTGGTATAGCCCAAGCATAGGTTTCGTAATCTAGGAAATACAGCGGAAATATTAATCCTTCAATATCACTTCTTACTGCATATGTATCGATGATTGCTCTATTCTCTTTTGTTGCTTTTACTTGTGTTTGTTGT
>Ga0180007_10003676_pt1 | contig 16882 bp, 21 predicted proteins | sample MM_PC_MetaG_FD_121122 | JGI IMG/M metagenome (GOLD analysis project Ga0180007, IMG submission 121122) | Groundwater microbial communities from the Aspo Hard Rock Laboratory (HRL) deep subsurface site, Sweden - MM_PC_MetaG | ecosystem: Environmental > Aquatic > Deep subsurface > Groundwater... | reverse complement strand
GCTGTTAGCATGTCTGACAAACTTAAAAAAGAAAGAAAAGCCACAATTTCCACATTAGTTGTACAAGGGTATATTATCTTTTTTGTGTTTATGATAATTATTTTAGTTATGCAATTTAAAATTCTTCCTTTGCTTTCAGGAATTGCAGATATAGGAACGCTTGGAACAGGAAATTTAGGGATTAGTGAACCCCAAGGTCTAGAAGATGTTGCAAGTGCATTCTTATATCTTCTTTTAATCCAGGGGTTTTTTAGTGGGATTACAATTGGAAAACTAGCAGAAGGAACTTTTAAAGCTGGAATAAAACACTCTTTTGCATTAATGGTTGCTTCATTTATAATTTCAGCAGGAGCTGGTTTAATCCTTGGAACTCCTGGTCCGATTTAAACCTCCTTTTTCTTTTCTTTGTAACAAGAAAAAAACCAATATAATGGAGTGCAACAAACAGGAATCCTCTGCATTGCTTCATGCTCGTATTCATGATATATGGAATGGTCAGATGCTGGGCCAACATTTATCAAGAAAAGGAAAAGCAAGCACTCTTGGCATAGCAAATTCTATTAACTTGGTAAGGAGAGAGTTTTTTTGGTTTAAGTATCTTGATAGAGGCATAAATATTCCTAAGAAAGATAATTTATAACTCTTACTTAAGCGTATATTTAATAAATACAAATTCCTTTGATATTTTATGAATAAAAGAGGGTCACATGTAGGAATCATAGCATCATTTACTATCTTTATCATGTTTTTAATAGGAATTTATTTAGTGCTTGACCCAGTGCTTAGAACACAAAAAGACAAGCAACTTCTTTTAGATCATCTTGAAATTGACCTTTTAAATGAATTTTCTGATAATCTGACAACAGCAATAATCTCTTCTGAAGGGGGAACTTGCCTTAATCTTAATGATTCTGAAGTTGGGATTAGCGATGAATATGCAATAGTAAAAGATAAAAATAAAGTTTTTATCTCTTCTGTCAGAAGTGGCAACACATTAGTAATAAGCTCAAGCAGTGAAACAAGTATGTGGGTTTATTATTCTCCTGTTGAGTTTTATGGTAATTATCAAGAAGATGCTAATACAAAAATCTGCAATAATGAGTTTTGTGATGGGGATTGGAGTAGTTATAATAATATTACTCTTGGAAATCCTGAATATTCTTTTAATTATTCTGTCCCAAGTAATGCTATCGGAGTTTTATGGAGGATAAAAGAAAACTTGCTTGGAGAAAGAAATTTAACAATTTCTGGTGATTGTTGGAATTATGCAATTAATAATAATTTATTGGTATTAAAAGTTATCAATACTGGTGTAGGGTCTACTTGGAGATGTTTAGCTACTGATGGTGAAGATGTGTGGTGGGACTATCCTTTTATGGGGCAGTTAGGCATAAACCTCTATGAAGAAGGCATCTGGTGGCAGGTTGAAACTCCAAGCGGATGCAGTGTTCCAACAATTGAATCAGTAAGGAACAGTGAAGAAATTTTTGAAAAGAAAATAAGAGATGGAATTAATGATTTTGAAAACTTAAAGGCAAACCTTAGTATTCCTGTTGAAAGTGAGATTTCACTCTCATTTGAAATGGCAAATGGGAAAATATTAAGTGCTGGGAAAAAGAATGTCTCTACAAATGTCTATGCAAGAGAAATTCCTATACAATACATTGATTATTATGCAAATAATGTTGCAGGGAAATTAATAATTCGTATTTGGTAAATGAACCTTTTAGAAAGGTTCCCAAACCAGAGCATGCAATAAATGAACCTTTTAAAAAAAGGTTTCCAAAAACGTTAAGGAAAAAGGTTCCAAAATAAACCTTTAGAAAAGGTTTCCAAAAGTTAGAAGGAGAAAAGGTTTCCAAACAAGAAAATGAAAAAAAGAAATATAACCAATGCCAAAAGAGGTTGGATAAGAATAGTCGAGGCTTTTGTTGCAATTTTGTTAATAACAGGCGTTATTTTAGTAATTTTAGATAAAGGATATATTGGGAAGAGTGATATTTCTAAAGAGGTTTACACTCAGCAAGAAGCAATCCTTAGAGAAATCCAGCTTAATGATACTTTACGAGGAAAAATTTTAGGAGCAAATCCTTTGCCAGTTAACTGGAGTAATATGCCGGTGTTTGTGCAAGGCAAAATAAATGAAATGCCTAATTACCTTGAATGTGAGGCTGAAATATGTGCAATAAATGATAATTGCCTGATATCTAAGACCATTGAAAAAGATATTTATGTAAGAAGTGTGGCTATTACCTCATCGCAAGGAAGCTATGATGCTCGCCAATTAAAGATGTTTTGCTGGTTAAGGTAAGACTAAGATGAAATTTAAATTCCTAGAACATACTGCAGATATAAAATTCCAAGCACAAGGAGTAAGCTTAGATAAGATGTTTGAAAATGCAGGCTTGGCTTTAATAAAAAGTATGTTTGAGGAAAAGGTAAAAGCGAAAAAGAAAGAAAATTTCAAAATTCAAGGCCAGGACTTAGAATCCTTACTCTATAATTTTCTCGAGGAGTTTTTGTTTTTGTTTGAGGCAAAAGGTTTTTTAGCTAGTAAGATAAAGGTAAAAATGAGCAAGGACAAAAAAAGTCTTGAAGCAGAAATCCAAGGAGATGATGCCAAGAATTACAAAATACATACGCATATAAAGGCCATAACTTATAATGAGATGTTTGTGAAACAGCAAGGCAAGAATTGGGTTTGCCAGGTTGTTTTGGATATTTAAAATGGAAATAAAAAAAATATCAGAAAATATTTATGAAATTCCAAAGAAAGCAGGAATGAATGTTCCTGGAAGAGTTTATGCTAGTGAAAAACTTTTAGAGGCTATGAAGCAAGATAACACATTAGACCAAGTAGCTAATGTTGCTCATTTGCCTGGTATAATAAAAGTTAGTATTGGTTTAGCAGATGCTCATTCTGGATATGGATTCAGTATTGGAGGGGTTGCTGCTTTTGACATGGATACAGGCATTATCTCTCCTGGAGGAGTTGGTTATGATATTAACTGTTCGGTCAGGCTTCTAAGAACTAATCTTAAAAAACAAGATATTTTGAAAAAACAAAAAGAAATTGTCAAGGCACTTTATAAGAAAATTCCATCTGGAGTTGGAAGAGGAAGCCCTTTTAAATTAAGCAAAGAAGAACTAAAAAAAGTTTTAGAAGGGGGAGCAAAATATATGGTAGAAAGGGGCTATGGGAATAAAGAGGATTATTTGCATATGGAAGAAGAAGGCTGTTTATCTGGAGCAGATAGTTCAAAAGTTTCTGAAAGAGCAAAATCAAGGGGAATTGGACAGTTAGGAACACTTGGGGCAGGAAATCATTTTTTAGAAGTGCAGTATGTTGATGAAATTTATGATGAAAAAACAGCAAAGGCTTTTGAACTTGAAAAAGACCAAGCAACAATTATGATTCATTGTGGCTCTCGCGGTCTTGGTCACCAAGTAGCTTCTGATTACATTAGGCTAATGGAAAATGAGTATGGTTTTAAGAATTTGCCAGACAGAGAATTAATTAATGCCCCAATAAAAAGCAAACTTGGAAAAGATTATTATGCTGCCATGGCTGCTGCTGTTAATTTTTCATTTGCTAATAAACAATTAATTACACACTGGATTAGAGAAGAAATAAATCATTTATTTCCAAAAGCTAAGTTAGAAGTGGTTTATGATGTTTGTCATAATATTGCTAAGTTTGAAGAACATATTATTGAAGGCAAGAAAAAACAAGTTTGTGTTCATAGAAAAGGGGCTACTAGGAGTTTTGGTGCTGGAAGAAAAGAAGTGCCAATAGCTTATAGAAAAGTTGGACAGCCAGTGATTATTCCAGGAAGTATGGGAACTGCATCTTATGTTTTAGTGGGCACAAAAAAAGCAGAAGAATTAACTTTTGGAAGTACAGTGCATGGAGCAGGAAGAGTAAAAAGCAGAAGTGCTGCTTTAAGGACTTTAAGAGGAGAAGATGTGAAAAAAGAGCTTAATGCAAAAGGAATTGAGGTAGAAGCAGGAGGATGGAAATCTCTTGCAGAAGAAGCTCCTCAAGCATACAAAGACATAGACGAGGTTGTAAAAGTAGTGGATGAATTAGGAATAAGCAAAAAAGTAGCCAGATTAAAACCTCTAGTGGTTATTAAAGGATAGAATAATATTTATAAAAGGAGTTTTCCTCTATATTATATATAAAATGAAGGTGAAAACATTAGGGATTTTAGTCTTAGTTTTAGTTCTTGGGATTTTTTTATTTGGAATTGTAAAAGCTGAGAGCTGTAGTATTAAAACAATTGCACAATGCAATTCAAATGGAGACCTAATACTTTTTAAATTATATAGTACTGATAATGCTCATGCTGGAGACACAAGTTCTATGTATACTTATGGGGTTTGTTGCGATTTTGGCCAAGGTGCTGATTTAACTTGTACTGGCTTAAACGAAATTATAAGGTTATCTAATTCTCAAAATGCTCATGCTGAAAGTCCTGATAATCCTAGTCATCAGTATCCACTTTCAGAAAGAATATGCCTTGAAAATGCAGAATGTGTTTTTAGAACATCTGGAGCATGCACTGCCCCTTATTCTTTCACATTATACACTCTTTCAAGTGATACAAATGCTCATGTAGGAAGTGGTTATGGAAATAGGGTTTGTTGTGATATTACTGTACCTCCACAAGATTGCTCAGATATGGGAGGTCAATTGTGTGTAGAAGGAGAAGTTTGTCGTGCTGATGGAGCCTCATACCCTGCAGGAGATGTAGGAAACCAAGCTTGTTGTCAATTTTGTTGCCCTCCTAATACTTGCCAGAGTGATTGGTGTACTGATGGTTATTGGGATGATGGATGTGGTCATACTCTTAATTGTGATGGTTGTACTCAAGCCCCATACACTGGTGATTGCTGTGTTGGTGTTCTTGGAAATTTTTGTTGTGAGGCTGGAGAATGCTGTAATGCAGCAGCTGGAGGATTTTGTTATCCTTTGGATAATCCTTGCAATCCTCCTGACAATGATTTTGAGTGTGGTTGGCATAAGGATAATTGCTTAATTAATGATTGGTACTGCGGAGACTGCCTTCCAGGAGATATTTGTGAAATGCCTGCAGGAACTTGTTGCACTTATTTAACACAAGAAGAAGCTTGTGCTGGAAAAGAATGTGGAAATGCGCCAGTGGGATGTGGTTTGCCTGAGATTAGTTGCGGAAATTGTGATGACCCATCAAAACCGATATGTGAAGCTGGAATCTGCGTTCCAGAACCTGAAACATGCACAATTACTGGAGTTTATTGGATTAATGATAGTTCAAATAGTGCACCTATAATGGAAGGCAAAAATGTGCAAATAGGTGTTGATGCAGCATCAGATTGTGATGGAGAGCTAATTCATTTTACACTTTTTGAACAAGACCAAGGCTCTGATATTATAAGTATTCAACCTTTAGAAGATGAGGGTGGGCTTTTTTTTAGTGCTCCTGGCCCAGGAACAACAACTTGGAAAGCAGAATATCACAATGATACTGAGCTTATAGATGATGGAGAATGGCCAGAATATTATATTAAAGCAGAAATAACTGGGTTTCCCTCTCTTACAAGTAGAGATAGTTCTGGAACTGGATATGCTTTGCTTTATGTAGAAGATGATACTAATATTACTCCTGGGAGTTGTGATGGAATAACTTTATGTGAAAATTATCTTGATGAAGGAAACTGCACTAGTGATTGGTGTGAAGTTGCAGATTGGACAATTAATTCAACTTTTGGAAAAGGTTGCGGAATTACAGGATGTGGTAATGAATCACAACCAAATCTTTGGTATAGTCAATGTGGTTGTGAATGGACAGGTGATGAAGCCACTGGAAGTTGTGGTTATAAAAAACAAGATAATCCTTGCACAGATTGCGGAAATGGAATAAGAGAGCAAGGAGAAGTGTGTGACACTTTAAATTTTAGCAATCCAGCTGGAGGAGATTGGATATGTGAAGATTTTGATGAGTATACTCCAGGAACATTATTATGTAATTTAAACTGCACACTTAATTTTACTCAATGTGGGAACTGGCAACCCTGTAATCCAAATAATTTAATAGAAACAGGAGAAGTATGTGATGGAACTGATTTAACTAATCCAGATGGAGGCACTTGGTCATGCACAGACTTTGATGATTTTATTGGAGGACCATTAGGTTGTATAGATTGTGATTTTGACTATTCTGGATGCAATATAGGTGAGCCAACAACTCCTGGAATTGGAACATGCCATCATGTTACAGAACCTGTTAATGGCTGTGATGAGCCTCCTGTTGGGCTTTTAACAACTTCTTGGGGAGGAACTTATGAATGGGATGATGCTAATGAATGGGGAACTGAAACAGATTGCATTGCTAATAGTCTTTGTGATGGAAGTGCATCAAACCCTTGCATTCAAACCCCAACTGGCAGTGGAGAATGGCATTGTAGTTTTGCAAATGCATATCAGGCATGTATAGCAGGAGGAAGTGCAACAATGGAATGCCCTGCAGAAATACAGCTCTTATTTTTTGGCAAATATCAAATAATAGCAAGTGTATTACTTATAGCTTCAATTTATGGTTTTATAGTTTTTAGAAAAAGAAGTTAAGATTCTTCTATTGAAAAGGATATAATCTAAAAAAGTTTTATAAAGAGATTTTACTTCTTATAAAAAGGATAAAATGCTAAAAAAGAGGGATATAAAATTTCCATGTTTTTCCATTTTAAATACATAAAAAAAAGAGGAAAAACAAAAAACCCTCATACTTTCCTTTTAAAAAGAGCAACAATCTAAAATGAAAAAAGAGGTTATTTTAGTCTTATTAGTATTTGTCATAATTGGTTTTGTGTCTGCAGATTTTAGCATTGGAAACCTTTCTCATTCTATAGAAAAAGAGTATGCTCCAAATGAGAATTTAATAGGATGGATAAACCTAAGTTTAGACTATGAGAGGGCAAATGCAAAGCTTTTTGATTCAAATAATAATTCTATAGAAATCTTAAAATTAATAGAACAAAATCCTGGTTTTAATTATACTTGCCATCCACAAGGGTGTGCTCCAGATTATGCTGCTAGTGATGGAGAACCTATTAAAAGTTTTGTAATTAGTGAAGGTGCTGAACAAACTCTTGGATTTGAACTCCTTGGAAGCAGAAAAGTAAATTCTGTGAAGTTTACAATTTCTAACAATGCTCCAACCTCATGTAAAAATCCCTTAAAAATTGATTTTTTAGGAGATGGTATTTATGAAATATCGAGCAATGTTTCTTCTTCACAGGTTTGCCCTGAATCTAAAGATTATGCCTGTTTTAAACAAAATTTATCAATGATTGAATATACACTAGGAACTACCCCTTATTGCCAAAAATTCACCCTTAATGAGGCTCCAGGATTTAGAGTTGGGGCTTGGGTAAAAAAGCTTGGAAGTGATTCAGCAGACTTAAGGGTTTTTTTATTTGAAGGAGACCAGGACGTGGCTACATGCCAACTGACAGAAGCCTCTAGTTCTGGAGGAGAAATTTTTTGTGACTTAAATTTTGCAGTAACAAACCCAAAAACATATTATGTCTGTGTTTATGCAGCTGAATCAGGGCTATATACTATAAGAGCCAATCAAAACCCTCAAGAAAAATGCGGATTTTATAGAATCCCTGTAAAGCCCTTAACAAGCGCTTATCAAATTTCTGTTCAAACAAAAAAATTTGGGACAAATCCTGTTATAAATATTCAAAACACTTTGCCAAATGGAAGAAGTATTGCTACTTTAATGCAAAACTATATAATAACTAAATATGGAAGCGCAGGATGTTTAGAAGGATGCACAATTCCAATGGTTGTAAAATCAGGGGTAAATCAAACACTGACTTTTAAAAACTTAGAACTATCTTATGAAACAACAAGTGGCATGCTCACTTCTCATGATTTTTATAATTTAATTGAGAGTCCTGCAAAAATAGATTCTGGCTTTCAAAAACTTTTCTTTAATGATGCTGGGTTTATATTGCCTGGAGAATATGGGGAGTTTGAATATAATTTAAATTTAAATGGGCAAGATATTTTTACAGAAGACTTGGAAATAATCAAAGTAGCAATTATAAAAGATTTAAATCCAAAAATAGCTAAATTAGTAACATCTACAGAATTTACAGTAGAAGTAGAGAGTGAAAAAAACATCACAGATTATTTATGGCAAACAAGCAGTGAAACAAAGCACACTTCAAATAACACTGCCACATTGACTTTTAATTTAGTTGATATTAATAAGATTAATATAAGTGTGACTGATTCTGATAATAACACAGTTTCTAAAACTTTTGACATTTATGTTTATAGTCCTAAAAACCAAATTGAAGATAAAATAGCTGAAATAAAAGCAAAAATCCAAAACTTAAAGACAAAAATAGGAGCATACTCCATATTTTACAGAAATAGTATAGAAGAAGCAATAAATCTCGCACAAATAGAAAGCTCTTTAGCAATTATAGAGAGTAAATATGCAATAGTTAATGGAACTAGTGAATATTTGGAAATAATTGACGGGTTAGAGGAAATGGAAGTTCCTTCAGGTATTATCACAACAGAAAGTCTAGATGAAATTCCTTTTACCCCAAAAAAAGAGAACATAAAATTTAATTATATTGAATCAGCTAGTGGGGGAAATTATAATTCAGAATATGAAGAAGAATACTTAAATGCACTTCTTTTATGGTATCAACAAAATATAGATTTAAAACTGAGCTTTAAGGAAATAGGGGTAATTGGAGAAAGTGGAACAGATTTTTTATTTAAATTTTTTGAGTTGGATATTAAAGGAGACTTAATTTCAAATCCTTATCTTATTATTGAAGATTTTGGAGAATTAAAATTTGCAAAAAATTATGGCCAATCTGATACTGATGAATTCTACTATCTTAAATTGACCCCAGGACAAGAAACAATAATATTCTCTACAACGCAAGACATTGAGTTTATCTCTCTTCCTGCCTACATAAGCCCTTATTTAGATGATTTAGATGTTAATATTCCAAGTGGAAATGATGGAGAAGGAAGCTCAAAATGGATTTTCTTTGTTTTGATTATCTTTTTCATTCTTGTGGTTGGGTTTGTGGTATATATCCTCTTACAAGAATGGTATAAAAAGAAGTATGAAGGCCATTTATTCAAAGACAGGAATAATCTTTTTAATCTGGTCACTTATATTAACAATCAGAGAAAGAAAGGAATTAGTGATGATGAAATTGTTAAAAAACTTGAAAAAGCCAAGTGGAGTTCTGAACAAATCAACTATGCTTTGAAGAAATACAAGGGAAAGAGGACTGGAATGTATGAGCTTCCTATATTTAATATTTTCAAGAGGAAAGAAAAACAACAACCAGATTATCGGGGGCATTTTGGCCTTTCACCTGGAGGTTTTCCTCGAGGGAAACCAATCTAGCATTTTAGTAGTGAAATATTTATAAACTTGTTTCACAAAAGTATATTATGGAAATAAAAATTGTGAAAAATTTCTTTAAAAAAATTTTTTCTAATCTTTTTAAAAAAAGGAAAGACATAAAATTAGGGTTTTATGGACCTCCTAATGCAGGAAAGACTTCTTTGGCAAATAGGATTTGCAAAGATTTTACTGGTGAAGAAATAGGGGCTGTTAGCAAAATTCCTCATGAAACAAGAAACGTTCAATTTAAAGAAAAAGTGGAGATAAATTATAAAGGAAACACTATGGTTTTTAAGATGATTGATACTCCTGGAATTGCAACTAAAATAGATTATGAAGATTTTTTAAAATACAAGTTAAAGAAAAAAGAAGCAAAAAAAAGAGCTAAGGAAGCAACACAAGGGGTTGTAGAAAGCATTAAATGGCTTGATGACATGGACGTTGTTGTAATTGTTTTAGATGCCACTGAAAACCCATATAATCAAGTGAACATTACAATAATTGGGAATCTTGTTGCAAGAAAAATTCCAGTATTAATAGTTGCAAATAAGGTTGATTTAAAAAAAGCAGAGATGAAAAAAGTTGAAGCAGCATTTCCAGAATATGATGTGGTTGGGATAAGTGCAAAATATGGGAAAAACCTAGAAGAGTTTTATGAATCCATATTTAAGCTCTCAAAAAAAATAAAGTGAGGGTGTAATAAAACATTTAAAGTATATTTTCCAAAGTATATAATAAATAACAGCAAAAAAGAGGAAAAGATGGTTAAAAAAAGCACGATTGGAAAGATTCAGTTATGGATTGGAATTGTTTTATTGGTTTTATCCATAATAGCAATTCCTTATGCTAATAAGATAGGTAAGGATAATTTAGACGACAGGTTAAAACAAATGAATTTCAATTTAAATGAGTTAAAAAAGTCAGAGGTTTATTTAAATTCTTCAAACGCTACACAAAGAATGCTAATCTCAGACACGATGTCCTTAAATTTTAATGACTATTATTTCATAGCTCAATCATTATTTAATTTCTGGCTTATGTGTGTTTTAACAATTATCCTATCTCTCCTTTTCATCACTCAAGGACTTATAAATATCTCAAAATTTGATAAAAATGGCTAAGAAAAAATTAGGGAAGATAAAGGGATTTTCTATTCAATTCCTTCCTTATTCAGAAATAAGGTACTTAGACAGCACTGAAAGAATTAGAAAGATTTTGACCATTGTCCTGGGAAATAATATTTTGATTTTGCAAGGGAAATTAAGACCTGATGAAGAAACGCGCTTGATTGGGGATACAATGGCTATGATAGACCATGTGAAAAATTTTAAAGGAATCGAACTAGCTGTGATTTCTGGAAATGGGGAAGAAGGCTTTTTCACAAAATTTAAGAAAGGGTTGGCAAACAGTCTTGCTGGGGGGGATCTTGGAGCTGTTACTATAATCGGAGCTGCCACAATTGTCAAAGAAATAAAAAAGAATCCTAGGAAAATTGAGTTATTATTGGAAAAATAACCACTATTTCTACCATTAAATTTATTAACTCATAACTCTTTTTTCTCGCATGCCACATCAGTGTGTGAAATGCTCAAGAATCATTGCTATGGGAAGTAAAGAGCTTTTAGAAGGATGCAAAGAGTGTGGGGGACATTTTTTCTTTTATATCAGAGATGAACAACTTGCTAAGATAAGAGAAGAGCCTGTTGAAATTCCTGAAGATCAAAAAGACAAGATAGAAAAAGATGTGCGAGAAATGGCTGGCATTGTAGAAGAAAAAGCACCAGTTATTCTTGATTTAGAATCAATAAGGGTTGCAGGAGATGGTAAGTTTGAAATAGACCTTGTAAATCTTTTTAGAAAAGACAGGCCTTTAATATACAAATTAGAAGAAGGCAAATATATAATTGACTTGGCATCAACATTAAGACAAAGTATTACAGAAGTTAAGGAAATTCAAGACCCTAATAAAAAAGGGTGATAAATATAAAAACTAGTATTTCTTTTTAGCTTAATGAAAAAGATAAACTCTATCTTACAAGAAGTCCTGCAAAAAGCCAGCCCTCCAAAACAAGAATTAGCTTCTATAAAAGAGCTAGTAGATGATTTTTTAATAAAACTTACAAAGAGGATAAAAGCCTTAAATATCAAAGCAGAAGTTTTTGTTGGAGGAAGTTTTGCCAAGGGAACTGTTATAAAAAAAGACCCCCATGATATTGATGTTTTTTTAAGATTTGAAAAACATGAAAATCTTTCTGAGACAACAGAAAAAATCTTGAAAAATTTTAAAAATGTTGAAAAGATTCATGGATCAAGGGATTATTTTAGGATAAAACTCAAAGAAAATGCCTATCTAGAGTTAGTTCCTGTAAAAAAAATAAACAACCCAAAACAAGCGGAGAATATAACAGATCTTTCTTATTCTCATGTGAAGTACATAAAAAGCAGGATAAAAAACCAAAAAATAATAAATGATATAAGAATTGCAAAGGCTTTTTGTTATGCAAATAATTGTTATGGTGCAGAGTCTTATATAAGAGGATTTTCAGGATATGCTTTAGAGTTATTAGTTTATCACTATAAGGGTTTTGTAAAGTTTCTTAAGGCAATGGTTAAGGTAAAACCTGATACAAAACTCATAATAGATATTGAAAAGTTTTATAAAAATAAAAGAGATATCATGATAGACATTAATACTTCTAAGTTAGAATCTCCAGTAATCTTAATTGACCCAACTTATAAACAAAGAAATACATTAGCTGCTTTAACACAAGAGACTTTTGAAAAATTTCAAAAACAAGCCATAAAATTTCTTAAATCTCCCAGTTTAAATGCATTTGAGATTAGAAAAACCGACTTAGAAAAAATAAAAAAAGAGGCAAAGGCTAAGAGCCATGAATTTATTTTGCTAGAAGCTGACACTGACAAACAGCCAGGAGACATTGCTGGAAGTAAATTATTAAAATTTTACAGGCATCTTGAAGAAGAAATAAAGCCTTTTTTTGATATAAAGAATAAAGGTTTTAACTATAACAAAGAAAAAACAGCGAGGTGTTTTTTTGTGGTTAAAAGCAAAGGAGAAATCATTGTTAATGGGCCAAAGGCAGAAGATAAAGAGAATGTTTTAAGGTTTAGGAAAAAACACAAGAATATTTTTACAAGCAAAAAAAAGATTTATGCCAGAGAAAAAATCAAGGGAAATTTAAAGGATTTTATTGAGAATTGGAAATCCAAAAACAAACAAAAGATAATTGGAATGAGTGTGATAAAACTTGAGAGGGTTGGTTAGAGCTTGACTTTAATATATTCCTGCAGGTAGTTTGTTAAGTTTAATAGATGGACTTTTTATATTCCCAAATAAATTAACTAATCTCTCTAATTCGCTTTCATAAGTTTTTATCGTTTGCATCTTTATTGCTGATACAGGTAAAGAATCTCCTAAACTATCAAGAACATCATATTTAAGATCTTTTCCTTGTTTTTCACAGGTAACAACATAATATTCTGGGAGTTTACTTTTCCCATTCTTGAAGAACAACTCTTCCTATCTCTGGATGTTTGCTTAAGAATTCACAAACATCATAAGATAATGAACCTAGTTTATAATCAGAGATGTCTTTTTCAGTTTCTGGTTCTTTTTTTCCAGGAACATATTGTTGAAGATGTAAAATAGGTTATCTATCACGATTCGTTCTGTTTGTTCTAGTATATATAACCTCATCAAATGTCAGGTTGTGAAGATGATCAAGCAAAGCGCTAGCAACAGTTCTTTTTCTCATCTCACTTTCCCCCGATTGCCTTGTCAAACAAAGCGGCAAAAGCTTGTGTGAAAAATTCTGAATTAAGCCAAATTGCCATTTCTTCTTTATCTTCTCCTTTAGAAACATAAAAGAGAATTTCTCTCCTATCAATCATGAAAAATTTAGCATCAATAGTTATTATTTTAATTTTGATATCAAAAAACTCACTAAGTTTATTTATTAGCTTTTTATCTCCTGAAAGAGATAATACAACCTTAATATTTGCTTTTTTCAATATGTCAAAGGTTTGTTTAAAGAGTTTTGCCTTTGAGTTTAGCTCTTCAGCATTAGTACAAATTATAATCTCTTTTTTTGCATTTTGAAGTATTTCTCTTAAATGATTAGAAATGTTTGATTTTCCTTTAAGAGCTGCAGAAAGGTCTTCACGCCTTACAGGATTAATGCCTCCTTTGTAAAGGCCCTCAAGCTGCACAAATTCCTCTGTTTCTTTAACTCTTAAAAGGGTCTGAATTTTATCTTCTGCATCTTTTCTAACATTATTCTTAAGTTTTTCAAGGATTGTTCTCGGTTTAACTCCAAGATATTTTACAGGCTTACCAAGCTTTACAATTGCAAATCCCTTTTTCTCAAGTGATTCAAGAACATCATAAGTTCTTGATCTTGGAACTCCTGAAATGTCTGCAACCTCTCCAGCAGATGCAACTCCTTTTCCAAGCAAAGCTAGCCATACTTTGGTTTCATAAATATTAAGGTCAAAGTAGTCCTTAATCTTGTTTATAAGTTCTTGTTTTACGAGCATTTTATATTCCCCTTAATTCATAACCCTTCTCTCCTTTAATTCCCTCTCCTTTAGTTCTATCTATTTTTAAGAGCATTCTATCAAGAACCTTTGTCAATTGTGGTAATAAATTTACATCAAGAAGTGTTGACGGACATACTGACACCAGATATCTACTAGGATCTCCTATTTCAACTCCAACTGACACTTCTCCTTCAGGTCGATGTTTTCCTATAGTTTGAGAAACTGCATAATCTACTAAACTACCAACGAACCTTTGGCTAATTGGTTCTGGTAACTCTATCTGAAATATTAATGATTCTGTCATTTTATCTTATTGCATAACCATTTCTGGTTAAAAGATTTAAAATTTTAGATTGATCATATCCATAAAAAGGAGTTATTTTTAACCCATATTGCCATTTATCTACCCTATTTATCTCAATATTTGCAAGGTTTGGAATAACATTAAGGAGGTTATTACGGAAACTAAATAAAGTATTTTCTAATTTACTTTGATTTCTTCCTATTCTTTTAAAAAAGCCTGGCTTTTTAGTTACATTTAAAATCCATTCCTTTCTTTCTTGTTCTGCCATAGTAACTACTCATGGTAAGTACCCTTTATAAAGTTTACTATTTGTTACTCTTACTAAGTTAATACAAAAAGGAAGAGTTTATAAGAAGGGGGGCATCTTAAATAGAATATGAAAATGCTTGATTATTTTTTTAAGTATTTTGAAGATAATTCCACAACTGGAATTGATTCATGTTTGCCTAGCTCAGTATCTATAGAATCTGATAAGTTCTTTGATTTTTACACCTCAATTACTGACCATCATGGCTTTTCAGATACAGAATATTTTTTAGTAAAGGGTCTTGAATTAGAGCTAGAATTCTAAAAAACCAAATAAGAAAGAATCATAGCTATAAATATTCCTGCTGTGATAAATGGCATTGCTGGATAAAATTTCTTTTTTTCAGCATAAACAAACAGATAAGCAAGACCTAAGGTTGCTCCAAAAATAGCTAAAAGTGCTGGCCCAATCCCCCATACCTTAAGAAGAACTCCTGCTGTGATTATTGGAAAGATAATGTCTCCTCCTCCTAAAATTGCAAGATTGATCTTTACTCTTTTTTTAACCAAGTCTTTTTTCTTTAAATTTTTAAGTTTATCTTTTACTTTCTTAGACATGTAAGGAACAAAAAAACCTGAAAAGACTTTTAGCTTATTGATCTGATATTTTGCCATTTTCTGCATTATTCCAGAGTGCCATACAGCCCACATATCATAAGCTGAAATAAGGATAAGAAGAATTATTATTGTCCAGACATTAAGCAAAGGAACAAAAACAGCAGCAATCCCAGGATAAATGAAAAGCTCTGTTGAATTATGAACTATAAAATTTCTTTTGAATATTTTTATAAATGCCAGAGGAATCGCCAAGATTAAGACAAGAAATGCGCTGTATTTGACTCCTGAAATAAAAGAGTTAAAACTTATTCCCAAGGCAATGATTACGACTATAAAAAACCAGATTTTTAACACAACTTCTGCCTTAAACTTTATTAAAAGAAACAAGATAGTTACTGCAATAATAAAAGCTATGATTATTGAAGGCAGGAAAGAAGTGAAAAAGTCAGATTCTTTTTCTGCTTCTGGAGGAGTCATTCCATAAGGAAGCTCGTTTCCCTTTTGTATATAATGATTAACAACATAAAGCCCTAAAAACTGTGTTACTAAAAAAAGCGTCAAAAGCAAAATAGTTATTTTTACGTTATGCTTCATTATAAAGACAACTCCTGATTTTCTTTCATTTGAATTTTAGATGAATGGACTAAAGGTTTTGCCTTTTGCTTATCAAACTTTCCTCTGAATTTGCGCTCATAGCTGATTTCCATGTTATCTTAGTTCTTTGACCAAATTTTTAGTAAAATAAAGAATGACAATACCTATCACGAATGAAACTATAGAGCTTAATAATTTATTTCCCGGAAACAAATATACATCCATAATGCCCCATACTCCTCTCCAAAAAGCAACAATTGCAAAAGCTAAGATCAGAACATTTAAGATATTTTTCAATGACCTCTTCTTTTTCCTTGGCATGAATTAAATAAGCAAGAATGGTTTTTAAAGGTTTCAAAGTTATGAAAACTATCAAACCATGTTGTTTAATTCTTCTGTAGAATAGACTTTTATCTTATCTTGAATTTTTAATTTCTTATCATTGCTCCAAATAGAGCAACCTAACTTTAAAGCCAATGCAAAGTACATAACATCATTTGGATCTGGAGTAATTTCTTCTGCTTCGTTAATATACTCTATAAAATCTTCTTCTGGAACAATATTAATAATTTTACTGAAAAGATTAAAAATTTCAATAAATTCTTCCTCTTCTCTCTTTGTTTTCTTAAGAATTTCTTGTTTATATTTTTCAAATTCTTCTAATATAAATTGCGGGGTAAAAAGGTTTAATGAGGGCATTAATAATAATTCCCTAGTTTTCCCTTCTTTTATTAAAGCAGAAAATAAGACATTAGCATCAACAACAAGTTTCATTTTTTGGATTTTGTTCTAAGTCTTTCAGCAGCTTTTTTATTCACTTCTCTACCCAATTTTATTGCATCTTCTTCTGTAAGTTCGCTATCTTTTGCAAATTCAATAAACTTCTGCAGCATAATAATTCTCTGCTTTATGGCTGCTCTTGCTATGACGCTCCAATTCATTTCTGGAAACTTTTCCATTTCCTCCTTTAGGTCATCTGGAATTGATAAAGTTATGTTTACCATTGAAAACCTCCACCGGGTTTTCTATCCCGGAACCAATATTTTTATTTATTGTTAATGTATATTATGTGTAATATGTGTAAGTATTTAAAACTTTGGTTTTAAATTAAAATCCATTTAAT
>Ga0180007_10003675_pt1 | contig 16882 bp, 9 predicted proteins | sample MM_PC_MetaG_FD_121122 | JGI IMG/M metagenome (GOLD analysis project Ga0180007, IMG submission 121122) | Groundwater microbial communities from the Aspo Hard Rock Laboratory (HRL) deep subsurface site, Sweden - MM_PC_MetaG | ecosystem: Environmental > Aquatic > Deep subsurface > Groundwater... | reverse complement strand
TGTTGCTGAATCCGATCTCTTTTCCGGGGTTAACGGCAAGGACAGCATCCTCAACAGTATTGAGCATACCGGACAATTGTATCTGGGTCAGCTTTAACAGGTTTTCACGCTTTTTCCGGGCCTGGAGCTCTTTTTTCAGCGCCGCGTTTTCCTTGAGGGCGTGGTAGGCCTGTTTTAAGCGCAGCTGGGTCTTGATCCTTGCCATGAGCTCTTTTTTTTCAAAGGGTTTGGTCAGATAATCGTTTGCTCCGGAGGAGAATCCCTGGAGGAGGTCCTGGATCCGATGTTTTGCCGTGAGCAGGATAACGGGAAGTTCGGACGGGGAATGGTGTTCCCGAATGCGGTTGCAGGTTTCATGTCCGCTTAGTCCCGGCATCATCACATCCAGAAGCACCAGGTCCGGCAACGGATTCTGGGCCAGCCGGACCAGGGCGTCTTCTCCCCTGGTTGCGGTCACCACATCCATATTATTTCCCTCCAGATGGTTGGCCACTACCTGAAGGTTGATGGGATCATCATCCACCGCCAGAATCAATGTCCTGCCTCCCGAAGACATCGCCCGGGTGTCCATATGGCCGACAAGGAGATCCGGGTCCGGGAATCTTGACAGGACCTGTTTTTCCAGGCGGCTTCCCTGGGCATGGATTTTGGGTTTTTCCTCAGGCCAGAGGGGAATTGTAAACCAGAAGGTTGATCCGTTCCCCTGCTGGGATTCCACTCCGATACTGCCCCCGTTCAGGGTGACCAGATCCCGGGTGATGGCCAGGCCAAGCCCTGTGCCGCGGTGGGTGTCGTTGACTCCCTTGCCGCCCTGTTCAAAGGCCTGAAAAATTCTCTCCTGAAGGTCCTTGGCAATACCGATGCCTGTGTCCCTGACGGCAATCCGGGCTTGTTTTTCGTGGATGCTGGCCCGGACAGATATCTTTCCGTGTTCGGTGAATTTGATACTATTGCCCACCAGGTTGAACAGGATCTGATGGAGTCTGTTTTCATCACACATCAAAGATGGAAACTCTTCAGGAACCAGATTCTCAAAGACGACAGGCCTGTCCTTGATAAACTGAGCCATCACCAGGAGCACCGAGTCCACCACAGGGTTCAGGCTGACAGAAGACATGGTCAGGGTCAGGTCTTTATTTTTGAGCTGGGACAGGTCCAGAAGATCATTGATCAGGCTGAGCAGACGCCTGGCACTGGCCTCAATAATGACAAGTCCACGGGTTACGTTGGGGGGCAGGGAAAGATCCGTGAAGGATTGTGCCATGCCCATGATACCGTTCAAAGGGGTTTTCAGTTCGTGGGAGGTGTTGGCCAGCAATTGGTCTTTGAGCTGGTCCAGTTTTGACAATGCTTCATTTTTTTCCTTCAGGGTGAAGCTCAGTTCTCTGATGGTGGTAAAAGCCTTTGAGAGACGAAGGAAAATCAAAAAAGAATAGGAAAGGATAAAGCCGAAAAGCCCGTATGAAAAAATAAATTCATTTTGGACGATGTGAAGGTCCTTTAACAGATCATTGAGGATCGTGAAAATCAGAAGCAGAAAACCGGGCACAAGGATCCATATTCCCGGGCGGTTGCCGATGAGGTCCGCCACAAACCGGATAAAAAGGTAGGCAAAACCGATCAGGGTCAGCAGAAAATACCAGAAACAGATCGGGTCAAAGGCATTGGGCGGGGTAAGGAGAAGATAGGCCAGAAAAACGGTTGCCGATATCTGAAACACCTTGTTTATCGGCCCTCCCCAGGAATTTGGGAACAGGGCATGGTAAAACATGATCATGAGCGGGGGGCTCAGGGCATAGGCCAGAAGTGTCAGGTCAATGGACAATCTCCAGGGAAGATCCTTGAACATGAAGGCACCCAGGCAGCCCCCCCCTGCGGAGAAGATAATCTGAACTGCCCAGGCCAGACAATAGAGCCCGAAATAGGCATGCACCTTTTCCGTTCTTCCGATGCCAAACAGGGTCAGGTGGAACAAACCGATCAGGAGCAGGGCGGATCCCATCACAGCCGTAAGTATCCATTCCCTGCTCACCTTTTCCTGGATGGCATCGGCATACCCGAACCAGATGGGCATGTTGATCCCTCCCTGGGTATTGTGGAAATTGGATACCTGAATCAAAAGGTCAACAGCGTTTTCCTGTACGGAAAAGGTCGATATCAGGGTATGGGCTTCGGGGGTTTCCCTGGATTTTTCAGTTCCCACAACGCCGCCGGCTGCCACCGGCTTTCCATTGATCCAGACCCTTCCCACGGAAAGAATATCAGGTATGTGCAGGGCTGCCACATTCAGATCCGGGGGAAGATGGATGATTTTTAACCGGTAGGTGCCATATCCCTGGGGAGGAAGGGCAATGCCATCGACGGTCTGTCCCTGCCATAATCCGGGCAGGGAGATCATCCCTTTGTTTTTGGTCCAGAAAGGATCATCCGGGGGCAGCAGGCAATTGAAAGCAAACCCCCATTCTCCATTGAGCATGACGGGCCCTGGGGCCAGATTTACGGCGGAAAGGTCCATAATTCCATTAACGGCCCTGGGTTGCGGGATATGTTGTCCGCACCCGGCCACCACTAAAATCAGAGATACAAGCAACCCTAAAATCAATTTTCTCATCTGCGAGATGTGATCCTGTGTGTTTTGTTTCCGAAAAACCAGAAATTCAATAGCATAGTTTCCATGAAATAACATTTTAAAAATCGGCAATAATTCAAATTTTGCTGATTGAAAGGCAAGGATGCGCTATGAAACCGGCCCGGGAAAGAAAGTAGGTTCTTGTTTATTGTAACCCTTACCAGATCTGATATGCACTTTCCTTTAACGGAAATCACATATCAGATCTGGCTTCTTCCATGGATATGGCGGTGGTTAAACCTATGGCTGCCAGAAGCAGAAACAGACAATTTCAGCGACTGGGGTGAGATTTTATTCTAGAGCGCCTACCATGAAATCAGACCCAGGTATGCCAGGGCCAGACCGCCTATAAGGAGAATTGCGCCAATTATGGTCCCAATCACTGCTGCCCCACCCGAGACAAGCTCCAACTCCTCGTCCGTCAATTCCGAGTCTGCAACCAGTGCCGGAACGGCAAGGTATTCGTTTTGATCATCTTCCACCTGAACACAGATCTGCATGTTTTCCGGCAATTCGGTATTGTTTTCGGCACCGATAAACGTTTTGGGGTCTGCCTTGAACTTGTCCAAAAATTGAGGGTCTTTCCAGATTTTTGCCAGGATTTTTCCGTATACATCAAGAATACTGCTCAAGTTGTCGCTGATTCTGGGTATATCCCGGGTCAATCGTTCAATGATTTCGTTTTCTGTCATATTGTCCGTGATCTCAGCAGGTCTTTGGGGAACGATAAAATATAGCCTGTCGGAAGTCTGTTCCAGGAGGTGGAGGCTTTTCCCTTTTGGTATTTCCACCCCAAATACGTCCTTGATGGCCTGGTTCGGGTTGTTGATCAGATTCTGTCTGAAGACTTCATCCTGTATGGCTTTAGCGACCAGTTTTGTTTTGATTTCTGCATTGAATTCTTGTGTCATAATTGTCTATCCCTTTTATTAATTGATGGTTAAACGTTTCCCCCTGCTGGCCATGTTGTTGCGGCAAGGCATTTTTCATGCAGCCAGCCTAGGTGCGGAGAGTGCAAAGAAGCCTATTCCCCAGGATAGACGTTCTTTGACGTCTGCAGAGTACACAATTATTGGGAAAGCACATCAAGCAAAGTTTCCGTTAATTTCCGTTAATAAGGTGTAACCGACTGGAAAAAATATGTTTTTAGTGCCTTGGGGGGGTATGGGGGCTGTGTCTGTTTTTCATCCCATCAAGACCCCTTTAGTCCTCCAGCCGGAAGGCAACCTGGACTGCCCAGGCCAGGCGAAGGCCTCAGAAGCAGGTCTGACCCTTTTTTGAGTGGTATCGATACAAAACAGGCCCGATCCCGCATTGATAGACAGCCAAAAGATCAGGGCCCGAAAGGAAGAGGATCACAAGCACTAGAAGGACTATATTGGCGTTCCGGCTCTGGGTGCAAACTCAGGACTTATGGATGAAAAGGTGGCGCTTGTCTCGGGCGGTTTCCTGGCAGGGTTTCCCGTTTTCGATCTGAATCGCGGCCAAACATACGGGGCCTGATTCCCTCTTTTGACCAAGTCAAGGATATTATCCGTTAAATTCTGTTAATTAAAATTCAATCCCTATAAGAACAGGGAACACTAGTGAATTTAACGGAAATTAACGGAGACAGTCCTTGATTTTTAACGGGCGCTTCGGGTTAAGATATGATCAAAATTTTAAGGAGTATAAATTTATGTTAAACTTGAAAATCAGGAACAGAGACCGGGTAAGATGAGAAACAATGCCCAATTTAAAACCCATATCAAACAATTGTTTCTGGCCAAGAGCCTTGGGGAGAAATTCTCCCTGAGGTTGGAGCTGGAATTGACCAATGACTGCCGGAATAATTGTTCCTATTGCGGGGTGCACCACCGAACCGGGATTTCAGAGATTGATTTCAATGATCTGACAGCATTCTTGAGAAAGATGCAGGCCGTTGCCTGGGAAAAGCGGCAACAGTTTCTTGTGACATTGTGTGGCGGGGATCCCCTGCTGTATACCCGGTTTGAGTCCCTGGTGTCCTGGCTGAAGGATGCCAACATCCCTTTTACAATCAAAGCAAACACCGCCACCATGTCCGGCCGGGCCATTGCCCTGCTCAAGGAAACCGGGTGCAAAGGGGTGCGGTTTACCCTGTTTGGTGATCCGTCTACCCATGATGCCAACAGGGGGCTGGACACCCATGGGCTTTTAACGGAAAAAACCCGCCAGGTAAAGGTATCCGGTATTCCTGTGATGTGGAATCTGACCGTTGGAAAGAACAATCTGGACCAGACCCTGTCCTCTTTGCCCCTTGTCAAGGCTGCGGGTCTGGACGGAGTTACCATCGGCCGCCTGGCCCGGTTGGGGGTGTTGGAGAACAAAGACAATTTCGAGGATATGGCACCGGATCATTTTCGCAAATTTCTGGTTCAGGTGCTTGAATTTTATTATGCCCATTATCAGGACGGGTTTTCGCTCCTGTTTAAGGAAAAACTATGGCTGCCCCTGCTCATTGAAGAGGGGCTGCTGGAGTTTTCACCCGGGAATCTGAAAAAGATGGCCCTGGGGTGTGAGGCCTGCGGCAAACATCTCACGGTCAACCAGAAGGGCAGGATTCTGTCCTGCGGTCTGCTGCCGCTCCTTGAACTGGGAAGCATCACCACGGATCCGGAAGGTATCCCGGATCTTTTAACACACCGGCCCCTGACAAGTGAAACCCAAACAGGTTGCAGCCCCTGCGCCTACCATGCCGCCTGCAAGGGCTGCAGGGCCATTGCCCTGGCAAATGCCGGTGATTTATATGCAAAAGATCCCCAGTGCTGGATCAGATTTTAGAAACCGAATCAGGGCAATCGGGTAGGAGGCCCTATACCCCAACAATTAAGGAGACTTAAGATGGTTCAATTATTGGATGCGAGAATGAAAGCGAAAGTGGTGAACAAAGCCCTTCAGGATGAGGATTTCAGCCGGGCCCTGTTCGGGGATCCCAAAAAAACCCTGAAAGATACCTTTGGCATTGATATTTCTGAAAGGACGGTCATCCATGTTTTACGGCAGACCAGGGATCATTCCGATTTTATCATTCCCCTCCGGCCTGAGGAAATTACGGAAAATATGAGTGAAAATCAGATCATTGAGCGCCTGACCCGGGATATGCCCCGGATCAGCGACAAGCTTGCCGATATTATCGATATCAGCACCAGGATACTGGCCAAAGCCTGGACCTCCCGGGAGTTCCTTGACCGGTTTGAAAAAGACCCCAAAGCGGTGATCAACACAGAGAAAAACGGCTGTATACCGGAAAATGTGGAAATGGTGGCCCGGATTGAGGATGAGAATACGCTGTATATTGCGATACCGGAATTTGGCAGTGATTCGGAGTTAACCGATGATGAATTGGGAATGGTGTCCGGCGGTATCTCCCCCCCCGACCTAGTCCAGGTCTGCATGTTTATTATTTTTTCAGCCATTGCCGCTGGGTGGTAAACCGCAACCATACTTTACGGGGCGGGCTTTTGTGCATCCTTAGCCCCTGTTTTGGGTTTCACAAGGAGGCAAGGAAACAGTGGGTAAACAAATATTTCGCCAGAAAGCGCTGGATCGGTTGTCATCACCAGAAGAACTGGACCGGAGCATGCAGGTGGTCACTTCCCTGAACTGGGCTTTTCTTCTGGGAGGAATTTTGCTTATCTGGATCGCATTGTTCTGGGGTTTTAAGGGGGAGGTCCAGACAGTGGTCCAGGGCCAGGGAATCCTGCTAAAGGAGGGGTCTATCTATGATGTGGTCTCACTGGGCACAGGACAGGTGAAAAAAAATCATATCCGGGTGGAGGATTCGGTGGTTAAAGGCCAGGTGATTGCCGAGCTGTCTCTGCCCGAGCTGGACCACCAGATCAAGGAGGCCGTCAACCGGCTTGAGAAGCTTGAGGCGGAAAAGGAGATGATCTGGTCACTTGGGGATAAAGCCACACACCTGAAACTTAAAACCCTGGCCAACCAGCGGCGGAACCTCGAAGCGGCCATCGCCATCGGCGAGGACCGCCTGACCTATCTGAAAAAAGAATATGACCATGAAAAAAATTTTCTGGAAAAGGAGCTGACCACCCGGAGCCGGGTCAGGGAAGCCCAGACCCAGTACGAGTCAGCGGCCCAGGAGATCATGGGATATAAAAGCGATCTGACTGATATTGAATCCAGGGAAATGGACCTGTCGGCCGGGTTTGAAAAAGAACGGTTTGCCCTGAATTATGAAATCTCCCAGGCCCGGCTTAAGATAGGGCAGCTTGAAGAAAAAAGGCATCTTGAGAGCCGGATTGTCAGCCCCCACAACGGCAGGGTGCTCGAGATTTTTAAAAACAGCGGCAAGGTGATCCAGATCGGTGAGCCCATGGCAAGTATCGAGGTAACCGGCGGTCAGGATGATCCATTATCCGCCCATGTGTATTTTCAGCCCAGGGACGGAAATAAAATTAAAACCCGGATGGCGGTGAGAATAATACCCTCAACCGTTAAGGTGGAAGAGAGCGGATACCTTCTGGGCAGCATCCGCCAGGTTTCCGGATTTCCCGCTTCCCAGAAAGGCATGCTCAGGGTACTGCAGAACCAGGACCTGGTGTCCAGCCTCTCTTCGGGCGGGGCACCCATTGCCGTTGCCGCAAGTCTGATCCCCGCGGCAAACAAGGACGGTCAATACAAATGGTCCTCGGGAAAAGGGCCCGCCACCCGGGTGGAAAGCGGAACCCTTTGCATGGCCAGTGTTGTGGTGAAAACCCAGCCCCCCATCAGCCTGGTGCTGCCGTATCTGAAAAGGAAATTGTTCGGGATCGGGGAGGCGGAGGATGATAAATAAGGAAACATCCATCCTCTGGCACAGGAAACGGGTTAAAACCCCCACCTTGATTCAGATGGAAGCCTTGGAGTGCGGGGCCGCAGCCCTGGGCATTGTCCTGGGGTATTATGGATTGTTTGTTCCCCTTGAAAAACTCCGTCAGGACTGCGGGGTTTCCCGTGACGGAAGCAAGGCCCTGAATATGATCAAGGCAGCCAGGGATTACGGGATGGAGGCCAAAGGATTCCGAAAGGAACCCCAGGGATTGAAAACACTTGCCCTTCCCCTGATTCTGTTCTGGAATTTCAATCATTTTGTGGTGCTTGAAGGCATAAAGGGACGTCAGGTGTTTATCAATGATCCGGCCTCAGGGCCAAAGATCCTGACCTATGATGAGCTGGATCAGGCCTTTACCGGTGTTGTGCTTTCCATTGTTCCGGGACCCAAGTTTAAAAAGGGCGGGAAAAAGGCCGGGGTGTTCCGGGCGTTGAAACATCGGATCCCCCGGGTGAAAACAGGGCTTTCCTTTGCCGTGCTGGCAGGATTGGCACTGGTGGTACCCGGTCTGATTATCCCGACATTTTCACGGGTGTTTGTGGATGAGATCCTGGTGGGCCGGAATACCCAATGGTTTAAACCCATGCTCCTGGGCATGGGACTGACATTGCTGCTCCAGGGCGGCCTGGTCTGGGTTCAGCAGCAGGTATTGCTCCGGCAGCAGGTCAACCTGGCCATCCAGACCTCGGCCCGGTTTTTCAGGCATGTGATGCAGCTGCCCTATGCATTTTTTGCCCAGCGGTATGCAGGGGAAATCAGTACCCGGGTGGCCATCAATGATAGGGTGGCCCAGCTTCTGTCCGGAGAACTTGCCAATACCGCCATCAGTCTTGTCAGCCTTGTTTTTTTCGCAGCCCTTATGGCCGGATATAATGTCCGGCTCACCCTCATCGGCGTGTGTATGGCCGGCGTTAATTTTATCGTCCTCAAACAGGTCAGCAAAAAAAGGGCGGATTTAAGTCAGCAGGTGGTCCAGGAGCGGGGCAAGCTCATGGGAACGGCCATGAACGGAATCAGTCTTATTGAAACCATCAAGGCCACGGGATCTGAGACCGATTTTTTTTCCAGGTGGGCCGGATACCAGGCCAAGGCAATGGGCGCGCTTCAGAATCTGCTCAAATATTCTTATTTTCTCAGCGCACTTCCCATATTGATGTCCAGTCTTGCAATGGCAGCCATTCTCGGTGTGGGGGCCATGGAGGTGATGGCTGGAAACATGACCATGGGAATGCTGGTGGCATTTCAGAGCCTGATGGGCAGTTTCATGTCGCCTGTGGAGCAGATGGTCAATCTCGGGGGCAGGTTTCAGGAGGCCCTTGGGGATATGAACCGCCTGGATGATGTTTTGTCCTATGAAACAGATCCTGTATATGACATTGACAGCAGGTCCATCACATTTAAGGACCGCCAGGTCCAGTTGTCGGGAAGATTGAGCCTCTCTGATATCAGTTTCGGTTACAACCGTCTGGATACCCCATTGATACGGGGGTTCGATCTTTCTATCACTCCTGGCAGCCGTGTGGCCCTGGTCGGGGCATCCGGATCCGGAAAATCCACCATTGCCAAAATGGTCTGCGGCCTCAGTCTTCCCTGGCAGGGGGAGGTCCGGTTTGATGATCTGCCCCGCCAGAAGATTCCCAGACTGGTATTGCTCAATTCCCTTTCCTATGTGGATCAGCATATATTCCTTATCCAGGGCAGTATCCGGGAGAATCTGACCATGTGGAATCCTGCTGTACCGGATGCCGATATGATCCGGGCAGCCAAAGATGCCTGTATTCACAAAGATATTGCTGCAAGGTCACAAGGGTATGAAAGCCATGTGGAAGAAGGGGGAAAAAATTTTTCCGGGGGCCAGCGGCAGCGTCTGGAAATTGCCAGAGCCCTGACATCAAACCCCTCTGTGCTGGTTCTGGATGAAGCCACCAGCGCCCTGGACCCGGAAACGGAAAAAAAGATAGATGAAAATCTTCGGAAAAGAGGATGCACCTGCCTGATCATTGCCCATCGTTTGTCCACCATCCGTGATTGTGACGAGATCATTGTTCTGGACAAGGGAACAGTGGTCCAGCGGGGACTTCACCAGGACCTCATCAGAGAAGAGGGGCTTTATGCCCGTCTGATCGAAAGTTGATTCTCCATGACAGAAACGTTGACAGATTCATTTATGCGTTCGGGCCGTGAGTACACGGTCAGCGGCAATACGCCCATTCTTCTGGATCGGCCCGACCGGGTCTGGTATATTCTTTCCGGCAGTGTGCAGGTTTTTGCCGTTCAGATCGCATCAGGGGCGGTGTCAGGATCCAAAGCCCATTTTTTCAGTGCCGGCAAAGGCGAGCTGCTCATGGGGATGGACCTGGAGGGGTTTGGCCTCGGGCAGGGGCTTCTGGCAGTAGGGTTTCCAGGTACCCGGCTGGTTGAATTGGATATGGATATATTCGAGAAGCTGGCCTTTGACCCCATTCACACGGATCAGGCAGCCCGATTGATCGATACCTGGGTATCCGGGCTGTCCCAGGGGGTGACCCGGGATATTCAGCCCTGTCCCAAAAAGGAATTGATACTGGAATCTAACCTTGGGGCCGGGACAAAAAAGGATACCATTGCAGGGCCGGAGTCGGGTGTGGTCTGGGTCGAATGCCGGACCGGCCTGGCCCTGTTTATCAGCATGGAAACCGTTTCAAAGGGAGAGATGCTGCCGCTGACCGGCCAAAGCTGGGTGAAAACCATCAATCACACGACCCTTGATGTCTGTTCCACCCAAACGGCCTTGCATACCCGAAGGGTTTTTAAGGCCCTGGACAGGTTCCATGAATTAATTTTGGGCATTCTCATGCTGAATTCGGGAATGAATTCAGCCGACCGGTATAATCTGATCCAGGCCAAACTGCGTGAGGATCAAAAAGCATTAAATAAAGGCTTTGACGAGCTGGGGGCGGTATTGTCGGAGAGCTCGTTCACCCGAAGGGTCCATGGGGATGCCTCTCCTCTGGTCAGCGCATCGGTTCTGGTGGGTGATTTTATCGGGTTGCCCATCCTGGATCCCAACCAGACCCGTCAGGAGAAATCAGATCCGACCATTGAAGAGATTGCCAGGGCATCCGGGATAAAGTTCCGCCAGGTAACCCTGACCGGCAAATGGTGGAAACAGGATCACGGGCCTCTGGTGGGATTTACAGCAGATCAGGGCAGACCGGTCGGGCTTATACCCTGTTCCGGACCCGGATACAAGATCCAAGACCCTCTGGACCCAAAATCCCAAAAGCTGACCGCTGCCCTTGCAAAAGGTATCTCAGATCAGGCATTTACCTTTTATCCCGCCTTTCCGGACAGATCGCTTTCTTTCAAGGATATGGCCAGATTGGGGTTGCGGGGGTCAGGCAAAACCATTGCAGGGATATTTTTTCTCGGCGCCCTGATCGGTATCCTCAGCCTGGTCGCTCCCCTGGCCACGGACCTGATTTTCAGTGATATTATTCCCGGAGCCCAGCAGTCCCGGCTGATGAACATCACGGCCATTCTGGTCGGGTTTTCCCTGACCACTGCCCTGTTCACAGGGGTCCGGAACATCAGCACCCTGAGAATAGAGCAGCGGTTCCATTATTTTGTCGAGTCTGCACTCTGGGACAGGATCATGAGAATGCCCATTCCGTTTTTTAAACAATACACTGCAGGAGAACTTGCCAACCGGGGTATGGGGCTGACCTATATCCGCCAGATTCTGGCCGGAACCGTGACCACCACCCTGATCGCAAGTATTTTTTCCGTGTTTAACCTGGGGCTTCTCTTTTATTACCATACCCGCCTGGCCTGGGTGGCCATGGCCCTTCTGGTATTTGCCTTTGGCGTAATTTTTAGTGTGGCCTTGTTTCAATTGAAATATTACCGGGTTGTCACCCGCCTGGAAGGCCGGATTTCCGGTCAGGTGATGCAGTTTTTAAGCGCTTTGCCTAAAATTCGGGTGGCAGGGGCCGAAGACCGGGCCTTTTTCCTGTGGGCCAAAAATTTTGCCCGTCAGAAACAAACAGCCTTTAAGGGGGGCAGATTTGTCAACCTCCTGAGCACCTTTAACACCGGTTTTCTTCTGCTCTCAATGATGGGACTGTTTGCCTGGCTGGTATTCATGGAGGATGCGGCGACCCTGAGCACCGGGGATTTCCTCGCATTCAATGCCGCATATGGCAATCTGCAGGGGGCCCTGTTCCAGGCAACCGCTACCCTGAATGCCGTGATCATGGCCATCCCTTACTTTGAACGGCTGGAACCCTTTATGGTGTCGGTTCCCGAGAAATGCCAGGGGAAGGCCGATCCGGGAATACTCAAAGGTAAGCTGGAATTGTCAAATGTATTTTTTAAATATGCCAAGGAGGGCCCCCTGATTTTAAAGGATGTAAGCTTTCAGGTCCGGCCCGGGGAATTTGTGGCAGTGGTGGGCCCGTCCGGGTCTGGAAAATCAACGCTCATACGGTTGCTTCTGGGATTTGAGACCCCGGATACAGGGGGGATCTTCTATGATGATCAGGACCTGGCAGAGCTGGACATCACCCGGGTTCGCCAGAATATGGGCGTGGTGATGCAGGGCAGCCGCATCATGGCCGGTGATATTTTCAGAAATATTGTGGGGACCCATCCCCTGACCCTGGATGACGCATGGAGAGCGGCTAGAATTGCCGGACTGGACAAGGACATACGGAATATGCCCATGGGGATGAATACCATGATCATGGAAGGGGGGGATACCCTGTCCGGGGGGCAGCAGCAGCGGCTGCTCATTTCACGGGCCGTGGTCAACCAGCCCAGACTGTTGATTTTTGATGAGGCCACCTCGGCCCTTGACAACAGGACACAGGCACACGTGATTGAAAGCCTTACGGGACTGTCGTCCACCCGGATCGTGGTGGCCCATCGTTTGTCCACCATAAAGGATGCCGACCATATCCTGGTCATGGACAAGGGGGAGATAAAAGATCGCGGCACCTATGAAGATCTCATGCAGTCCAGTGAGTTATTTAAAAGGATTGCCCGGCGCCAGACCTTATAGCCTGGGAAAAGCACGGATACATTTTGATAAGAGGAGCGTTGTGGGAAAAAAAATTCTTGTGCTGATGGTAATTGTTTTGGGAAGCTGTTTTCAGCCGGTATCGGCCCAGCCGATATTGACGCTGGGCGATTTGTGCCGAATGGCAGATAATACATCGGAAATTATCCTCAATGCCGGGGTTGATTTGGAACTTGCCCGTCAGGAAACCCTGGGGGCCTTATCGGGTCTGATACCGGATGCCCAGGTATATGGCCGGTATGCCAACGATAAAAACGACGACGCATATTCTCCGGATGCCAATACCATGGGACTGAAATTCAGCCAGGCGTATACCTTGAACGGCAAAGAGTTCATTGCCTGGGATATGTCCAGAAAAATGATTGAAAAGGCGGGATTCTCAAGGGATGCGGTTCGGTCGGATCACCTCTTTAATGTGGCCCAAAGCTATATTCAGGTTCTCAAATCCTTAAAGCGGGTCGACATTGCCGAGGCCGATGCAGAGCGGCTTAAAGTTCACCGGGATTTTGTCCGGGAACAGCTGAAAGCCGGGGCTGTGACCAAGACAGCCCTTTTCCGCGCCAAGGCGGAATTATCCAAAGCCCTGACTGAAAAGGTTCTTGCAAAAAACGATGTGGCCCTCAACAAGGCGGAGATGGTCCGACTGACCGGGGTTGGCAGGGGGTTTTCCATAACAGACAAGGGGATTTCAGACCTGGACAGCTTCTCCTCCTCCGTCTCCCTTGAAGCCATTCTGGACAGGGCAATGGCAAACCGGTATGAGATCAAGCAGCTGCAGAAGGCCCTTGAAATCGCCGTCCGCAATATCCGCTACGAAAATGGGGCCTATTGGCCGGCCCTCACCCTGGAAGGGGGATACAAGGAAACCGATGTTGCCTATGATATCGGCAGTTACCGTCATTCCCATGATACGGAAAATGCCTATATCCAGGCAGATCTGGTGTTCACCCTATATGACGGGGGGGGGCGGGGGGCAAGGCGGCAAAAAGCGGTATTGGAAGTGAAAAAGACCCGGCAGGATCTGCTGTCCCAGAAGAAAAAAGTGGCATATGAATCCGAAGCTGCCTTTCTTGCGCTGGCCTCTGCCCGGGAAGCCCTGGGCAATCTTACGGATGAACTGACCTCTGCCCGGGAAAACTTTTCAGCCGTTCAGATGCAATTTGCCCACGGCATGACAAACAGCATAGAGATTATGGATGCAAACACCCTGCTGGTACAGGCCCAGCGAAAGATGGCCGATGCCAGGTACACCCTTTACCTGGCGGTGCTTAAAATTATGTATGCCCAGGGGGATCTGATTGCCTATCTTCTGTCTTTTGAATAATACCGGCACGGGCATACCGTTAAAACCAATAATATGTTTTTGGAACGACACAACTTCCCAAGCAGCCTTTCACATAATGCCACATTGATAGTAAATCGGCTTGACCCTCCCATTTGAAACTATCAAATGGTTCAAAGCTTAATTTATTATAAAGCTTGAACAACATATCGGATACAGTTTTTGAATCTGATCCATTCGTAAAAGTTAAATTAAATTCCAAAATCATTTTGGAAATCAGTTCAGGTGTTACCTTCCTAATTACGTGGCTGTATGGTGTCGGTTTTCCCTGATTTAATTGGATGTTCATCCATGTAATGAGCTTTTTGTGCCAATCATTGGCGACATCACTACTATATAATTTATAAAATATTTGGTGTTCAAACCTGTACAAGTCTGATTCTATTAAGGGTCCACTCTCTAATTGAGTTATAAAAAGAGGGGGCTTGCAGAAATCGTTTTTTCTTTTATAAATCATTTGGTTTAAATGATTTAACAACGCGTGTGTTATAAGGAGCTCAACACAGCACCACCCACTGTGAGTGCCTGCCTCAGCCCAGAGAAACATACTTTGAGAATCAAGTATTATTAGCGGTATTAGCGTTAACTGATATTTAAAAAACTCTTTTAATTCTGCCGAACGATCATCAAGGCCGGTCTGACTGTTTTTTTGGGGAAGGCTACAGAAATCCCACCAGACCGCGGTATCATCACGGCTAGTCTGGGTTAAGCTTAATAATTTTTTCAGTGTCCGCCTTGATCTGTCCGGATGATTTCTTTCCTCCCATTTATGAGATACAAATAGTTTTGTCGGACTCTTATAAATTTTATATAGATCTGGGATTTCTTGAAACCGCTGAACGGCACCTTTGCATTGGCGAAAATATGATAGCCGAATAAAAGTGGTGTAGTGAGCATCGGGGATTTCTAATAATCCGGAATATAAGCGCTTCCATTCAAGCTCTCCATCATCCGCATCCTGAATATATGTTTCTTTTAAGCTTTTAAACAAAGTTACGGCACTCAATTTGCCTCCTTTCCCCATAGATTTTTTTAAATAGATTCTGTTTTAAAATTATTCCTTTCAGAATGTTGCATAGGCGCCATTTTGCCGTTTGTTTCGATTTGGCTTTTTTTTTTGAATTTGGTGTCAACGGGCCCTTTCCTTCTGTAGAATCAATATCTCCGTCCGCAAGTAATTGGACGATGGCGTAGGGTCGATATATCCGGTTAACCGCATACCATGAATATCTGAGTGATATACGTAGGTCGTTGTGATCGAACCTGTATCGTCCATTTCGTAATTGAAACGGACGGTTTTATGGCATTATCACGCCTGGTCAGGATATCCTTGGTTGATGTTGGGGTGTTGATACTCAAGCAGTTTTGAACAAACGCTTTAAAATTATCTAATCGTAATACTTTGTTTCTGCTTGCTTGTGGGCAAACTGAGAATCCATTACAATTTTTGAAATATCATCAGATTTTTTACCCAAAAAGTCATAACCTTCAAGAAATCCATTTGATGTTTTAATAATTCTAACGAGATTTATAATTCCAGAAACAGTATATGTGAATTGGTTTTTTTTATTTATAAAATTCAAATGAGCTCGTCCCTCTATGTTTAGTCTTTTATTTAAAAAATCCTTATCCCATTCATAATCTTGTGATAGGAAACCAACACCCGAAATACTTAGATCTTTTAAAATAAATTTTTCTGAAACCGATCTTTCTCTATCATCGATTTCAATTTTCCCATTAATATCAAATAATATTTTTGGATTTTCCCTAAACCCCCTCCTCAGATTAATTAAAATAATCTCGGGCTTATATTTCATGATAAAGAAATTAGACTCTGCCTGAATTACCTTACCAAACAAAGAGATTCTATTTTCCTTTAAATACAAGGTACTAATATTTATTGTCTGACCTTTTCGAGCTTTTGACCAAGCCGGTTGGTACATCACCAATAAATTTTTCAAATAATCAACTTTTCGTATTTTAACTCGGTTAATAGATTGATTATCCATATCATAATTTATTGCTAAATCCACATATGAATTTACTCGAAAATGCTCCTGCAAATCTTCATGAATTTTTTTTTTGTTAAACATAATATTCCGATATTATTGATGCCTATCACTGGGTTAATAGAATCTATCCAGAAATATATATCATCGCCGATCAAAGGTTCAGTTTTTTACCCAGGAGACCACCCTGGGCGTTGATGTCTTCAGCCGCAATTTCAACACCTCGAACAGAAGAAATGCCAAGGGTGGCAACTCACCGGAAATGGCCCCGGCAACGCAAATTTTGATTGTCTCTTTTCCAAATCCAAGGGTTACATGATACCATCAACGCGAGCAATACAAGGACTGAAATTTTCATTTTCCCCCCCCCTTCCTTTTTTTCACTTCCATGTATGAAGATCATCGCAATTCTTTCTGCCAAGTCCCATTGAATAAGAAGTTAAATGGTTGTTCGTACAACGATATTGAAGCCCTCTATAATGATCCGAACATCAGGGAGATTTGAATGTTATGTGATCATTTTTGAATTCTGAATTTATTAAACCTTTTCCTAACAGCAATTATAAACAGTGTAAACGAAAATATTCAACAATAGTTTAAATATATATTATTAAGAATCTAAAAACCGGAATGGGTCAATGGAAATGAATCACATCAGGTTTTTTTTGGATAAAGCAAATTCTTTTCTGTAAGTTGCCGGGTCAAGTTCCTTTTATGCCATATGCCTTTTGTTAATATCTTTCTTTGAACACCACAAATTTTGTAACTGCGTTTCAGGATAAACCAAGAAAAAAATCGGTTTCTCCCCTGCGAGGTCCCTCCCATTTTTTTCTTGACTTATCCTTCCACTTCGTTGCAGTAGTGTCCGGTTAGGTTATTGCATATAAAAAGTATTTGTTTTTATAAGGAATAGTGTCATTTTTATGTTGACAAATGTGCGCAAAAAAAGTCGCGCGCCTTGAAAACCAAATTTTCAAGGAGTTCCACTATG
>Ga0180007_10003672_pt1 | contig 16897 bp, 19 predicted proteins | sample MM_PC_MetaG_FD_121122 | JGI IMG/M metagenome (GOLD analysis project Ga0180007, IMG submission 121122) | Groundwater microbial communities from the Aspo Hard Rock Laboratory (HRL) deep subsurface site, Sweden - MM_PC_MetaG | ecosystem: Environmental > Aquatic > Deep subsurface > Groundwater... | reverse complement strand
GCCCCACGTTGTTTATCTCATCAAACCACCGTTGGAATATATACTATGTTTTTATTAACGGAACGGTCAAACCTTTTCAAGTCGCACCAGTAAAACTGGTGGATTACCAAACGTTATTTAATAATAATGCTAAAGTATGCCACAAAATTAACTTTTTAGCCCTACAAATTTACCATTATCTCACTTTATTTAATTGTTCCTGGGCATTGTTTGGCCGAATCAATGTGGAAAGGGATTGGCACCCAAAAAATGAAACAAAGCTATAAAAATCAAGGGGTTACTTTAGAAGAATTAAAAAATCATTGGTCCAGTTTAGCTCCAGAAAATAACATAGCTAATTTGAAATCTAAAAATATTTCAATTTTTCTTAGCGAATCAGACATGGTAATTCCTTTTTATTGCGGAAAAAAATTATTAGACAAAATAGAAACATTAAAATATAATCATTTTTATGAAATCAATAAATCTCTCGGGCACAACCTGACTTCTTTATTATTTTATTTAAATCCTAAAAAATTTTTATTTCATAAATAAAAAAATATCAATTTTAATATGCCAGAAATAAAAAAAATAATCAACGAACAAAAAATAAATCAGGCGCTTGAAGAAACTAAGAATCCAACCAATGAAAGAATTAATGAAATTTTAAATAAAGCTTTAAAGAAAAGGGGGTTGACTCTGAAAGAGGTTGGCTATTTATTAAACACGGATGACGCCGATCATCTAGAACAAATGTTTCGGGCGGCCGCCAAGATTAAGAATGACATTTACGGCGAGCGCTTGGTTTTTTTTGCTCCTTTATATATTTCCAGCTACTGCGTTAATGGCTGCGCCTATTGCGGCTTCCATAAAAGAAATCCCGCTCCCAGAAAAAAACTAACTCTTGAAGAGGTGAAAGAACAGGTGAAAATTCTGGAAGATATGGGCCATAAACGATTGTTGGTTGAATTTGGCGAAGATCCAAAAAATAATCCCATTGACTATGTGGTTGAGGTTGTTAAAGCAATTTACAATACTAAATCGGGTCGAGGTGAAATTAGAAGGGCTAATGTAAATATTGCGGCAACTTCGGTTGAAGACTATAAAAAACTAAAAGATGTCGGCATCGGCACCTATCAATTATTTCAGGAAACTTATCATCGTGATACTTACGAAAAATTGCATAACGGGCCTAAAGCAGACTACGAACGCCAATTATTTGCTCATGACAGGGCCTTAGAGGCCGGCCTTGATGATATCGGCCTGGGTGTGCTGTTCGGGCTTTATAATTATAAATTTGAAGTTCTTGGTTTAGTTTCTCATGCGCAGTATCTGGATGAAAAATTCGGCGTTGGCCCGCATACTTTTTCGGTGCCCCGCTGGCAACCGGCTGATACTGTAACTATAGATCCTCCTTATCCAGTCAGCGAACAGGAGTTATTAAAAATTATCGCCATTTTAAGACTGGCTGTGCCTTATACCGGTATGATTATTTCGACTCGCGAACGTCCGGAAATTAGAGCCAAAGCTTTTGAAATAGGCATCTCTCAAACCTCTGCCGCTTCTAAAACTTCGCCCGGCGGTTATGGCCAAAACCAGGAGCTTTCTCAATTCAATATCTTTGACCCAAGGAACCTTGATGAAGTTTTAAAAAGCATCTTAAAGCAGGGCCTGCTGCCCAGTTTTTGCACGGCCTGCTACCGCCAGGGCCGAACCGGCCAAGTTTTTATGGACTTAGCCAAGCCCGGCAATATTCATAACCTCTGCCGGCCCAATGCTATTTTAACTTTTAAAGAATATTTGGAAGACTATGCTTCAGCCGAGGTAAAACTATTGGGTAAAAAGATAATCAATAAATATTTTAATTTGATTGATGACAAACAGGTCCGGCAGGAAACCAAAATACGTTTTCAAAAAATTGAAAACGGCGAAAGAGATTTGTATTTTTAAATCAGTTCTTGACATTTAATAATCTTCTAATTTAAAAAACGACGTTTCTCACGTCGCTTTTTAATTATAAATTATTTATTGTCTGATAGGCATAATAATATATAAATAACTTTCATCGCCCTCTGGTTTAATTACACCCGGGGCGCTTTCGCTGTTTAATCCTAAAATGCCGTTTTTAGCGTTTAAATTATTAAGCCCGTCTAAAAGATAACGGTAGTTAAAAACCACTTCGTTTTCATTGCCTTTGATTTCGGCTTCAAGTTTGACCAGGTTTTCGCCGATACTGCTGTTAGCGGCAGTCACCACCAGTTCTTTTTTATCCGGTATTAAAACTATTTTTATATCATTGATCCCCGGCTTACAGAATAAGGAAACGCTCTTGACCATTTTAATCATTTCATCCACCTCAAAACTGGCTAAAGTTTTATTATCTGCAGGAATAATTTGTCCATAATCGGGATAATTGCCTTCAATTAATCTGGAAATTAAATCAACCTCGCTGTTAAGCTGAAAAAGTATTTGGCTGTTATTAATATAAATTGTCACCTCTTTATCGCCCTCGTCATCTAAAATTCTAAAAACTTCCTGCATGGTTTTTAGGGGCACAATAACTTTTATTCCCCCATTTAATTCGCTGTCGATTTTTATTTTTTTCTCTGCCAGGCGATAACTATCAGTGCCCACCAAAGTTAAAATATTGCCGGAAAAATCCATTAAAACACCGCTGATTTCCGGCCTGGATTCATCCAGGGTAACAGCTAAAACTACCTGGGCCAGCGCTTGTTTTAAATTATTAGCTTTTATTTTTACCGCTTTTTCTTTAGTAATCTCGGGGATTACCGGAAAATCAGCGGTAGACAAACCCTTAATGCTGGTTTTAAAATTTTGACAAACTATATGCAAGGTTTGTTCAATTATTTCTATCTCTATTTTTTCTTTTGGCAACAAGGAAATATAATCAAACAAAAGTTTTGCCTGAACCGTAAACTCGCCGCCCTGTTCTATTTTACCCCTAAGGTTTGTTTTAATGCCAATTTCTAAATTGGTGGCATTTAAATTAATACTGCCGTCCTCCGCTCGAATTAAAACATTATTTAAAATCGGCAGAGTGGCGCTTTTACTGGCAACATGAACAACCTGCGAAAGCCCCCGATAAAAATTTTCCTGGGTACATGTGAATTTCATAAACCTATTTATATTTAATATATTAACTTTAATAGTAATATGCGGCGGGGATAAGTTGAAAACTCTGTATTAGTGTGAAGTTGTTTGGTTATTTTTTGTTTTTATTGGTGAATTAGGTGGGGAAATTTTTGTTTATATTTTTTAATAATATGTGAATATGTTTTTAAGAGTTTTTTTTCTGTGAATAAGATTAATAATTTTTAACAGTTGTTGTTTGGTTATTATCAGTTTATTCCTGGTATAACCTTTCCTTTATTAACAAGATATCATTTTTAATTCTTTCATCTTTATTGAATGCTTCAGAAATTTTATTACAAGCGTGAATGGCGGTGGTGTGGTCTCTGCCGCCCAATTCCTGGCCAATAGAGGGGTAGGATGATTTAATTTCCTCCCTCATTAAATACATGGTAATTTGCCTGGGCACCACTAATTCTTTGCGGCGGCAGGCGCCGACAATATCATCGATTTTAATATCAAAGTAGTTGGAAACAATATTAATAATTTTTTTAGGAGTTAAGCTAACCCTGGTTTTAGCGCTGGTTAAAACTTCCATAACCTGCTTAACGGATTCTAAGGTTAGATCGTGGTTGGTGAATTGGTGATGGGCCATAACTCTGTTGAGCCCGCCCTCTAACTCCCTTACATTATTTTTAATACTTTCCGCTAAAAATGAAATTATTTCTTTTGAGAGGGAGTAGTTTTTTTCGTTGCATTTAGCTTCTAAAATAGCCACCCTGGTTTCGTAATCCGGCGGAGAAATATCGGCGATCATGCCCCATTCAAAACGAGACACTAAACGTTGTTCAATGTCGGGAATGGCTTTAGGCGGCCTGTCAGAGCTAAGAACAATTTGTTTGTTATTTTGGTGCAAAGCATTAAAAGTATGGAAAAATTCTTCTTGAGTCTGCTCTTTGCCGGACATAAAATGGATATCGTCGATTAATAAAACATCAACATTGCGATACTGTTTTTTAAAGCTGTCTATGTGTCCTGATTTTATAGCCTGAACATAATCGTTGGTAAAGCGCTCGCTGTTGATGTATAAAAGCTTATACTGGGGGTTGTTATCTAAAAGCTGGTTGCCGATTGCCTGGACCAGATGGGTTTTGCCTAAACCCACGCCCCCATAAATAAAGAGGGGGTTATAGGTGTTGCCCGGTTTTTCAGCTACGGCTTTAGAGGCTGCGCTAGCCAGTTCGTTGCCGGAGCCGACAATAAAGTTTTCAAAGCGATATTTTTTATTTAAACCAAACTGATTAAATTCAATAGTCGTGGCAGCCTCTTTGGCATCCCTGATCCGGGGGCCGGCGGCATCTATCCTGGGCCGGCTCATAGCCGGTTTAGCGGTTTCTACTATATATTCTATTTTTAAATCCGGTTGTTTGGTAATATTTTTTAAAGCTTGCATAATATGCTGATGATATTTTTTTTCTAACCAGGCCTTAGTAAAGGTATTGGGGGCGCCAATTATTGCTAGATTATCATGGCAAGAAACTATAAAGGTATTTTTAAGCCAGGTAGTAAAGTTGGCCTTACTAACTAATAGTTCTAATTCACCAAGGGTGGCCTGCCAAAGCTGTTCATTATTCATAGGTATTTTTGTTTTAGTTTAATAAAATTAAAAGTAAAGCAATTGTAGCATAAATGCAAATATAACAAAATATCCCCAAACGGGGAATAGTTGTTTATAAGTTGTTGATTTTATGGGTAAAAAAACTATTATAGAATTTATATTTATATCTCATTGACTCAAAAGTATAAAACTGCTAAACTTTGTTGTATTAGAGTAGTCGTATTAGATTATTAGAGTATTAGATTCATAGAATATTTGATTATTTATTTATAACCTCGATTATTCAAATAATCTAATACTCTATCAGTCAAATAATCAAATAGATGTATGCCTAAAAGAACTTACCAGCCCAAAAAACGCAAAAGGGCCAGAACTCACGGCTTTAAAAAAAGAATGAGCAGTAAAAGCGGCAAAAATGTTTTGAAAAGGCGCCGGGCCAGAGGAAGAAAAAAATTAAATCCCTAAGTTTATGCTTCCTAAAGTTAACCGCTTAACTAAAGAGTCGGACTTTAAGAAGATTGCCAGAGGAGCCAAGCCAACCCACTCAAAATTTTTTATATTAAAAAAATTGCCGTCAACAGAAAAAGATACTAAATTCGGCATAGTTATATCTGCCAAAATAAGCAAAAAAGCCACGATCAGAAATAAAATTAGAAGGCAGGCCGGGGAAATTATTAGAAAAAATTTATCAAACACCAATACCGGCTATAACACAATGATCGTGGTAAAAAATTCGATTCTTGATAAAGATTTTGAGGAAATAAAAAAAGATTTAGAAAGTTTATTACAGAAAGTACGGATAGTTCACCTCTCGACAAGCTCGAGGTCTGTCGACGGATCTATCACTGATAAATCACGGATAACTCACAGATAAACTGCAGATATTAGTAAATTAAGCGTTAACCAATGATAAAAAAGATCATCTTAAAAATAATAAGAATATACCAAAACACCTTGTCGCCGGACACCGGCTGGTTTTCTTATAAACACCCTCATGGCTTTTGCCGTTTTTATCCCAATTGTTCGGAGTATGGCTATCGGGCCATAGAACAATACGGAGTTTTTAAGGGCCTTTTTTTATCAGCTAAAAGAGTTTTAAGATGCAATCCTTTTAATAAGAGCGGGGTTGATCAGGTTAAGTAAATTCAGAATTCAAAATTAGGATACTTCAAAATTAATAATTATATATGCTAATAGAAATCTATAACACAGTTTTATACGAGCCGATTTTCAACCTTTTGGTTTTTTTCTATAATATTGTTCCCGGCCACGATCTGGGCTTGGCCATTATTTTATTTACCATTTTAATCAAACTAATTCTTTCCCCGTTTTTTGTTCAGTCTATTAAGGCTCAGCGATCCATGCAATCCATCCAGCCCAAAATTGATGATTTAAAAGAAAAATATAAAGGGGATAAAGAAAAAATGGGCCCGGCCATGATGGAGCTTTATAAAAAAGAAAAGGTCAATCCTTTTTCTTCCTGCCTGCCGCTTTTAATCCAGATGCCCATTTTGATCGCGGTCTTTCAGGTTTTTAGAAAAGGCCTGGTTAACGGCAGTTTTGAATTAGTTTATCCTTTTATTGCTAATCCCGGCTCAATGGACCCAATAGCTTTTGGCATTATTGATTTATCGCAAAAAAGCATTGTCTTGGCGGTTTTAGCCGGCGCAGCTCAATTTTGGCAGTCAAGAATGATGATGGCCAAAAGAAAAAATCAGCCGGCGCCAAAATCGGCCATGGCTTCTGCCATGGGCAAACAAATGATGTATATCCTGCCGTTTATTACTGTATATTTTGGCTCTCAATTTCCGGCTGGCTTAACTTTTTACTGGTTTTTAACCACGCTTTTGGGAGCCCTTCAGCAATTGATTGTTTTTAAGAAAATGGATAAGCAGGAGTTAAACCTTAGGACTAAGGACTAAAAGATTTTTATGAATTTGAGTACTAGACAATTAAAAAATCTGCCGGTTTATAGTAAAAATGATGATTGTTTGGGTAAAATAAAAGAGATTGAGATAGATTCAAATTCTCATAACATCACCAAGTATATAATTAAAAGTTCTCAAATAACTGAAAGATTAGCTGGCGCAGAATTAATCATCAGTCCTAGCCAGGTTGTCAGCATCGATAATCAGAAGATGATCGTTGAAGACAACATAATCAGAGATAAAAATTTAATCAAAGAGCCCGCTGCAATTTAAAAAAATTTTGTGATTTTAAAAACACTTCTTTACTTAGAGGTGTTTTTTGGTAGTAAATTTTATATAAAGTTGGTATAATGGTAAATTTGTAGGGCTACTTTGATAATAATTCGGCAATGAGTTTTAATTTTCTTTTGGCTTTTAGTCCGCGATGTATTCCTAGCATATTTTTTAAATATAGGTTTTAACTCTAAATTTAAATAAGATTTATTTAGTTTAAAAAGATCTATTATAGAGTGATTAAATTTATTTTGGAATTTAAAACCTTTAAGCATTAATTCTAATCCGTGATAAAAATTAAAAAGTGCTGGTATTAATATTTCATAACCTAAAAATTCCTTACTAGATTTTTTATTTTTTTTGGAAAATTTTAAAATTTGTTCAAGAATTATTCTAGAGGCTTCTAGGTAATTTTCAGCATAAGTATAAAACTTTAGTCCATTATTTCCTTCTTCTAGTTTTCTTATGTGCATAAATTTATTATTATTTCGCCTAACGTATCGGCATCATCTGAAGTTTCGACACCTCATTATTAAAATTATAAAAGAGTGTCGAAATTTGGGCCGAAGAAAATTGACATTCTTTTAAAATATATTTGCGTCAATTTTCTGAGCCAGATATGCCGTGTTATACGCTGTTCAAAAAATATTTTTCGTCCTCACTTATAGGATAGGCTTTCTTCATTGATTGTAAATTTGATTTTTTCCGTTTTGAAAAATGAAAGAGGGGTTAGGGGTGAATTTCATTTTTCAAAACTCCTTTTAGTAGGTGCTTGCACGCCGAAATAGTAATGCAGACACAACAAACAGTGCCACGAAAACGGAATTGACAACAAACACACCAATAACACCTGCATTGCCCCAACTAACTTCTGGCGAGATAATCAGCGCAGTCACGGGAACCAGAAACTGAATAAGCGCCACCGAAAATAATGTACACGTCATTCCGCGTGGCTTGAAGCGCGAAATAAGTGAACCAACGAGGCCGACAGCGGGTACCGCCCAATACATTAAGTTTACAGTGTTGTTTTCACTTCCAATAATGCCAACAGCGCCACTGACCCAACCGAGAAGAAACACTCCCGCAAGTCCAACGCCGAAAGCAATACGATATATCTTGTTGCGAGTTTTTAGCCACTGCCACAATTCGTAAGCACCACCAACTGCCAGCAGTATGACGATGTAGGCAATAGCTTCATTCCACTGCACTTCAACTTGCCCAAAATTAGTGAAATGTTTCACTAAAAGTATGAACGCTATAAACATTGCTATGACAGTCCACACAATCAGTCTTGTTTTGTTTTGCATAACGGTAAAGTTAGTGGTTTAAATTATCCCTCCTTTTTTAAATTTTGTCTAAATATTATTTTAACTCCTCTTCTTTCCAAGATATTTCTGAATTAAATATCCAACAAACGCAAAAAATAATCCAGAGATGAGGAAGGTAATGATAACGACTCCCGCCACATCATCATTTGGGTTCAGATGCCGCAATATTGCTATTACGCCACCAGCAACCATCTCGCCAAAGACAAACCCACTGATTACTCCCGTTTTGGCGTACTTTCCCGCAAGTTCATACGCGAGACCTGCGCTAAACAAGACGACACCGAAAAAAGCGAAAGCGGTCCAAGGCCAATTCCATCCATCAACATATATATTCCCAAAGAATGGAATCAGTAATATTCCTATCGTCAAAAGCAAGGGGCGAATAATAATGTTTATATTTTGCATAGTGGTAGTTAATGATTAAAGTTTATAAATAAATCGTTTTCGGAGCGTAGCGGAGAAAATGCATTTAATCCCCCTCATATCATAAAGAAAAAATCAAATTTGTCTATCTTGAAAGCCTATCTTCATTTTTCGTTAAGAAAAATATTTTTTGAATTGCGTATAACGGGCGTGCGTATGCGAAGTTAGCGACGGAGTGGCGGTGGTATAATTGCGAGCGTCAGCGAGCCCACCGCCGCCACGGAGGAGCTAATTTGCGCTTTAGCTTACGCCGCACGTTTATTGATTAAACTAAAACTGCTTAATCTAATTTAAGCAGTTTTGTTAAGAAATATCAATGCTGGTTAGAGAGGCGTAAGCTAAGCCGCATACGCGGTGTTAGCCGATGTAAATTTTTCTTTATCAGCTACCTTATAGGTTTAATTATTGAGTTATAAAATTTTGCTTTTTCCGTTTTTGGCGAGGGGGCAGAGGGGAATAAAAGGGGTGAATGCCCCCGAGCCAAAATACCTTATTCAAATATTGCTCATAACTCCTCAATATCTCCTCTGGCTAAATACTGTGAAATTTTATTCCATTCAGCTAAAACCTTTTCTCTGCCAATTTCTTTATCAAACCAATCGTCTGCTGTAAATCCGCAAATTGCATAGGTCACTGGTATTAAATTGACATTATTTGGTAGGTGTTTTTTTAAAGTCATTAACGCCCTGCGGGAATGATAATGCTTAACAACAGCTATAATTTTTTTAATTGTTTCAAAGCCAAAATTTTGTTCTATGACTTTTTTAGAAAATAGAACGTTTTCTAAAGAATTAGCCGACTGATCCTCTAAAATTATATTGTCTTGCCTTACTCCTAATTGAATTAATTTGTTGCTCATTTCCAAGGCCTCATTTTTGCCAGTTACACGATTTATGCCACCGCTAACTAAAATTTTAGGAATTAATCCGTCTCGATATAACTCATAAACTTTATTAATTGCTTCTTGATGGCGTGTACCAAAAACTAATGCTAAATCCGCTATTTGCGGGTTGGATTTTAAAAATATATATTCGGTAATTTTTTTGATTTCCTCGGAGCTCATAAATTTATAGGTATTTGTATATACAATATAGCAAATAAAAAAGGGCTTTTCAAATCATAGTTAATAATCTGAAAAGCCCTGGTGTTAATCATCCCTCCATCGGTACTGTTCTGGAAAGGTGCGAAAAACCTTATTGACCAGAATGGAATTAATCCTTCCAGCCAACTCGGTAATGGAGAAACCCTGGACATCCAGAGTCGGTGCCGCCAAGCCACTAACCGAGACAATGTGTTGCTCGACTTTGGCTAACTGGTCCTTAAGGAGAACGATCTTAGCGACGATGTCTTGATAGCTAAACCCTGATTTTACCCAGGAAAGCAACGACTTCAGGGTTTCTTTTTCCAAGACAAAGACCAGCTTGCTTAGGGCGTCAAAATTCATCCGCTGGTTAAAAGCCGGAGCTTTTTTAATGCCCCAGATTTCCCTTTGGTAGGTTTTCCGAAGCAGGTCAATCCATTCTACCGATATGGTCTTGAGCGCCATATAGATAGATGCGATTAAAGGATCGACGAGATATTCGTGATAGCCTTCAAGAGGACTGCGCCATACGAGACGACCCTCGGATGCCATGATTTCTTGCAGAGGCGTCCCATCAAAGATTCTCAGAGACTTTGAAAGGGTTGGCATAAACCCATAAGTCTCCAAAAAATCAAGATCAACTTCCAGCGTCTCGATGGTGGTGTAAGGGTTGAAGATCATGAATCCCGGCACTATATCGATGCCAACTTGCTGCAGTATTTCAACTGACTGGCGAATCGTCTGTAGAGATTCGCCCTTTCGAAACAGCCTTAACACCGCCGGATTGGCGCTCTCAATGCCGATAAGAACCCGTTCAAAGCCAGCTTGCTTCATCAGCCGAGCTACTTCCACATCGATATCGTTTGAGCGACAGAACCCCATGAGATGCAGATCGCCGAGGTTCCTAACAATTATCTCATTACAGATATCGACTATGTGCTGACGACCGTTTAATCCTGGCCCGAACAAGTTCGGATCATTGAACTTAAACACTCTTACGCCATGAGTTATTTTCAGATGTTCCATCTCATCGACTACATCCGCTGGATTTCTTCCGCGCCAGTTCGAACCAATGGATGTCCTTTCAAAGGCCTGATTGCTACAAAATGTGCATATCCCATAGCAACCACGACTGGCCAAAATAGTGGCATAGTTGGTTTTCTCAAAACAGACCGGAAGCAAATCTCGACTTGGCCATGGCAATGCATCAACATCAATCTTTGTAGCGGGCTGATTGACGACGACCTTACCATTTTGCCTGAAAGCCACGCCTGGAAAGTGATCCCACTCAGATGATTCTTTAATCGCCTGGACAAGATTGGAGAATGTAACCTCTCCCTCGCCCAAAACAACAGAATCGACTGCTGGTATCCTTTCAAGGATATGCCTAGCACTTAATGTGGCGGTAAAGCCTCCGCAGCATATATGGGAAGATATACCCCTGCTCCGAAGTTTTTCCGCTAACAGCTTAACTGAAGGCAGAGCCCTTTGCATGACGGATAGGCCAATGACTTTGGCCGGTCGCCTAATAATTTCAGCGACTGTTTCTTCAAGGGTTAAGGCCAGAATATCTGCATCGAGTATTTCTACCGAATGACCGTTGCGTCTTAAGGTCGATCCGATGTACATTAACCCCATTGGTTCTTTGGGATTGTAATCAGGAATGCGACCAGATTGATACATTGGCGGCAGAATCAGCAGAGCGTCAGTTTCATTCATTTCGTTTTACCTTCTGCTTGGTGGGGTTGAATCTGACGATTGACGCGCCTACGCTAGCAAGCCTCTCCTCAATCCTCTCATATCCGCGATCGATATGGTAAACTCGATCGATCACTGATTGTCCTTCCGCAGCCAAAGCGACCAGAATTAACCCGGCCCCTGCTTGTAAATCGCTGGCCATGACTGGTGCGCCTTTTAGCGAGGCAACACCTGTAACCACAGCTTCGTCAAGATGAGCTTTGATGTTAGCACCAAGTCGATTGAATTCCTGAACGTGCATGAATCGGTTTTCAAAAACCGTTTCTTTCACGATTCCCGTGCCCTGGGCTACGGTTATCAAAGCCATCATCTGGGGCTGGAAGTCGGTTGGAAAACCCGGGAATGGCCAAGTGGTGAAATTGACCGCCTGGAGTTGTTTGGTCGCCCGAGCTAACACTCGGCTAGATCCCAGATCAACAATTTCCACTCCCATTTGCCGCATTTTGTCAACGACGATCCCAAGATTTGAGAGGATGGCGTTTTTGACAACCAACTCACCTTTGGTGATCGCCGCGGCAGCGAGGAAAAATGCCGTCTCAATACGAGAGGGCATGGCTTCATGTTCCACGGCCGACAACTGGGCACAACCCTCAACAGTAATGACAGGGGTTCCTGCTCCCTTAATCCTTGCTCCCATTTTATTTAGGAAGCAAGCCAGATCAATCACCTCTGGTTCGCAGGAGGCATTGATCAAAGTGGTTATCCCTTCAGCCAAGCAAGCCGCGGTCATGATGTTTTCCGTCCCGGTATGGGTAGGAAAATCAAAGTGGAAGGTTGATCCCCTTAACCCATTGGTTTTAGCGCTGATCAATCCTTCGATCTGATCAATTTCTGCACCAAGCACCCTCAACGCATCAATGTGCATATTGACACTGCGTGCGCCAATAGCACATCCGCCGGGGAGAGAAATCTCAGCCTGCTTGAAACGGGCGAGTAGTGGTCCGATGACCAAAAACGAAGCCCTCATTTGTTTTACCAGCTCATAGGGAGCGGTAAAGTTGTTGATCGATTCGCAATCGATCTCGATTACTCTGCTATTGCGGTCATAGCTGACATTTGCTCCCATTTGCCGTAGAATTTGGGAAAGCGTCGCTACATCCCTGAAATCAGGTACATTAGTTATAACAGTCTTTCCCTTTGCGGCCAAAATAGAAGCGGCGATTAAAGGCAGGATGCCATTTTTTACACCCAACACCTCGACCTCGCCTTGAAGTCTGTTCATTCCTTGAATTGCAAACTTGTCCATCGCGTTTCTCCTTTGTTTTGTTGTGAATGTTCATACTAGAAAATATCTAGTTTAACGTTGTATTGTATTATAAAAACCCTTGATATGTCAAGGATTTTAAAAAATTAAAAAATCGTTTTCGACCCCGCTTTGTCGGGGGCGAAAACACCTTATTTCCCCTAAAAATAAAAAAGAAAAAGCAAAATTTTATCAGTTATTTATTAAACCTTAACTTTGAAATTACCTCTAAAAGAAAAATTTATTTTGGCTAACAACGTATATCCGAACTCATTGATATATTAACTAATCCAAGCGAAAAAGTAAATCCCGCACCACGGCCTAACGGCCGTGGCTTTAGGGTTAGTTGTCCTTCGGGATAATCCATTAACCTCGGGCTTACGACCGCGGCTTTGTGGCGCGGGATAAACAAAAAAAACACTTCATAAATAGGGGTGTTTTTTGGATTCATTAATTATTTAAAACAATCTTTTACTGCCCACAATCACCTTTAATTTTTGCGGGGCAACGGTTACTTCAATAGGGGTTTTAAAAATTGCTTGCTGGTCGATGGTTACATGGGCGGGTTCGCCTTTGCTGGTAATCTTGATTTTTTTAAATTGGAAGATGCTTTGTTTTTTTATTTTTTTAGTTTTAGAAAATAGACTAGTTTTTAAAGGCGCAATCACCGCTTCTAGCAATCCATCATTAGGAATAGAAATTTTATTTTTATAAACAGTCTGGTTGGAAGTTAAAAAGCCCAGATTGCTTAAGCTGATAACGGCATGTTTGGTGGCCGGGCTGATCTGGTATTTATCGAAATGCAGAGTTATATTCGGGTTATTAATGGTAGCGGAGTCCAAAAAGTATTGATGATTGATTTTGCCTAAATCAAGTTTTCTAATTAGCCGCTGGGCCAAAATATCACAGGCTGCCTCGCCCGGCGGGATGCCTAAAATTTGGGCGATTTTACTATCGTTAGTCGCCGGGATTATTCCTAAAGTTACGTTTTTGTCAGCGATAATATTAACGATTTTGCTGAAAGTTTGATCATCGCCGACTGCTACCACTGTTTTAACGCCTTGCCTAAGCCCGTCTTCAACAACCTCCTCCATATTTTTTAGAATATTCAAATGACAGGTCTTGCCCTTAATCTCTAAATCTGCCAAGCGGCTTTCTATTCTATTAAGCAGGCTTAGATATTTTTTATCGTTTAAGAAAGCGTCATAAATATAAAGATACATAATTTATTTTTTTAGCATGGGTAAATAATTGAGTATAGGTTTATGGTGCGGACCGGTCAAAGCGCCGGGTTTATTCCTCTTTATTTTCAGCCGATGCTTTAGACGGCAGGCCTGGCTGACTGGCTTGCATAGTCAGTTTGCCGTTAACTATAGCCCCTCTTTCAATAGAGATTAGATTAGCAGTCAAATCGCCTTTAACTTTGGCTGAAGCGGTTAAGTCAATATTTTCCTTGACCGTAATGTTGCCTAAAATTTCGCCGGCCACAAAAGCATTTTTAGCTTCTATTTCGGCCTGGATTTTAGCCCCTTCCATAACCTTTAAATCGTTTTTGGTTTTTAAATTGCCGGTAACAATTCCTTCTACAATAACATCGCCGTCGCCGTGGAAATCGCCATCCACCTTTACTGAAGGCCCGATTATCGTCTCGATATTTTTATTAGATTTTGTTGGTTCTTTTTTAAACATAATTTTTTATAGATTAATGGTAAATGAATTTTAGTTTAAAGGGTGATAATTGTCAAAGCAGTTTTTATATTAAATCCTGTACTTTTAAAGATTAGAGATAAATGACTTTAAATATTGAGGAAGGACGCGTGATAAAATAGAAAATACTCCGAAGCTATATGCTGATATTTACACTAATCTTAGATAAAAAATCAAATTATTATAACATTTGTATAATCGGCATTATTAAAGCGAAGGAGTATACAATAAACTAAAATTATATTATAGTTACTGTGGATTATTTGTTTAAATCAAAGCTATTATGGATAAATCATATTTTAAAAAAGATTTAGTAAAGGCCCTGATTTTGATGATATTTTCCCTGGTTGTGCTGGCCTTTTTGCTTTATTTTGATAGTAAAAGTCAGATTTTTGAGGTTTGGAGCCAAAGGTTGTTATAATTTTACGACTCTTATAAAAAGCTAATATTAGCTAAATTATGATTTTTTATTTTATTTTTTAAATACCATTGTTCCACGTAGAACATTAATGTCCTCGTAGTTCAACGGATAGAACGAGACACTCCTAACGTCTAGATGCAGGTTCGACTCCTGCCGAGGGCACCACTCGACTCGTTTCAAGCTGTCGCTTGAAACTCGCTCGTGGTCTGCGACCACTCTCCTCTGCTCGTGATCTGCGACCATTTTAAAAATCTGGGCTTGTAGCTCAATTGGCTAGAGCGCCACATTCGCATTGTGGAGGTTAAGGGTTCAAGTCCCTTCAAGTCCACCACTCGACTCGTCTAGCTTCGCTAGACTCTGCTCGTGATTTTTGACTACTCTCCTGATAGAATCTATAAATTAGTTAAGAAAGTTGAGAGGCAAAAATCGCTAGTATTAGCCAAATATTGACATTTTAATATATTTTTTCTATAATAGATAAATAAAATCAACAAGGGCCCGTAGTTCAGCTGGTTAGAATGCTTGCATGGCATGCAAGAGGTCGGGAGTTCGAATCTCCCCGGGTCCACCACTCGACTCGTTTCAAGCTGTCGCTTGAAACTCGCTCGTGGTCTCCGTTTCTTCGCTTCGCTCAGAAACTCCGACCACTCTCCTCTGCTCATGATTTTTGACCACTCGATTCCGTTTCTAACTTCGTTAGAAATGTCTTTCGTGATTTCCATCCTCGTTTCACTCGGATTCCGACCATTCAACTTAGGAGTCGAATGTCTCGAACGAGGAGACAAAACGGCGGATTGAGAGATAAAAATTGCTAATCTTAGTAAAATATGGAAAAAGTAATAATCATTGGATCAGGTCCGGCCGGTATGACTGCGGGAATATATTTGGGCAGGGCTTTTTTGAACCCTCTTATTTTTTCTGGCTCTGAACCTGGAGGTCAGCTGATTTATACCACTAAAATTGAAAATTTTCCTGGTTTTCCTGATGGCATAGTGGGTTCAGAATTAATGATAAATATAAGGAAACAGACCGAGAAATTTGGGGCTAAATTTGTTGATTCTGTAGTAAAAAGCGTTAATTTTAGCCAAAAACCCTATAAAATAATAGCCAGTGACCAGGAATATGAAGCAGAATCTGTTATTATAGCTACCGGCGCCAGGTCCAGGATGTTGGGCCTGCCAAACGAGGATAAACTTCTTTCCAAAGGGGTCCATACTTGCGCTACTTGTGACGGCGCTTTCTATAGAGATAAAGATGTTCTAATTGTTGGCGGCGGTGATACAGCCATGGAAGATGCCAGTTTTATATGCAAATTCGCTAAAAATCTATACTTAGCTAACAGAAGCGATAAGTTCAGCGCTTCCGAAATTATGCAAAAAAAGGTGATAAATAACCCCAAAATTAAGATTTTTTGGGATACAGGGGTTAAAGAATATGTAGGTGACGATACTTTAAAATCGGTAAAACTTGGAAATAATAAAACAGGCAAAACTCAAGAACTTAAGATTGATGGCGTATTTTTGGCCATTGGAAATATACCTAATACCGAGTTATTTAAAGGCCAAATAGATTTGGATGATCATAATTATATTAAGGTAAAAGATAGAGTCTTTACTAATAAAGAAGGTATTTTTGTAGCCGGCGACGTAGCAGATTGGAAGTATCGTCAGGCCGTAACTGCAGCTGGTTTAGGGTGCATGGCAGCTTTAGAAGCTGAGAAGTATTTAACTTCGTTGGAATAGTATTATTTATATAAAGAAACCGCGTAAAAAATCGGTTTTTTTTGTTCCACGTGGAACATTGAATCCCAAAAATAGTATCAATTATTCAAAAAATTACTAATCCTAGATAAAATTAAGCGTCGTGAAATATAATAAATAATGGAATTTATCTCATTAAAACATTTAAATATCTATTGGAATAAAAAGCGCATTTAGACATTTAAAAATGTTACCGTAACCCTATTCGTTGGGACATTTAATTTCTTACTTTGTTGTTGCTCTGATTTTGGCAGCTTTTAAGTCAATTGTTCGTTTCAATTCTACAGG
>Ga0180007_10003671_pt1 | contig 16906 bp, 19 predicted proteins | sample MM_PC_MetaG_FD_121122 | JGI IMG/M metagenome (GOLD analysis project Ga0180007, IMG submission 121122) | Groundwater microbial communities from the Aspo Hard Rock Laboratory (HRL) deep subsurface site, Sweden - MM_PC_MetaG | ecosystem: Environmental > Aquatic > Deep subsurface > Groundwater... | reverse complement strand
ATGGGTGGGGCATGGGTGGGGCATGGGTGGGGCATGGGTGGGGCATGGGTGGGGCATGGGTGGGGCATTGTTCCACCAATGTTGCCTAATTAAGACACTATGGTCTTGATGGTTTCGTGGATGGATTTGTCTTTTTTTGGCGTCAACAACTTTGAAAAACCCATTTTTGTTGCTTCTTTAAGCCTTTTTTCCATTTGAGACACCTGACGAAGTTCGCCTGATAAACCCAATTCACCCAAAGCGGCCATGTTGGCGGGTAGAGGTTTTTTGAGTTTGGAGCTGGCAATTGCCATGGCCACAGCCAAATCAGCTGCGGGTTCGTTTAGTTTTAAGCCGCCCACTACGTTCACATATACATCCGTTGAATCCAGCTTCATATTGGCATAACGGTTAAGGATAGCAATGATGATGTTCAGGCGGTTCAGGTCAAAGCCGCTGGCGGTCCGTTTGGGATAGCCGAACTGTGTGTAATTGGTGAGGGCTTGGACTTCCACCAAAAACACCCGTGTGCCTTCTAAAATTGGCACAATGCAGGAGCCAATGGAGTCTTTTGCCCGACCTTCTAGGAAAAGCGCGGAGGGGTTGCTGACTTCGGTCATCCCCCCTTCTTCCATGGCAAAGACTCCCACTTCATCGACCGCGCCGAAACGGTTTTTGGTGGAACGTAGCAGGCGAAACTGGTGGAAGTTATCCCCTTCTAAAAACAAAACTGTATCGACCAGATGCGTGAGTACCTGTGGCCCGGCCAGATTTCCTTCTTTATTCACATGGCCGATGAGCAGAATGGGGATTTTGCTCCCCTTGGCCACCTGCATCAATTGCTCAGCGACGTAGCGAACCTGCGAAATGGAACCAGCCTGCGAGGCAATTTCATCCGACGCCATGACCTGCACGCTGTCGACGACTACGAATTCGGGTCGTTCTGCTTCGATGGTGGCCAAAATCGTTTCCAGATCGTTCAGATTAATCAGACCTACCTCGTTTTTAAGCTTTAATCGCCTCGCTCGACTAGCGATTTGCCCAACCGATTCTTCACCGGAAAAATATAGGACTTTTTTGCCCTGCGCGGCCATCCTGTCACAAATTTGCAGGGTAAGGGTGGATTTTCCGATTCCGGGATCTCCTGCCATAAGCACTAGAGAATCTTCCATAAATCCCCCACCCAAAACATTATCCAGCTCGCCAATGCCCGTTCCCAACCTTTTCTCTTTGAGTTTTAGATCACCTACGGTGACGACGGGTTTTACGGGCACGGCGGCTGACCCGCCGCGGCGGGTTTCTGTTTTTCCTACGTTCACTACATCCTCCACCAGTGTGTTCCAGGCCTTGCAATTCATGCATTGCCCGCCCCACTTGGGGTGCTCAGTCCGGCAGGCCGTGCAAACGTATATTGATTTGAGTTTCATATTTGTTTTGTTAACTTGTCTTCAGTTTAGTAAACAAATGTTCACCTGTCAAACTTTTCTTATTTTTGTATAATGAAGTTTGTCACTTAACTTTTTACTATGGCTGATTTTAGAAACCTTGCACCTTTTCCCAAGCTCCCTCAGATTCGCATTGGAAGCAAAGGAATTACTTTTATTATAGGCCTGATAGTTGTTGTTCTGATTATTCTGGATGGCCTTGTTTCCGTTCCTCCTGGACATGTTGGAATCATTTATGACCGTGGACGCGGTGTTCTTGCCGATGAGCTTCCCGAAGGTCTACACCTGAAAATCCCCTTCTGGCAGGTTTCTTATTTGACCGACGTGCGTACGCAGGAATACACCATGAGTGTGGCGGCAGGTGAGGGTGCTGTTTATTCCGATGATTCTATGACCGCTCCTACCAGCGATGGCCAGACCGTATGGGTGGATGCTACTGTGCTCTTTCATGTGGACAGAACAATGGCCGCCGAACTTTTTCAGGAAGTCGGCCCTGATTACGTCCAAAAGATTGTACGGCCCATTGCCCGTTCTCAGATTCGCTCGCAGATAGCCAAATATACGGCCATCGACGTTTATGCCAAAAAACGTGACGACGCGGAAAAACAGATCGACGCAAGAATCAAGGAGCTTTATGCTGAAAAAGATATTGTTCTTGAAAAACTGCTCCTGAGGCACATTGCCTTTTCGGACCAATACGCCTTGGCCATAGAAGAAAAACAGGTTGCCGAACAACGCATCCAGAAGGCCGAATACCAGAAGCTTGAAGCTGCCGAGCTGAAACAGAAGATAATCATTGAGGCAGAAGCAGAAGCCGAGGCTATCAAGCTTAAAGGTGAAATGCTCCGAGCCAACCCACAAGTTATCCAGTTTGAGTTTGTTCAGAAGATGTCTCCGAATATCACTTGGGGTATTATGCCGGACAATGTTCTACCACTGCTTAACCTAGGCATGTAATGGATCCCCGTATCGACAAAATTACCAAGGGTCTTAAAGACTTCTTTGACCAGGCCGGCTTTAAAAAAGCCGTGGTCGGCCTGAGTGGAGGTGTGGACAGCGCCCTTGTCGCCAAATTTGGCGTGCTGGCTCTTGGTAAAGAGCATGTGACGGCTCTTATTATGCCTCATGACGACATTAATCTGGCCAGCAGTCTGCCTGACGCCATAGCCTGGGCCGAAGAACTAGGAATTGAGTATCGAGTGGTGTCTGTTCGGGATTATGTGGAACGCTACAAAAAACTGCCTTGGGACGAGACGGAGCTGGCTCATATGAATATTCAGGCCCGAGTACGCATGACGATTCTTTACCATTATGCCAATTCCAATAACGCCCTTGTTCTGGGTACGGGGAATAAAACCGAAAAAATGTTGGGTTACTTTACCAAATACGGCGACGGAGGGGTGGACGTTTTGCCCATTGGCGACCTATATAAGACGGAAGTCTGGAAGATCAGCGATGAGCTTGGCCTTCCCAAAGCTATCATCAAAAAAACGGCCAGCGCGGAACTTAAGGCCGGCCATACGGATGAAGGAGAGATTGGTATGAGTTATGCCGAGATAGATGAGATTCTGAAGAAATTTGAATCAGGTGGAGTTGCGGAAACGGAAAATGAGAAAAAACTAATGCGGAGGATTGAGGTAAATAGACATAAAGGGGAATTGCCTCCCGTCATAGAAGCTTAAACTCCCTGACGGACTCTGTCCTGTCGTCCATATTCCTCAGAAATATGTAAACCACCCCCCTGAGCGATAATTTTTCCACGGGTAACATCAATTAATTGCCCTCTGTCATTGTCAATAGGTGCCGCCGACATATATTCATGCGGGTCCTGTATTTCAGGTTGTTTTGTTTTTGTGTTCATAATTGTAAAAAATTAATGTGAGTTTAGTTTAGCATATGTTATGTACTTTGCAAGTTCTTAGGCCCAAAGGTTACCTTAGTGAATTCAAATAATTCTGCAATATAATCTGTGCGCTCATAGCGTCGCGTTTGCCTTTCTGGTCTTTGTCCTTAACCCCCTGTCCCCGCAGTAACCTGACGGCGAATTCGGTCGAAAGACGCTCATCGAAGAAGGTTACATCCATTTGGGGTATAGACTCTTTTAACTTGCCGAAAAATTTCTGGGTCTTTTTGGCGCGGCCGCCCAGAGTGCCGTCCATCATAATCGGCAGACCGAGGATTATTTTTACTATATTTTCTTCTTCGCAGAGCTTACGGAGGTCGGCTATGAGTTTTTTCTCACTGCTGTATTCCAAAAAATCGCGGGGAAAAGCGATCTCTTTATTGTAATCCGAAACGGCGACTCCTACCCGCTTGTCCCCATAATCAATCGCCAGATATTTTCCTTTACTACTCATCAGTCTTGGTTGCCTTTGTCTTCTTGGCAGCCTTGGTTACCTTCTTAGGGGCCGCTTTTGCCTTCACCGGCTTTTCCTCCTTCTTCACAGGGCCTGCATTGATAGCGCGCTGAACTCTGGATTTTTTGTTGGCGGCATTGTTTTCGTGAATAATCCTTTTTTTGGATGCGGTATCGATAGATGAGATTACATCCGGAAGGATTTTATTAGCCTTGTCCATTTCACCCTTTGCAACATGGCCAAGAAGCAGTTTGATCATGGACTTCATATGACTTCCGTAATGACGATTCCTGGCGTGGTTCACCTGGTTTTGCTTCATGCGCTTGATGGCGGACTTGATGATTGGCATATAACTTAAAATTCTAAATTATAAGTTCTAAATTAAAAATTTGATTGCTGAGGTATTTTAGGGGAATTTTACTTTTAGCGCAAGCTAATTCACCTGAAAAACGTCGTAATCGTCCCCCAGAATGACAGAAAGATTGATCCGGCCACCTTTGTAGATTTTTTTGCCGCCTTCTTCACTGGCCATATGGGCGCTTCTGGAAGCCCTTTCACCGGCCTTCACAAAGCTGTCGAGAGCATTTAAGGTGGTCTGATATTTTGGCTGAATCAGGCCATGGGCGTCTTCGGTGTAATCGTGATATTCGATGATACTTTCCGTCAGGTACGCCTTCTCGTCATTCGGATCGTAGTAGTTATCGATTTCTTCCACATCAAAGCCAAAACGGATTAGCTGATAAGCCGCGTTTCGCGCAATGCCGGAAAGTTTGGTGGCATTCAGAATCTCGATTTTAGCCGGTTCGTAAAAAATCTCCCGCTGATGAAATACGAGATCAGCGTATTTGTGAATGAGTTCGTAGTCCCCTCCGAAAGGGATCAGCACAAACTGGCCCCCATATAGCTCACGTTCCGGAGTATAAAGGAATCCCCCTTCCTGTCCCGGATCATCGTGAATCACTTTGCGTACCAGATGAGAACGGTCCAATTTTTTACCGAAACCCGCCAGCTCTATCAGCTCGCGAATGCCCATGTCAGTGTTCACATTGTCTTCCACTGCATAATACAGATCTTTAAGCTTTCCGGGTGAGGTCAGAATTTCTTTACTGAGGGCTTTTTGCTGGACGGCGTCAATGACCAGCTGCTGGCGCAAGGCGCGGTCGAAATCCGAGGTGGTTTTGCGACTGCGAACGAATTTAAGGGCGGTTTCACCGTCCATATCCTGTAGCCCTTTTTTGACAGAGAAAATGGTATAACCATCGTCAGTTTCGTTGGGATAATACGGATCATAAATGTCCTCCTGTACGTCCACCATAATGCCGCCAAGGCTATCGATCACATCTACAAAAGCGTTGAAATCGAGACGAACATAATACTGAATATCAAGATTTACGATCTCGCCGGCTGCCCGTTTAAAAAGCTGGAAGCGATCTTCTTCATCCTCCATCACGTTCTTGTGATTGCGATAAAGTTCATTGATTTTTCCGCTGTAAATGATTCCCCGTTCATTATCCGCCTGTACATAAAAATCGCGGGGAATCGAAAAGAGTGAAACGGCATTCTTTTCGTAATCAATGCTTGCCACCATAATGGTGTCGATAAGGTCGGCCCCGTCGCGTTCGTGCCCCCCATCACCGAGCAATAAAATGTTGGTATAACCATGTTCATCTTTTTTCAAATCAGAACCGACGGCAAATATCATTTCTTTGGGGTTGAAGTTCACGACAAGGTTGTAAGCGGCACCTGTCACTTTAACAACCACAAAGATTCCAAAAATCACCAAGAGGCCCGCCGCCAGGTAATTTTTTGTCTTGGGAGGTAAGTTTCTAAGCAATCCAATAAAACTCAAACTGAGATGCTTGGTTTTTTTGAAGAGTTTCAGGGATGGCCGGCGGCGGATTTGTCTGGTTTTGAAAGTCATGATACCTGCGAAAATTTATCATTTTTCAGATTGTCTGACAATCAAAATCCACCCCTTTTGCTGAGATGGATTCTGTGGAAATTTTGAGCACTCACTTTCTTTCCGGTGCTATTTCAATTCAACCGTAGCACCTGCCTCTTCCAGCTGGGCTTTCATCTTTTCTGCGTCAGCCTTCTTCACGCCGTCCTTAACATTCTTAGGGGCACCATCGACAAGATCCTTAGCCTCTTTAAGACCCAGACCGGTAATCTCGCGGACCACTTTGATGACAGCAATCTTCTGACCGCCGGCAGCGGACAGTACCACATCGAAGGTATCTTTTTCAGCGGCGGCTTCACCACCTCCGGCAGCTGGAGCAGCAGCCATAGCCACAGGAGCGGCAGCGCTTACACCGAACTCTTCTTCCATGGCTTTGACCAGGTCAGCCAGTTCGAGTACGGAAAGCTTTTTAACGTCATCAAGGATGCCCTGAGCGGCCTTGGACAATTTAATTTCTTTCTCGTCAGACATAATATAAATGGTTAATGATTAATGTATTATGATTAAATTTATACGGTTTCAGCAGGAGCTTCTTCCTCTTCCTTCTTCTCTTCTTCGGCCACAGGAGCCTCTTCTGCTTTCTCCTCAACAACCGGAGCCGGAGCTTCAGGGGCGGGTGCTGGTGCGGGTGCTGGCGTAGCTTCAGCCGGCATGGTGTCTTTGTAGGCATTCAGCACACGTACAATACCGCCAATCAAACCGTTACCGATTCCGACAAAACCGGAAAGTGGCGCGTTCATGGAGCCGATCAGTTTGGCCAGCAGTTCTAAGCGGCCTGGCAGTTTGGCGTATTGCTGAATAACCTCTGGGCCAACCACTTTGCCATCCACAATACCGCCAAGAAGCTTGATGTTGTCATTTTTCTTGGAAAATTTAAAAAGAATGCGTATGCCGGAAAGCGGATCTTCGTAAGAAAAGGTTGCAACCACAGGTCCTTCCATAACGGATTTGTCCAATTCGCCAACGATATCTTTGGCGGCCAGACCCATCAGGGTTTTTTTGGCTACCTTCATCTCGGCATCTTCTTTACGAAGTTCACTTCGGAGTTCAGAGATACTGGCGACGTCCAGGCCGCGATAGTTCGCGAAGACTACGGACTTACTGCGGCTGAACTTCTCGACCAATTCTTTGAGGACTTCCTCTTTTTTCTGTCTGGTGACTGCCATATTGAGTTGTGAATTATAAGCTTGGAGTTGGGAGTAAAAAAAATCCCAGTGCGCAGACTGAGACAAAGATTAAAATTTTAAATTTAGAATTCAGAATTTTAATTGTGGTCTCGGCAGGTCTTAATTTGATTGCCTGCTGTCTGCGACAAGGAGTAGTTTACGGATTTGCGGACTGAAGTCAAATGTTTTTTAAAGAAGGCCCGCCGCGTGATTGCCGGCGGGCTTTGTATTCCTACATGCTGAAGGTCAGGCGCTATTACCTGGCCTCCAAGGCTGGCGGGAATGATGAGACTCTTTTTTGTGTCCTCGTCTCTTCGAGGTGGCGGCTTCCCGCCGGCGTGAGCTGGTAGACCGATGCACCTTCGTCGTCAGACCTGACGGCAACTAGCTCACGATCCACGAGCGTCTGGAGCAGGCTGTGCACAAGGCTGTGGTGGGCCGCAGCCAGCCGGGCAATTTCGTATTCGGGCACCCATTCTTCGTCGTTCATCGACAAGATTTGTAACAGGTTTTTCACGAAACATATTCCTTTCTGGGATGGGGACAACTTTAAGAAAATCTCTTGGGTTACTCTATAGATGTATTGGATTTTTGTCAACAATCGCACACCAAACGCCCAGAGTATACTTCCAAAGCACTTGCAATTTTTACCCATAGAAGTGCATTTCAATGTATACTCATCACTACCTCTGTGGGTAAGATTTGCTAATGGTTCCAGATAGGATACGCTGACTTAAGTATGAGCCTCTTAATAAAAATATTGACAAATGCTTAAAACATATTATAAACTATAATCCTCTAAATTCTAAATTAGAATGTCACCAAAACTCAAACGCGGACCTGAAACTCAAGATCAAAGGCACAATGCCAAAGAAGGACTTCTTAATAATACGAGACTTGGTCTTATTTGCGCACTAGCGGGCACTGCATCAATAGCCCTGTCGGTTCATATGTTAAATCCTTCAGAGAGTCGATCGCATGATCAAACTTATTTGACTGCCAATGGAGAGCAATGTTACCTGAAAGAGGAACTCCCTCGATTGACCCCAGAGGAAAGGGAATATCTTATGCAAGCGGAACTTTATACCGGTAATGTCACCCCTTTTGCAGAAAAGGAACTACGAAGACATGATGCAGCCTTTGAGGGGCGGGAATTATGGGGTGGATATGACAGCTTTATGGCTAAAAACTCTACTCTTCAACAAAAGGATCATACAATCCATCGATGATGATCTTGCGGCTGGCAGAATAAGCCAGGAAGAGGCTGAGGAGCGACTGCGGGTTTCACTTAGCGTTGCTGATGATGATGTAAAAAGGACGCTTGACTCACTTTACTATCTTGAAAGCGGACAGCTTGGTACAGATCTTGTAAGGGACCTGAATGAACTGAGTGAAACGTTGGAGAAGTTCAACAATGAAGTGAAAAAGATATCATTAATTCATCGCCTGACTAAATGAATCCCAGGAGTGACGGTCAAATAAGAAGCACGCATTTGCTTTTTTGCAGTTATAGCCTTATTTTCTTAGTATAATGAGGCATTATCAAATTACACCATCAGAGGCCGGCAGACGGCTGGATCAGTATATTTCGGACGTGAAGCCAGATCTGACCCGCACCTTTATTCAAAAGCTTATCAAAGGCGGTTCCGTTTTTGTGAATAATAAAAAGATTACAAAAAACGGCCATGTATTAAAGGAGGGAGATGAACTGGTCGTAATTGTTCCTTCAATCAAAGAAGTTGGTATTGTGGCCGAGAATATTCCGCTCGATGTCGTTTACGAGGATTCCGATATAATTGTCGTCAACAAGCCTGCCGGCATGGTCGTGCACCCCACGGATCACGGTGCCCACGTGTCCGGCACACTGGTAAACGCCCTGATGCACCACTGCAAAGAGTTATCGGGTATTGGAGGCGAGAGGCGGCCCGGCATTGTCCACCGGCTGGATAAGGACACCTCAGGGCTGATTATTTCGGCCAAGAACGACGCGGCTCATCAGTTTATTTCAAAACAGATCGAAAATCGAACTGTGATCAAGAAATACATCACTCTGTTAAAAGGCCATTTGAGTCCAAGGTGTGGCAGTATCGAATCGCCGCTGATCAAAAGCCACGCGGGCGGGAAAAAGGACATGCAGATTTCCGGCAACGAAAAAGCCAAATACGCCCTGACCCATTACGAGGTTAAAGAGTATGTGGGTGATTACTCGCTGGTCGAAGTTCAGATCGTCACCGGCCGAACCCATCAGATTCGTGTGCATTTTAAGGCTATCGGCCATCCGGTTTGCGGGGACGATATGTATGGTGACCACATAATCAACGAAAAACTGCGGAATCTGGGGCTGACGCGCCAGTTTCTGCATGCCGCCGAACTTACCTTTAAATTACCCAAAAATCAAAAAGAGCTCACCTTAAAGGCGGAGCTCCCAAAAGATCTGAAAGATGTTTTAAAGAAACTTACTTAACCGCAACTACTTCCACCAGACTATACGGCTGTCTGTGGCCCTGAGTCCGTTCATATCTTTTTTTGGCCTTCTTTTTGAAGACACGGATTTTGGCGGCCTTGCCGTGTTCCCTGATCAGAAGTTCCACCTGGGCACCTGCCACTTTAGGCATGCCGATATCAGCCTTCTTATCATCAGAACGCAGAAGGACTTCGTCAAGCTTTACCTTATCTCCCTCCTTATGATCATTCAGCCTGGGTACTTCGAGTTTATCACCCTGTTTAACTTTGAACTGTTTTCCGGCAATCTCTACGATAGCAAACATACTTTATTACGGATTAATGATATCTGAACTTGGCCACGGAAGTTTATCACTCCCCTTTCTTATGGTCAAATCTTTTTAAAAAGTTATGAAGAAGCTTTACCCCTTCTTCAGCGCGTTCACGGTAACGCTTCAGCAAAGTATGCTCGTATACAATAGCGTTGTTATAACCAACAGAAAGCTTTTTCAGGTCAGTCCTTAATTTCTCAGCACTTAAGTCGGCGGCATGGGAAACGTAACCGCGCAATTCGGAATTCTCAAACAGCTCTTCCGTTTTAGGCGCGTAGCTGACAGGAAGCAGGGGCGTCTGAGTAATGATGGCCGCGATCATAAAGTGAAAACGCATACCGATGGCAAATTCCGCGGTTTCCATTACCTGCAGCAGATCGGAAAAGTGGTTTGGCAGATAAAGCTCACCGCCCAGTTTACTTACGAGCGGTTCGATCATTTGCAAATCCTGTTCTTTGATCTGCTGCATAGAGACAAAAATAAATTCAGCTCCCTTTGTTTCTTTTAATTCTTGTAGGAAAGAGGTGAAGATATCGATGATCCTGTTGCTGTATTTAAGCCAGGGGCGAAGTGAAATGATATATGTATTGTTAGTGCGTCCCTGCCCCGTTCCGGGTCTTTTAAACAGAAAAACCGGATCGGCTGTCACATAAATCTCTTTATTGATACCTATTTTTTGTAATACATCTGCCGAATACTGATCCCTCACCGTTATCACGTCTGCCTGACTGTAAGCCCAGCGGGTCAGATGACGGCCGATTCGGGTATTTATGGGGCCAACGCCCGTGGCATAAATAAATAATGGTTTTCTTAGAATTCTGATCCAGAAAATCTGCCATGCCCACAAAAAACAGGCGTACGGGTAATTGTCCTGAAAAAGCCCACCGCCGCCCAGAATGACAGCGTCGCATTTCTTAAGGGCATGGAAAGACTTTTTAAAACCGCTTTTATAAAGTGAACGGAAGCCAAGCGGAAAAAGCGGAGCCGCATTGGCACCAAATAGTTCCTTAGTCATTTCTGGATGTGCGGAAAAAACAGTGACCTTGTGACCGCCCAACTCTCCCAGAATCGCCGTTAAAATGGCGTCATCTCCGATATTGGTCGCCCCGTAGTTGCCTATTACCGCTATTTTCATCCAATGGTGTTAGATGCTCAAGCGTTATTCTTCTTTTTTCTCCTCTTCCGCTTTCTCCTCTTCCGCTTTCTCCTCTTTATCTGCTTTTTCGACTATTTCTTCAGGAGCAGCCACAGTTTTTTCTTCCTCCGGGGTTTCATCTTCCGGAGTTTCAGCCGCGGGAGGTTCGGATACTTCCCCGACACCCTGCTCTTTCTTTGCCTCCTCGGCTAATCTTTTTTCCTCAGCCTTTACGGCCTCCGCATAAAAGGCTTCCATTTTTGCTTCCTCAGCCGCTCTGTCTTCATCGGTGACGTGCTTTTCGGAAAGGCGGGCGGATTTACCAAAGCGCTCACGCATGTAATATAGCTTTTGCCTTCGGACCTGAGCCTTTTTTACAACATGAATTTTGGTGATGTTGGGGGAATGAAAAGGAAAAACCTTTTCAACGCCAATACCTTCCACAATCTTGCGGACCGTGAAAGTTTTTTCGACACCGGCGCCATGACTGACTTTGATGACCAGCCCCTGGAACTTCTGGATGCGCTCTTTACTGCCTTCAGTTACCTTCTGGCTTACTTCAACCGTGTAACCGGTCTTTACTTCGGGAATTCTTTTCAGATTACCCCTCTGGATAACTTCGATGGTCGGATGCATTTGATTCAAATTTAAAAAAGCCTGTGTATTTTAAATTCCTTCGCGGGTTTTTGCAAGCGCTTTTTACTTTACCATTCTTTCCAGCTCTTTTTTCAGTTTGTTGATCAGGATGATATTTCCTTCGCCGGACAAAATTTCTTTCACAAACTTGTCATTGCATTCCAGGCGGTAAAGGAAGTCTTTTTTGGAAATGATGGTGAACTTGATATCCTTTTTGCCTTTCAGTGTTTCATCCAGATATTTCTGCAGTTTCGTTTTATCAACTTCTCCTACCAATAAAAGATCTATAGACGAAATTTTATTCACGAATTTACCCGTGAGGAGGAGAAAATGCACTTCGCCCATCTTGGAAATAGCGCGGCCCATTTGCTCATCGTTACTGCTGGCCTTCACGAACATATCACGAAGTTCATTAAAAATAAGAAATCCCTTGTTTATGTAATAATATTTTCTGCGGTTACGGACACGGCTTTTTAGAAGGCCGATTTTTTTGAGGTTGTCCAGCTCGCGCCTTATGGAGTTGATTTGCTCACTGAGCTTGCGGGTAAGTTCGCGGATAAAAAACTCCTCGTCGGGATTCAGAAGAAATGTTTTGAGCAGTTTTACCCGCGCGTTGGAACTGAAAAGTTGCTTGAGCATAATTGAAAGCTAAAAAAGAACGAAATATTTTTTAAATAAACAGACGTTTCGTTTTTTTATTGTTCTGTGTTTCTGTCAACTTCTTCGAGCACATAATTTATACATAGCTATTTTTTCATTTGCAAGTAAATAAGAATGATTTTTTGTTCTAAATAAAAAAAATGGCTTGTTTTAGCCATCATTTATAGTTGACCAAAAAAAAATTTATTTTAAAAATAGTATCCAATTTTTGCTCATGGGCAACTTTTTTGTTCTATCCTATGAACACAATTTTTATACAGACCCCTCTTCTTCATTATCCCCTCCTTCACTTCCTGCACCCCCTTCTTTCGGCGTCTTCCACCATAAGACTAACAATCCGCCCATTATCGCCCCCAGTCCCGCCACCCAAAGGAGTACCATAACTGGATGTGTATTTGTACCTATAAGATACCAAACGCACGTGGATCCGAATTGCGCAAAAGCAAGAACCAGTATCAGTACCGCTACAATGATCGTACTTACCAAATATAACTTCTTCATTGTTTTATTTTTATATTATAGTTCGCGGGCATTTTAACACAAACGAACGGCCTTTGACTAGTCCAGATGTCGTTCAATCTTTTCAACCTTAAATACTTCCAGCACGTCACCCGGCTCAACCGGCTTTGGCGTGGCTATTTTGATTCCGCAGTCGGATCCCTTTTCAAGTTCACTGACGTCTTGTTTAACGTGCTTGAGTGACTCCAGTCTGGTTTCAAAAAGAGTTTCTCCGTCATGCATCACGCGAGCCATCGCATTGGCCTCTACCCTGCCATCGGTGACTCGGGCACCCGCGATCACCCACTTCTTTTTGTTCAGGAAGATTTCCTTAATTTCAAGTTTGCCCAGTTCAACTACATTGATTTCGGGCGTCAGCATGCCGGACAAAATCGCCTTCATGTCTTCGATCAGCTTATAAATAATGTCATAGCTCTTGATATCCACCCCCTCCTTTTCCGCAAGTTTCATCACATGGCTACTCGCCTTCACATGGAAACCGACCAGAAGAGCCTGACTGGCGCTGGCCATTATGACATCGGTATCCGCAAAGCTGCCGACACCGAAGTGGATCACTTTGATGGCCACATCAAACCCTTTTATCTTCTGGAGTGACTGCATGATGGCTTCCAGGCTACCCTTGGTGTCAGCCTTTAGCACAATCTTCAGGAAGTTTATTTCGCCGGAGCTTATACCGGACACAAGACGTTCCACCATAGAACCGCTCATTCTTTCTTCACGAACGGCATTCATTTGTATCAGCTTCTGGGCTTTTTCTTTGGCTATTTTATCTGACGTGAAAGACTGCAGTATATCGCCGGCCTGGGGTACTTTCGAGAGTCCGGAAATCCGGGCGGCCGCGGAAGGAGGCGCCAAAACAAGATTTCTGCCCTTGTGATCATGCATTGCCTTGATCTTACCGATGGAAGTTCCGACAACCACGCTGTCCCCCACCCGAAGCGTACCTGTGTTCACCAGAATAGTGGCCACCGGTCCCAGAGCTTTATCAAGGTGAGATTCAACGACTGTTCCCACGGCCGGCCTGTTTGGATTTGCTTGCAGATCCTCCATTTCCGCAACCAGAAGGATCATCTCCAGCAGGGTGTCTATTCCTTTTCCTGTGTGTGCGGAAACAGGCACCATGATATTCTTCCCTCCCCAGTCTTCAGACTGAAGTCCATATTCGACCAATTCACCTTTTACCTTTTCGGGATTGGCATTGGGTTTGTCGATTTTATTTATGGCTACAATGATCGGAATACCAGCTTCTTTGGCATGGTTGATAGCTTCGACTGTCTGAGGCTTCACCCCTTCATCGGCCGCCACCACCAGAATCGCGATGTCGGTTGCCTTGGCTCCGCGTGCGCGCATACTGGTAAAGGCTTCGTGTCCGGGCGTGTCTAAAAAAGTAATCAAATGGCCGTTCTTTTCCACCTGATAAGCACCTATGTGCTGTGTAATTCCTCCCGCCTCACCCGCCACGACATTACTTTTACGGATGTAATCGAGCAGCTTAGTCTTCCCATGATCGACATGCCCCATAATACTTATGATGGGCGGCCGCGTGACAAGATTTTTCTTTTCGTCCTGCAACAATTTGGACAAATCACCTTCAAAAAGATCTTTGACGTTGGCTTCTTCTTCTTTCTTTTTGATTTCCACCCCGAGTTCATCGGCTACAATGGCGGCCGTGTCAAAATCCAGTTGCTGATTGATAGTTGCCATCATGCCGTTTTTGAGCAGGGTGGCAATAACCGCCGTGACGGAAAGACCGGCTTTCTCGGCAAACTCTTTAAGGCTGATAATGGCAGGTACTTCGACAACACCGATTTTCGCTTTAATCTGCGGCTGTTCTTTAGGGCCGCGCTTTTGACTGGAGGCGCGGTTTTTCTTCTGAGCGCGGAAGTGTTCGCGGTCCTGCTCCTTCATGATTTCAATCTCTTCGGCACTTAGCTCATCTGCCAATTCTTCCTGATAGGACACTTTCGCTATCTTGATTTTCCGGCCCGGATGTCTACTGATGATCTCCAGATCATCCCCCAACTCCTGACTCGCATGTTTTCCGCGTTTCTTCTTTTTGCTTTTGTAGTAAGTTCTTGGCAGTCCCCCTCCTCCCACTTCTTGCTTTTCCACAGTGCCGATTTCAATTCGCCGGGATACATGAAGAGCTTTACCGCCATCAGAAACGGCTCGCGGGGCATTTTTTGGAACATAGCTTCGGTCCACTTTTTTTTCTTCCGTTTCTTCTTTTTTCTCCTTTTCTGCCGTCTCCCGCCTTTTTTCGGCTTCCAGTGCTTCCTTTTCCTTTTTGGTCATGGCACGCCTGGGCGGTTTTTTTGTCTCCTTTTTCTCCTCCTTTTCTTTGGCCTCTTCTTCTCCCTCTCCCTTCTTTTTGGACACCGAACCATCCTTCATAATGACAGTCACACGCCTGTTTTTGAGTGTGGGTTTAATTTTGCCTTTCAGAAAACGTATGATCCCCATCGAAAGGTTATCATCGATTTCATGAGCTCCGGGGCTAATGCCGAAATTGGTTTTCGCGAGTTCCCGACGCAGTTCCTGCGTCGTTATCTGGAGCTCTCTGGCCATTTCGTTCAAATGCATAAAATCGGATTTTAATCCTTTTAAGGCTCGAGAAGACTAACAAAAGACAGGCTTTATGTAAAGATTAAGATTAATCTGAAGTTCTCAATTGCAAAGCGTCAGCAGGCAGAATTCACTTTACACTCAGCATTGTGATGATTTTATTCAGAAGGATGCCGATTAAACCAAAAACTGAGCCTAACAACAGGCCAGCAATTATAATGGTAATCTGATCCAAGAAAAGAGAGGTGGATTCACCGCTCATTATACCACCAATAAACCCGTAAGCAGCTTGCGTGCCTATCAAAAAGCCCGGAACACCAGCAATAGCAAACACATGCAGGGCTCTGGCGTTCTTGTGGTGCATGCGTATCAGGATAAGATTCTTTCCATACGGCTCTTTGAAAAAGGCCAGTTTAGCCCCTTCGAATCAAGGTCACGAACCAACTGAGGAAGCCAAAAGTGAATCCGAAAATTAGTAGCGATACTAGGTGAAGCATTACCTGCTTTGGAGTAACACCGATCAACTTAAATGCGGTTAATTTTTCATAAAAATCCAGAAACACCCCACTACCCGTTACATGAAATGTAATTATCGGTAACACAACAATTAGAAAACCCAGATTTGCGGCAACAATAATCGATTTAACCTCTTTAGACCTAAAATGTCTAATCAATGTGAATATTGATATTCCAAAGAAGCTAAAATTGATGCAATAAAGAAGTACGAGACTCATCAGCCCACTTGCTTGGGTACCGTGGAATGAATCGAATACCCAAAAGCCTATAACACCACCAATAAATAGTTGGATAAGAAAGACAATTAAATACTTTTTCCAAAAAGACCAAACTGATTGATCGGAAAAACCTATTAGAACTGGTGCCATCAGCGACAATAGAACGACTGCGATATGGGCCATATGAATTTTAATTAATTATTATTCTTCAGCCTCATCTGAATAAAGTGCTTCATACTTGTCCTCATAAGTTTTTGCGTTCAGATAATTATCAATTTTTCTCTCATTTTCTTTAAATATTTCCTGACTTCTTTGATCATACTCCTCGTCTGTTAACCCATTTGTTCCATTTTTTATTTTATTAAATTCCCTAAGATTTAGGAAGCTGGAATAGGCAGCTGTTTTAAACTGCGCGGTATTTAAATCAGACCACCATGACCAATCAGTTGTCCACAGATCAGCCGCATGCCCATATTCTGGACCATAATCACCCTGAGTAAAATAGTCGTCGCTAACATGCAGAGCCACTCCCATGTCTGCATTGTCTAAGGACTCAAATGCTGCCGTCATGGCTTCAGAAACTCTTGCTTCACTCGGAAAATGGTACTCAGCCCTTATTTGCTCGCTTGCATAAGGGTTTGTTTTGGGGTTCAAATCAACACCATAGTCATGATAGGCAATTTCAAATGCATCCAGAGTATCCAACCCTGCAATAACTCCAAAGTATTCCGTACCCAAAAAATGAAAGTCTTCACCGGCCTCACCATTCGCATCAACAAACCTTGTGGGATTATTATAAGCATACGAATACATATTCAGGTTCTGCGGGTTGCTTAAAAAGGCATTCCTCTGTGCCTGTGACATTTTATCGAGATTCAGGAGGAGAGGATCCATTGTGATGAACCTTCCCGTGACCGGGTCGTAGTATCTGGCCCCGTAATAATTGAGTCCTGTTTCACTGTCCAGATGTTTGCCT
>Ga0180007_10003670_pt1 | contig 16910 bp, 19 predicted proteins | sample MM_PC_MetaG_FD_121122 | JGI IMG/M metagenome (GOLD analysis project Ga0180007, IMG submission 121122) | Groundwater microbial communities from the Aspo Hard Rock Laboratory (HRL) deep subsurface site, Sweden - MM_PC_MetaG | ecosystem: Environmental > Aquatic > Deep subsurface > Groundwater... | reverse complement strand
GGACCTAAGTGATGGCACTTGGCACAATCTCCGGCTCTTGTTATATGCTTACTATGAGAGAGCTGGACCTTGCCCAGGGTGCAGGTTTTTGGCATATCAAGAGATACGCAAATTCCCACCCAGACAAGAAAGGCAACTATTCCAAAAAGGATTTTCATTACTTTGTATAGGAATTTCCTTTTGGACTTTAGATGAACGCAGATTTTAAGGATTCATACCAAAATGTAATCTAATGAGTAACTTTTAATATGTAAGGAAAGCCAGTTATAGACCGAAGTTTTTCATACTATATTACCTGTTAGATTGCAACTTGGTATCAAACATAGAGAATTAAATATTGATCCTGATAATCTGCGAAAATCTGCGTCCTATTAATTAGTCCTTCAGCCTCCAAAAGTCGCAGAATATAATAATAAATAGTATGGCTATAAGATACTCTACGCCTTTGGTAAAGGTCATAAACTCACACAGGGTGAACATCACTTCCTCCTTGCTATTGCCTTAATCCCCCAATAAAAGAGGGGTAGGAAAAGAAACAGGATTCTTGCGATATGAAAGACCAATACTCCACCTATCAAAACCATAAAGACCCAGAAACCAATACCCATTTTTCACCTCCAAAAACAAAAAAGCACCTCCATCGCACATTTTGCGACAAAGATGCTTTCTGTTAAAATATAAACCACGGAGACACGGAGTCACAGAGGAATAAAAACTTAAAAAATTTGTCTCTTTACAATTAAATTCTCCGTCTTCTCTGTGCCTCTGTGGTAAATACTTATCTTTTATCTCAAAAACACCTAAAAGTCTATTGTTCCTCTCTCTCTCTCTCTCTGATAAACATCATTCTTCATCTCCTTGATGGTTAATAACAAGCCTTACCTTAAATTTAAGTTCCCATTACTATAGTATATTGTCTATTGATTTTAAGAAATTGTCAATTTTTTATAAATTTCTTTAACATCACATTCTAATTTAATTTTTCAATAAAATCCTTGGCTATCTTGATTGAAGATTTTACCGCATCTACACTATGAAGCCATCCTCTATAGTATCCTGCAATATGGAGTTGGTCATATATATTATCAAACTTCCGCAAGAGCTTTCCATTATACACACCTGCATACCTTTGAATAGCCTTTCTATACTCCTCTACTTTCTTAGGAGTCTCCTTTTTGCCAACACCTTTTTCAAGAAGATAATCATCAATTGCCCTGAGAACCCCTAAATAAGCAACACCGCAAGCTGATTTGACATATTTTATATCAGCATATTCATTATCTTCAATAGGAGATTTGCCCAAGAGCTCTTTGGAGTTCTCTATATATCTTATAGCTTCTCTTCTTTGCATAATAAAGATTTTACTAAAGATTCTGCTAGTGTGTCAACAGTTTTTTCTGTCTCAATCCTTTCGTATTCTAATGGATGGTGTTCCTTCATCTCTTGGGCTGTAATCTTTCCTGTAAGCCAGGTTTTGTTCATCGGGAAGACATCTGGATTCAGGTGGGCATAATAGAAGTGCCAGACAAGAATGGCTAAAAAGGCAAGCAATGCCTCGCAGCTATGCAAGACAGTAGCAATATCAAAGATAACATTTGGCAAAAAGAGGATGGCATATTGAGGAAACCAGAGGATAAGCCCAGTAATCGCCATCACCACTGTTCCCCAGATTAAAGCCCAGTATTCTGCTTTTTCAATATAATTATAGCGGTCAAATTTTGGCGGCTCCTTTCTCATACCCAAGAAATATCCGATGTTTAAGAAAACATCCTTTGCATCCTGAAGGTTTGGGACGAGTGTCCAGCAAGCACCATTAGCTATCTTTATGTAAAGAACATAGAGGATATGATAGGCAAAACCAAGAATCATCACTACACCAGCAATTCTATGAATTACCCCTCGCATTTCAAAGCCACCCAATAACCCAATAAGAAACTTCGCCCAGCCTGCCTCGTGATAACGAAGAGGAAGCCCTGTAGCTACCAAGAGAAAGAAGGAGATTATCAGCACAAAATGCTGCATCCTTTGATTTAGTGTAAGTCTGATATATTCTTTCATTTTTTCTCCTTTTTGGACCGCAAAGATCTGAACAAGTTTAAGCTGACATGGATCATCATCCCGCCAATTACCCCCGGGATAAGAAGATAGATGTAAAAGGTGTTTATCCAGAAGACAAGCATTGAATCAAGGCTACCTTTAGGCTGTGGCTTCAAGTGGACTAAATTAACTGCAAAGTTTGGAGAGGCAGTCTTATGGCATTTAGCACAAATGCCAGGGACATTGGCTTTGTTGATGGATGACTTTGGGTCATTCTTACTTCTTATATCGTGTGTATTGTGGCAGTCTGTGCAAACAGGCATCCCCTTTTGCCCATACTTTTGAGCAATGCCATGGAAGCTCTCTTTATATGATGTGACTGGATAGGTAGAAAGCCCATATTTAGCCATCTTTTTCTCATCGCTATGGCAGGTGGAGCACAACTTTAATGTATCTATAGTTTTTGATGGTTCATGGAGCTTGCCATGACAGTATTTGCAATCAGGGGTATCCTTATTTCCCTCTGCACAATGAATACTTCCTTTATATTCCGTATCTGGATCTGCTTTGGGAAGCCCAAGCTGATTCTCCTTAAAATGGCATTTGGCACAATCTACTCTGGATACTATATTGTGTGATGTTTTGGTGGCAACTATTTGGTCATTTTCTCTGCATACCGTTTCATCGCTATGGCAGGCAAAGCAATCTACCGTCTTATGGCTATAGCTCTTCATTGTCTGATGGCAATCGGTGCAGCTTTGGGATTTCAGGTCTTTGTGTATCTCTTTGTGACAATGAAGGCAGGTCAGGCTTCCATGAACACCTGCATCAGCAACCATTTTATGGCAAGAGAGGCAGAATTTATTGGACCCGTCTTTGCCAAACTTATGAGACTGGACACCGCTGAAATGGCATTTGATACAGGATATACCGCTTGTGCCGTGTTTGCTCTCATTCATCTTATGGCAGGAAATGCAAGCATTAGCAGGGTTATATTTAGGAGGCTTGTGCATCATCGGGTCAAGTTTAATATCCTTATGACACTTTGTGCAGGTCAACTTGCTATGGGTAGATTTAGCAAATGAGCCTTTGTCAACGAAGAGGGATATTTCTTTGCCGGCAGGCGAGATTTTTTTAAGCAAGGGGCTATGGCACATAAAGCACTTTTCATTATTCTGTGCCGCTACAGGTAAACCCAAAAACAGAGCAACCAAAAAGAGTAAAATTTTCATCATTAAGGCGCCTTTACCTTTTCTGATACCTCGTTATATCTTCTGCAGAAACTTTACAACAAAATTATGAATATGTCAAATTAAATGTAACCGTTCAGGTAGTGTAAGAAAAGGAGATGTGGAGATTAAGGAGATAAGGGGATATTATTAAATAACTATATTTTATCTCCATATCTTTTCTTATCTTCTTTATCCCCCTTCTTACACTCTTTTTTGAATAGGCTGAACGCTTACAATTAAATTTATTTAGTGCCCTCCTATGGTCAAGATTCCGCTTGCGGCAAGCATCAAAACCATGACCTCAATTATGGCAAGCAAGGAGTAAATCTTATCACCTTTCTTCAAGTATGAGGGAATGATGGATAAATAGCAGATGATAGTGGTCATCGCTAAAAAGGAGATAGCCAGAAAGGTGACAAAATCTCCATAGCCTAAGAGGTGCAGCCATGACCAGCCAGTGTGTATGCCTGTTACCTCAAGATACTTTTCGCAGGATAATGACCAATACTTAGAAAGCTCCTCAAAAGGAATCTTGGCAGGCAAGAGCTTACCCACATAAAGGATAAAGGCAGCGACCAATAGCCCTAAACCTGTCTTACTCAGCACACTGAGAATCCTGGCATAAATCTGCTGTTCTTTCATCATAAAATTGTAAGAGAGAGTTCTATGTTCTAAGTTCTATGTTCAAAGAATAAAGAAAAATGAACCTGACCCCTTTTTTCTTTCTTTAACCTAGAACATAGAACCTAGAACATAGAACATAGAACCTCCTAATATCCAAATCCCTTGGCTACTGCCCGTAAGCCTGTAAAGATGAGCAGGCCAATGACTAAATATCTAACTGCCTTGGGTTTTGTTTTAGAGAGCAGTTTAGCACCAATGAATGAACCAAGCATAACACCTATCACAGAAGGGATAACCACCATTGGGAATAGAGCACCCTGGTTGATGTAAACCCAGGCAGCTGAGGTATCTGTTATGGAAAGCAGAAATTTGCTTGTCGCTACGGACACCTTCAGGGGTGCACCCATTATCAGGTTTAATACCGGCACATTTGCCCAGCCTGCCCCGAGACCAAACATACCAGCCAACATACCGACAAAGATAAACATAAAAAATCCTAAGGGTGTTCTATGGATTTGCCACTTGACATCCCTTTTTTCCGTCTGCTCGTGATATACACCGGTTATCGCAAGGGCAGAGGATAGGGCATCTGGCTCCTTCACTTCAGGGAATTCTGATTTTTTGGCACCTATCATCACAGCCACAATAGATAATATCGCCACACCCAGGGCTATCTGGATAATATTATCAGGAAGGGCAAGACCAATCATAGCCCCGATTATAGAGGCAATAGAGGCGATTAAAGCCGCAGGCATAGCCAAACGGAGGTCAGCCAGACCCTTTTTTAGAAGCTCAGGCCCAGCAGCCAATGCCCCTGAAAGGGCAACAAGCAATCCCGCACATCTCACAAAATCAAGATGGAAGGGGAAGAACCCGGAGACAATAGGCACAAAGAGCACCCCTCCACCAACACCAGCAAGCACAGCCACTATGCCTATGAAAAAACTAACAATAAATAAAAGGATTGGCCATATCCACCACAACATACTTAAACCTCCATAGTAACTATTCAGCTATACTAAATGTGTAAGAAAGGAGAGGTGGAGAAAGGGGAGAACAGGAGAGAATACAGAATCCAGAATTCAGAATCCAGAATACAGAATACAGAATTAAAAATATTCTGACTCCTGACTCCTGAATTCTGACTCCTATTACTTTTCTCCATTTCCGAAATCTTCCCCCTTTCTCCTTTTTTACACCTGAATAGATACCTTCCATAAAGTCAGTTACCGCTTTTTTAATTCTGCCCTAAATAATTTTAATCTCGGTAATTCTTCTCTATCCCTCTGCCTATTGGCAGACCTTTTGCTCTCTATAATATCATCAATTGAGGCACAAAAGAATATCTCATCAATAACCTCGCTTTTCCTTTTAGCAGATTCAAAAGATTCTATGCCATCCGGGGCAAAGATTATATCTATAGGAAAAACCCCTCCCCTTATCTGGATAAAGTCTTTTCCCAAAAGTATCGCTTCTTCCAATTCCTTATCTAAATCAAACCCCAATTCTTTAAGAGCTTTTAAGAGATTCTCACAGTTTCTTCTCTCCTTGTGTGGGAAGAGGTCTATATCCTGGGTTGTGCCAGGATAGCCATAAAGGATAGCTCCAAATTTTCCTATGAACAGATACTCAACATCATATTTTTTGAGAATCTCTGCTAATCTTTTAGCCGCATCAATCATCTTGCTTGATAATATCCCAGATATTCAGGCAGGTTTTCTTGCCACAAATGATATTCTTCCATATTCTCAAATATTCTATAAGGGGTTAAATCAGCAACTAAAGGTTTAATCGGTATAAACCCTAAATTGATTCGTTCGGAAACAGTACGCGATAATCCATCTTGAATATCAAAGGCTATCTGCTCTTCTTCACTAATCCTTCCTATTTTGTAGATACACCTTTGCATTTTTGTAAATAGCTACAAAGATAAAAAGTGAGGAGCCCTGCGGAAAAACCAATAGCCAGATTCTTGGTCAATACTGAGACAGCAATGGTTAAAGTCATAGAAAGGATATTATACCAACCTTTGACATCTTTGGCAAACTTTAATAAGGATACTCCAACCATAATGAGCATCGCTCCAATAATAGACTGGGGAAAACAGCCGAAGATAGCGACAATAGATGAGGATAAAAAGAGCCCTAAACCTACCTCAATTAACCCTTCCATAATATTTGTGCCGCCTGTCCTTGCTCCAAAATAATATTGCCCGGCAAGACCTCCAGCACCATGGCACATCGGCATACCGGAAAAGAATGGGGTAACTAAGTTCATCGCCGCCTGATTGACAAGGAGCTTCTTCTCTGAGACAGTCTTTTCTGGAAAATACTCTCTTATAAGAGCGGCTGTGGCAATGGTGGCATTGGTCAGGGTTAAGGGAATCTGGGCAATCCCAGCTAAAACAAAGGTTTTACCCATCTGCTTTAGTTCCGGGATAAATATGGGTGGAAGGGAAACTCCCAGGCTAACCTTTCCAGCCAGTTCTCCTCGTAATGCTGGAATTGACACGCCAAGTAGCATCAAAACAATAGCAGCTGGTGCAAATCTATTCTCTCTCAGAAGAATAATGATAAGGAGAGAGAGTGCTCCCAAACCCCATCCATCCAAAGTAAAGCCTTTTATCATAGAAAGCCCAAAAATCCCAAGCATTATGCCCAGGGAGACCTGAATCCCACGGACGACGCACCTTGGAATAAGCCCCAAAACCCTCCCCATCAGCCCGCTGAGATAAAGAATGAGCCAGAAAAGCCCCAGACCAAACCCACAGGAATAGACCATAAGTGGCGTCCAATGGTTAGCTATAGCATAGACAGCCACTGCCTTTTTTGGCTCAAGGGGCATCGGTAATTTATAGATTAAGCCAGTGGCGATATTTGTCAGCCCCATCATCACCAAAAGTCCTGCTGGATTCAGCCCACAGACAACGATATAGCCAATAGCCAGAGGAAACAGTGTGCCAAAGTCACCCATAGAACCTGCCAATTCCCTCAGGCTGAACTCAAAACTTTTTATCTTCATTTAATAGACAGCTTTTTTATAACCAAAGGAAATGGGGTTATTCTCCCTTTTTAATGGTCGCTGTCCTTATTTGGAAGAAACTTGAATACCTTTAATCCCAAAACAAATATCAATCCTATAATTCCAAATACTCCCAGTGCCTGAAGCACCTCATAAAAGCCAATTGAGTATGTAGCTATTCCTTCTTCAACAAGAGAGCGGGTTATCACCATATTTGGGAAAAGATCCGCTGGATGGGTCTGTCCTGGAATGACAATGATGTATCGTTCGCATAAGACACCAAAGACCACCAGAGCAGAAGCGAAAACTATCCAGGGGATTGATTTTCCTTTCTTTGAAAAGAGGATAGTGGCAGGAATGACAGAGCCAAGAATTATCATACCGACCCAAAAGACCAGACTATGAAAACCGCCAAAAAGGAAATAATGGGCTGCTTCACGGGACTGGGTAAGATAATAGCGATGAGCATTTTCTATAAACATAAAATAGATAACTACCATAATAAAGATAGCCAATAACCTGCCAAGCCTTACCACAAGTTCATTGTCTAAAGGTCGATTTGTCCATCTAAATAAGACAAGTATCATAATAATCATAAACCCAGTCCCAGACGAGAGTGCTGCGGCAATAAAGCTTGGCGGAAGCAATGGGGAGCTATAAAGCTCACGACAGACAAAACCAAAGATAGCACCTGTGCCACTATGAACGCCGATTGCCCAGATAACAGCAACTGGAGCGATTATCTTGACCAAGGCCTCTTTTTCCTTAAACAAAGCCACCAGATAAAAGATACAAATAATCATATAGATAGTGTAGAGAAAGGGGTTGATGGAAAACATAGAGATGGGATTAAAATGGCAAAAAGGCTCAAAAATCTTCAGTGGTCTTCCCCAGTCAGAAATGATGGACAAAAGTGCCGCAACTAAAAATAGGAAGGAGAGGAAGACAGTAACCCTGGCAAAGGGCTTATACTCTATCTTCCCAAAAATGGCATAAAGGGATGAAATTACCAATGACCCAGCAGACAGACCAACATAGAATACAGCCAATATTATTTGAAGCCCCCAGGGAACCCGGTTTGTCAATCCAGTAAGATAGAGTCCATCCTTGCACAAAAGATAGGTAGCAAGGATTCCAGAAATGGCAAAGGAAGCCAGGACAGCCAGCAATAAATAAAATGGGATTGACCTTCCCTTTATAGTCTCAAATTTTTGGTGTGTGTTTAGCTGTTTCATAATTATAGTTTATTATAACCGTTCAGGTAGTGTAAGAAAAGGGGATATGGAGATTAAGGAGATAAGGGGATAAAATTTTGAATTAAGAATTAAAAATGAATTATCTCCATATCTTTTCTTATCTCCTTATCCCCCTTCTTACACTCTTTAATGAATAGGCTGAACGGTTACCTAAAGTGTTACTATAAACCTATGTAATAAACCTTGGGTTTTGTGCCCAAATCCTCTCTGATACCCTTTATAAGATTATTGGAAGCCAGCCTTGAAACATCACTATCTGGATCATTCAGGTTTCCAAAGGTTATCGCCTTGATTCCAATCTTTTCGCAGGCCTCCAAACAAGCGGGTTTTTTGCCTTGACGCAAGCGATGGGCACAAAAATCGCAGGACTCTGGAACACCATGGCTGCTTTTAGTATTATCCTTATTGGACCACTCATGATTTTCTCTATAGTTGAAATACCTGGCATTATAAGGACAGGAGATCATACAGTATCTGCATCCAATACATCTGTGAGAATCGACAATGACGATACCATCATCACGTTTGTAGGTAGCCTGGACAGGACAAGCCTGGGCACATGGCGGGTTATCACAGTGATTGCATAGCAAAAGCACAGGTTTTTCGCCTGAATTGACAGGATACTCCCTTTTGACCATAACCTTTCTGATTAAATGGACATCCCGCTCTTTATCCCCATGCAAGGTTATATTATTCTCTTTCCTGCATGCCTTTATACATTCGTCACAATCAGGCGAACATCTGTTAGTATCAATAATCATCCCCCATTTGAGTTTAGACTTCCTGCCTGCTCTAAGTGGCTCTACTGCCGTGGCCAGTAAGGACGGTAAGCTATATGCACAAACAGACCCTGCCAATAATACACAACCTCTTTTTAGAAAATCTCTTCTGTCCATAATATTTTTAACCACAAAGAGCACAAAGGCACTTTAGTCGTGATTCGTGTCCGTTTAGCGTGTCCGTAAAAAGTTAAAGGAAATACGGTCACGGAGGACGATTCAAGTCGTGCTTCGTGGTTCAATCATTTTTCTTCGCTTCTCCAATTGCAGGATAATAATGACAACTAAAACAATCGGGCTTTAGATTCACTTTTGTGTGGCACCTATCACAAAACTGCTCCCTATTTGTATGGCATTGCCTACAATTTTTAAGTCCTATTTCCGTCTTTTTCCCCTCACGCATAGCCTGGTTTCTGATTCCTTTTAGAAGAACCATATGGTTAGAACGCATATATTCAGCATCCCTGACGCATTTTCCATCTCCTTTGGGTTTTTCAAGAAAGGACTCCGGGCTATTAGTGTATGCACAAAGGACAACATTATATACCAGAGGAAGAAGTATGATCAACCCCAAAACTACCAGAACAATTATCTTGTTATTCAATACCTTTCTGCTTTCTACCATTTTTACATCCTTATTTTTTGACACAGATTTACACTGATTTGCACTATTAGACACAGATTTACACTGATTTGCACTGATAAAGAGTGATTACAAATAAAGAGAAAAATATTTAATCAGTGAACATCTGTGTTAATCAGTGTCTAAAAATTATTTGTGTTCATCCAAAGTAAATCAGTGTCTAAATATCTCTTCGGTGTTCATCCTCTGTAGATCAGTGTCTAATTTTTTGGCTAATTCCCCAAGATTTTGAGTAAATACCTTTTCTTCATCTTCTGGTTTCCCTGGCACTCCGCTGCTCCTGCCAGAATATTCGGCATAAACCATAGCTACTGTGCGATAAATCAAATGGCTGAACTTGGAATAGGGCAGATAGAAGAGGAGCATAGAGACAAAGACTAAATGGGCAAAGTAAACAGGGTATCTAAGTTCATCTATTCTAACATAGTGCAGGAATTCGGTTGCAAAACCACTGGCTACCACACAAAAAAGTGTTCCAATAAATGCCCAGTCAAAATAGGTACTGGTGCTATCTTCCTTTAGGCGGCTATAAATCATAAGCAGACAACCTCCAATAATCGCCACACCACCAAGATTGGCAATTATTTTAAGTGGACTGAAAAAATTAAAGGGATAGACAAGCCCTTTCTGAAACAAGGGGTTAATCGGAGCAGTGATCACCCATATTGCCACCACAGACAAGGCGATAAAGCCGAAGAAAACGCTACTGTGAGAAAGAAACCGTAAACGCTCCGTGGAACACTCGGCAAAGTTATTGTGCATGATAATGTTTTTTATAGCGGTCAGGATGCTTGAGACTATGCCTTTGGCTGGTCTCCTGTTTCCATCCGCATGTTTCATCGCCAGCCAGAAGCGTATGACTCCAACAAAGAGGGCAATAAAAACCAGGGTGCTCAAGGATGCAAAGAAGGTATTCAGCAACCAATGAGGGAATATAGTCGTGCTGGCAAAGACTATCTTTTGGCTAACCTGTTCAGAAATACCCAGGCTCTTTTCAATATCTTCCCTTACCAAAATGGCAAAACCCAAAAGCAGGGTAGGAATAAGGAGCAAAAGCGGAAGGAATTTGGGCTGGTTCACCAATCTTGCCAAAAAACCTGGAAATCCATAATGGACAATAGTCAGTCTCCTGATAGCAGAAAGCACCTCACTTGGCTTTGCTCCCCTCGGGCAGTAGGTTGTGCAATCACGACATTGATGACAGAGCCAAATATCCGGAGAGGCCAAAAGCTCTTTCTTCATCCCCCACTGTGCCTTAATCATCTCCTTTCTTGGAAATGGGTCTTTATCACCAGAGAGACTGCACTTAACAGAGCAAGTGGCACACTGATAACACCTCTTCAGAGACTCCCCACCCGAACCAATAATCTCTTTAATAAACTTAATATCAGGTTTAATTAAATTACTCATAATATTATTTTAATCACAAATAAACTTTATTGGAAGCACAGAGTTCACTTAAGAAGAAGAAACACGAAAGCCCGAAAGAGAGAAATCCCGAAAAGGAAAAAAGAGAGTTGAACCACAAAGCACCGAGAAAGATGAAAATATTAAAAATTATTCTGAATAATTCTTCGTGTCCTTCGTGGTTAAAAATATTTTTTCTGGTTTTCATTCTTTCGTGTTTTCGTGATTATATTTTTCCTAAGTCTCCGTGTCTCTGTGGACTAAAACCCCTTGAATGGATTTGGGCCAATCTTCTCTAACTTTTGCATAAAGCTACTGAATAGCTCTGGTATTTTATCATATTCGTTTATGGAAAGTTGATGTATTTCAATCCGACTTGACTCAAGACGAAGCCTGTTTAGGGTCTCCTGAACCTTTGGAATTCTATAATTTGCCAATTCACTTCCCTTCACAAAATGGCACTGGTAGTCATCACCGTGTTTGCATCCAAGGAGGATTATGCCATCAAAACCAGCAGATAAAGCATCTGTTATCCAGACTAAGTTGATTGAACCGAGACACCTGACGGGAATAATTCTGATACTCGGGTCATACATAAGCCGTTTTTGTCCAACTATATCAAGGGCTGGCAGGGCATCGTTCTCACAGACAAAACACAAAACCCTTGGTTTCTCCTCGTCCTCCTCAGGGACATCGATAGCCTTAATCTGGGAAGCGATAATATCAATAGAAAAGTCAGCAAAGGATATTATCCGTTCAGGACAGGAGCCAAGACAGGTGCCGCACCTTCTGCATCGAGTTGGATTGGGCAGGGGATTAAACTTTTCGTCCTCATTGTAGGCGCCGAATGGGCATTCCTCTGTGCAACGCTTACACTGAGTGCATCTTTGCATAAAAAGGCTTGGATAAGTCAGATCAGAAACCCTCGGATGGACAGCCTTTCCTTTAGCAGTAAGCTCAATACATTGAATAGCCTTGAGTGCCGCACCAGTCGCATCAGTCATACTTGAGACGCCATCCATTGGCGAACGGATACAGCCTGCCGCATATATCCCTGTCCTTCTGGTCTCATAAGGAAAACAGATAAAGTGAGAGTCTGGAAAGCCATATTTTAATCCTGGAAGCTCTGTGCCCTGCCTATATTCTAAGTTCAGGATATTTGATCTGATAATTGTATCTGAAGGGATTTCCATATCCTTGTTCAGGATATTTGATTTTGTGATTGTATCCGGCGGGGTTTCCAATTCCTTGTTCAGGATATTTGATTTTGTGATTGTATCCGGCGGGGTTTCCATATCCTTGTTCAGGATATTTGATTTTGTGATTGTATCTGGCGGGGTTTCAGGCTTCTCTTTGCCTTCAGCAGACTCTTCCTTAACCTCTTCTCCTAATGCTGCGGCAGGAACCATACCTACCGCCAGGACAACTAAATCTGCCTCTATCTTGATTGAGTCGCCAAGCAGTGTATCTGTTACCTCAATAATCAGGTTGTTGTTTTCGGTCTCTGTTAGCCCTGCTATCTCTCCCTTAGTAAGGAATATCCCTGGATCCTCTTGAGTTTTGGCATAGAAGTTTTCAGCAAGACCAGGGCAACGAATATCTTTGTAAATAATATAGACGGATGTTTCATTATCATTATCACGGATATATTTTGCCTGTTTTAAGGAGGTTCTACAGCAGACTGTGGAACAGTAAGGCAGATGGTCTTTATCACGACTGCCAGCACACTGGATAAAGAGGACGGCCTTTGGTTTTTTATGGTCAGAGGGTCGTATAATCTTGCCATTTTTGGCCATCTCCTCCATCTGGAAATTGGTTATCACATTCTGATATTTGCCATATCCAAGGCTTCCCAATCTTTTTGGGTCATAAGGAATGAATCCAGCAGCAAGGACTATGGCACCAACCTTGACTATTTCTTTTGTTTCATTCTGAGCTATGGTAACCTCAAATGCTCCAGGCTGGACAATGTTATCAACCTTGACCACATCCTTTTTTTCATTCTGGGCGACCGTCACCTCAAACGCCCCAGGTTGACCCTTGGTCTTTTCTATCTGCGCACCCAGATAGACCTTGATACTGGCATTTGCCTCAAGCTCTTTGATTCGCTGGAAAACCTCTGGTTCCTCTAATTCTTCATAAGGTGGCTTAGTTGGCAGCTGTTTGGCCAGATTCTTCATATACCCACCAAGCTCATTTTCCTTCTCTACTAAGGTAATTTCGTATCCTGCTTTAGCAGCCTCAAGAGCCGCAGTTATTCCAGATATACCACCACCGACCACTAAGATACCCCTGCTTAACCCTTCTAAAAGATACGGCTCTGGCAAGTTTGTCTTTTGGACCTTCACCATACCCATCCTGAGATAGTCTTCGGCTAAGGCTTGGGTATCCTCATCATTCGGCTTGTGCGACCAGATCACCTGCTCCCGCAGGTCAACCCTCTCAGAAATTATTGAGTCAAAGAAGAATACATCCTGCTTGCTTCTCCTTGAACATCCTGCAATAACAAGGGTATTCACCCCCTCCTCTATCCCCTTTTTTATTAGAGAAAGTCCATCCTGACCGCATAAAAATAAATGGGTCTGGCAAAGCCCCTTAGAAGAAGCTAATTTAACAAGCTTCTCTACATCAATGGCTTCACCAATCCCACAACCAGTGCAGATATAAATTCCAATCTTTTTATCCATAATATTTAAGGAGAAATTAGGATTGTGGAAAGGGGAGAATTGTAGAAAACATTGCAAAATTATCAATGTAAAATTAGCAATGCAAAATGAAGTAGATTTATTTTGAATTGATAATTGCTAATTTTGCAATTTGCAATGAATATCTTTCTCCTTTTCCCCATCTTCCCCCTTTCTCCTTTATATTCTTTTTTTCTTTTCCATTTTTCCCTATTTCCCCTTTTTCCTTTGTTACGCTATTTTATTTCTGTATTGCCAATAAGGCTGCTGCTGTGGCATCTTGCGTTGTCCCGGCTACCTCCATTGGTCTTTTAGCCACGCCAACTGGATAGATATCGCCAGGTATCATAAATCCATATTCATCTATCAAAAGGGGTAGATTTTCACATCCCTCTGGAACCATACCGCAAGCCAGGACAACTAAATCTGCCTTCTGGTGGGTTTTTTTGCCAGAGAGTATATCCTCAGCCGAGACAACCAAACCATCTTTATCCTCAGTAATATCAGCCACTTTGCCTTTAATAAAGGTTACATTTCCGTCTGAGGAGACCTTATTGTAGAAATCTTCGTATCTACCCAAGGCACGAATATCTATATAAAATATAGTAACCTTAGAATTTGGATTCTGCTCCCTGATGTATGTAGCCTGCTTCATGGAAGCAAGGCAACAGACAGCACTGCAGTATGGAAGATGGTTCTCATCGCGAGAACCTGCACACTGGACAAAGACAATCCTTTCTGGCTCTTTGTTGTCGGATGGCCTTAATATCTTGCCATTTGTCGGTCCATTAACAGCAGACATACGTTCAAACTGCATATTTGTAACAATATCCTTATAAACCCCATACTTAAGATTATCTATCCTTGAGGCATCATAAGGTTTCCAGCCTGTGGCAACAACAATAGAAGGGACACGGATGGTTTGGCTCTTTGCCTCCATCTCAAGGTCAATCGCTCCATACTTACAGGCTTCCACACAGGCTCCGCATTTTACGCAAGAATTGCCATCAATCACATACTGCATTGGATGGGACATTTGATGGGGCAGGTAGATAGCCTTAGTCTTGGTGAGGCCAAAGTTAAACTCATCAGACCTTTCCACAGGACACACCCTTTCACATGCGCCGCAGGCTGTGCAGTTGTCATTGGTAAATCTGGGGTCTTGTTTTATGGTGACCTCATAACCCCCTTTTTTCCCCTGTACCTTTTCTATTTTTGATAAGGTCAGGACCTCAATATTCGGGTTACTGCGTATCCTTCTAAGGTTCATCTCTAATCCACATATAGGCGGGCAGAGCTTGGGAAAATACTTGTTCATCTGAGTAACCCTTCCACCAAGATATGGATTCCTTTCAACTAAGACGACCTTACGACCAGTTTCAGAGGCCTCTAAGCTGGTAGTTATACCCGCAATACCCCCACCAATAACCAATACATCTACTTGTTTGGGACGGTTCATTCTTATCATTTTTCCTATGATTTCTTTTGGAAATTAGAAATCAGGTAACACTTTACTCACCTGAAGTAAAATTAGCCTTTGGAGAAATAAAATATAATCACGAAACCCCGAAAGAGCGAAAACACGAAAAATTAAAGGACAAATCTTTTTCAAATTCAATTTCTATATTTTCTTTCGGGCTTTCATCCTTTCGGGCTTTCGTGTTTCTCCTTCTTAAGTAAACTCTGTGCTTCTGTGGTTTATATTCTTCATTGCACTTCAAATGGGTAAATAGTTACATCAATATGGAATTTATGAAGTATCCGATGAGCAATCGGTGAGAGAACTATTCCCATTACGGCAATAAAAATCAGTCCGCTTCCGAGAGCATATCCTGAAGCAAACAATTTCGCAGCGTTTGTTTCGAGTAAATTTACTGGCCCCATTCCTCCAAGAATCATCGAGGCATTTAAGAGAGCATCAACGAAGCCCAATCCAGCTATCCAGTGATACCCAGTAACCCCAACAAATAAAGCAACCAAAATCAAGACACCGGCTATTGCAATAGCTGCTGCTAAACGTTTTACGAGTACAGATACCGGAGCCAGCTTTTCATGTTTTCTCTCAAACATATCAGTTTTAATCAATGATGCTTAACAATGGAGTTCAGCAACAGGCGTTAGCCCGTCCGCATTTTCAGAATAGGTAACTGTTTCCTATTTCCCTATTTCAAATCCAGGTGCTTTACAGCAACAAGTCTATGTCCTACCATATCCACAGCTATCCCAGCTCCTTCCAGAACCATATAACCAATTAAAGGTTCATATCCTCCATCCACTGGCGCCATATCCACAAATGCCACATCCATGTTAATCTTTCTAAATCCTTCAAGTTGAATGGTAACAGGACCACATATTTCAACATCTATCTCGTGCTGATCTGCCAATTGAACCCTTTCGTTTTCAGTGGTAAGAAATCTACCCAAATCTTGCTTCCATGCCTTTGGTAAAGTAAGCAATGTAGCTCCTGTATCGACTAAAGCATCAAATATACGCACCTTCGATTCATCCAAAGCATTTTTTACAGTAACCTTAGCAACTATTCTACCCATTTTTCACCTCCATTAGTTTATCATCTAACGATTGAGTTCAGCAGTAGCGTTTCCAACAGTCCGCTGCAACAATTGGTTAGGCCAATTCTCGTAATAATCTCTCATATTCAGGATGAGTGCCAATCCAAAACCAGATTAAACCTTCATCTATTTCTACTGCCATGGTTCGGTACTTTCTACCTACCCTGGCCGACCAGTATTTGCCAACTTTTTTGAGATGCAAAGAAGGATATTTGGGATTAGCTTTGAGAAGCTCAAAATTCTTATCCGCCAAATCCTGAACAAGTGTTGGTAATTGTTCATAGCAAACCCAAAATGATGGGTTAGCAAAATGTTTCATAGTTCTTTACACTTGCCAGCCCGAAAGTCCACTATGGCTTCATTGGCCAATTTCTCAAGCTTTCCTGATTGAATATCTTCCTCAAACTGGTTATCCCATGTTTTTGCCTCAAACTCCTCAATCCATTCTCTCAGAATGGGTAAATCATGTTTAGGTAGCTGAGTAATTGCTTTTTCAATTTGCTGTACCGTATTCATTTTTTGCACCTCCGATAGGTCTAACGATAAAGCTCAGTTGCGGCGTACTCGCCGTCAACTGCAGCGCCTGGTTAGGCTTTTAATAGGTAACTGTCCCCTATTTCCCCCTAAAGGCTATCATTTGAGATTTTGTTTTCGTCT
>Ga0180007_10003669_pt1 | contig 16912 bp, 24 predicted proteins | sample MM_PC_MetaG_FD_121122 | JGI IMG/M metagenome (GOLD analysis project Ga0180007, IMG submission 121122) | Groundwater microbial communities from the Aspo Hard Rock Laboratory (HRL) deep subsurface site, Sweden - MM_PC_MetaG | ecosystem: Environmental > Aquatic > Deep subsurface > Groundwater... | reverse complement strand
CCCCCGCAAGCTCTCAGAGCTTCTGTGAGGTATGAGCCGTCAATCCTTACCTTGACTTCCCCGCCCTCAATATCGGCTGGTATAGTAACTTCCCCCTTATCATCAGGATTGGACATTACCACCCCGCCGTTGAGGTGTAGGTCTATCGGGTAAGACTTGCTATCGGCTAGGACTTTCAGAGAGGCAATCGCCTTGACCGCTTCCACTGTGTCAAGGTGAGCGGTTATGTTAGCCTCGGTAGGAATGAGCTTCTCATAATCAGGGAAGTTACCATCAGCACCGTGAAAACGATACTGTATCGCTTCCGTGTCTATAATCAGCTTTTGTCCGTCTAGGCTATCCCCGCTTTTCTCAAAGCCGATGTTGACCCGATGCGCTTTCCGCAAGGCGTTTGCTATCCCCTTGAGGTCATCTCTCATTATCAGGGCTTCACCCTCGCCGTCATAGTCCAGCGTTACCACCGCCAGTCTAAAGCCATCGGCGCTCACCATCTGGAGCTTACCCTCTTTAGCTCTTAAGAGGACACACTGTAAAACAGGGCGATTATCCTCTTTAGCGGTAAAGGGTAACACTCTTGACAGTGCTTCCGCTAACTCCAGTCCGCCGATGTTCGGCTTGACTACATTAGCAGGGCTTACCCTGACTTCGGCTATGGTCATTGGAGTATTCTCACCAATCCACGCCGAGTCCTCAAGGTAACTGGTATGACTACCGCATACTACCTTCAGGCGTTTATCGGCACTATGCGTCTCGCTATCAGTGCCGTTACCAGCAGGGACTATCTTGACGATGTTTGACCCCGCCAGAGCCTTGATGTAGTTCAGTAAGCCTCTACGCCCTATCGTGAAGTCCATCAGCATTACCCTATCGGATAATGCCCGACTTAAGGCGTTTACCAGTTTGGCTCTATGAGCCACAAAGCCGTTACCTGAACGCTTGCCCTCAATATTCAGTTTTTCCAGTTTACTCACCCCTTTTGGCTATCTGGCTAGTGGGCAATTCTGCCAGCTTCACCTAGTAGTAAGCTACCAGCTACCCGCTCACGCTGGCATAACTGGTGCTTCCACTATCTATACCGAGAAAAGGGGCTAAAAAGTAACGGTCTATATCAGGCTTTTTTGGTGAGACTTCCAGTAACGCTGGAGATACATCTTGTCTTTTGGTGAAAGAGGCACTTTGTCCAGTCGCTTCCCCGCAATCTCAACCAGTCTGGTCGGACAACCTAGCAGCCAAGTGTTAAGCTCAGTCCACGCTTCGGGCATATCGTGAATGTCCTCAGTGGCTACAGTGTCCATCAGGGTTACTGTATTGCCGTCTGTGTCCTCAACCTCACTCTCTAGGCTTTGTATCGGTAGTCTGGCAGTCCACGGACACACTTGACCCTTGATAGGCTTCCGCTCACACTCTTTACAGTGTCGCTCTTGTGGCACTCCAGAGTAGATACATACCCTTGTTGACGGCTTGTTGACTTCCCGCCAGTAGTTAGCCACCATCAGGGAAGCTATCCTATAGGCTCGGAGAGTTGACAGCGGTTTACAGTCCCGTTGTCTAGCTCGGTGAAGCTCTAACAATGTATCGTGTCGGTAGTCCAGTCGGTCAATGACCGGTATTTTACGCTCATACTTTCGGGCTACCTCTAGCCAGTCCAGCCATTCGCCGTCAAGCTGGTCATAGGATTGCTCGGCTAATGCCTCTATTTCGGCTTGTCTCTCGGCTCGGTTCATTGTGCTACCCCCTTTCCTATTATAGGACTGGGGCAAGCTCGGTTCAGGCTTTGGGCTATTCAATTGTTAAGGTGCTCCAGTGTTGACCTAGCCTGTCAAAGCTATGACAGCTAAAGCCAGCTACCCTCAAAACAGATTGCTACAGTATCATAATACTGTAACGATTGAGGCTAAAATAAGCATATCATTGACAGACATATAATGTCAAGCTCCAGCTCAAACAAAATGAAAATAAAATTTTAGCTTTGCCGACAACAATGTATTCAAGATAGGCGGACTGGTTGGTAGATTGTCGGAAGCCGTTGCTAAAAGAATATCCCCCTGGCTCTCGTCAACCAGGGGGATATTGCGTCAAACTACTCTTATTGCCGGTTAATCTGTGGGTGGTGTTCTGTTAATCCAGTCGGGTATGTCAGTGTTAATTAGCCTCGGTTTTACATTTCTGAGGATGTCAACTAACGTGAGTGGTGACCTACCCATCATCATGCCAATGTCGAACCAGGTGCCGCAGGCTGTTAATATCTCGAATTGTTGCTCCGGTGGCAGCCAGTCGAAGATACTCAGTGTCAGACGATATAGCGTTCCCAGGAAGACTTTCTCAGCTTCCTTCATCTCCGGGTCGCTGGTGGACCGCAGCACCGGCTGAAGTTCATCGGTGAGCTTTTCCATGACCATGGTAAGGTCATCGGGATGTACTGATGGCAGCGTTTTCATCTTTCCTCCTTCTCGTTGACGGCTTCGTCAACTCTTCGTCTTTCCATAGATGCAAGAATGGGTGAATTTCGTAGATTAGCTTGTCCATGCCGTAGGGGTCGCTGTCCAGTATCTCCGGTCGTCGGTAGAACCCCACCATAGAAGCCCCGCCAAAGAGAGCCGTCATGCTGCTCTTGGCCCAGCCCATATAGTCGGCGAGCAATGCCGGGTCGAGATTATTCTTGGGTAAAAGTCCGGCCAGGCAGGTCACCAAGCTACGGCGTATCGAGTGCCAGCCCCAACCATATTCTCGCTTGATGTCGGCTTTGTCGCAGATCCGCTTGAACATTGTCGACATCGCCTCGGGTTGGTGTTTCCGGGGCCGGTAGGCATCAAATATCCGGCGCAGCTCGGGGGGCACCAAGTGCTTTACCGGACGCCCGTGCTTTGCCGTCTTGATGAACAGGGTCATGGGCGGATGAGGCATTTCAATGGTATTGTCGTCAGCTATATTGCGTTTCTCAATGTTGGCCATTTCTTCGCGACGATTGCCGAAGGTGGTAGAGACTGCCAGGTAAAATCGCTCCCGCTCGGTATAATTCTTCCTGGCAGCTATCAGCTTCTCAATAACCGATATTTCCAGGGCGACTGTAGCTGCAGGCTCTTCGGGAAAGGGGACGTCCTCTTTTTCAAAGGGCCAGCCCCAGCCCGGGTTAGCCTGGCAGAGTTTCTTAAGATGAAAGAACTCCTTCCTCAGTGTCCTGTCCGAGATACCCTGCTGCCGGCGCCGCAGAAAATACCGGCGCAGGTCATTGTCGCTTGGCTTCTTTCCATCGATACTCATCAGGAAACGCTGTGCCGTCTCCAGGTAAGTCTTGATAGTGCCTGGGGCCCGGAGTCTGGGGGAAGAAAGCCGGAGTCGTAAGTTTTCCAGTGGTTCCGGCAGATTACCCTGGTTGATGATTTCCATCCGGGTGGCCCGCTTTTTCTGTTTCTTCCTGGCCATTATTTCACCTCCCCATTCTCTATCATTAGCTGGAGCCCCAGGGCAATACCATTCTTCAAAGCGTTAATCACAATTTCATTGACCGGGGCGTTTCTCTGCTTCCCCAGGTCAATAAGTCCTTCAGCAGAGAGGCTACAGAAGTGCTGGAGTATCTCCCTCTCATCCTGATTGAGGTTCTGGATGAGCGCGGCGCCGTTCTGCTGCCGCTGTATCATCTCTTTAAGGTCTATCATTGTTGAGCCACCTCTTTATAGATGATGGTGACCAAAAGCAGCTGCTTGCTCTGTATCGAAACTTCAGGGACAGGAGACCGCAGCGGTGATGTCTGGACAGGGAAGGCAGTCAGTGCCACCGCGGGGGATATCTGGACGATCTCTACGGTTTGCTCCTCGAGCCACTTGTTAATGTCACTCTCGACTTTATCCGGCGCCCCACTGAACAGCTTAACATGGTACTTCATATCTTCCCTCCAGTGTAGATATTACAGTATTGAGTTACTGTTAGGCTAAGTCTACAACCATGGCATCCTCTTGTCAATAACCTCCCTACTATATATACCGAGAAAAAGGCTCTTTTAGTAACGGTGTAGACTAAAAATACTTTCGGGTGTATACTTTGAGCAAGGAGTAGCCATGGACAGGATGGTCATCGCCGGCAAACTCAAGCTTTATGATGAGGTGCTGGCCAATGTCAGGAATGATGGGCAGTACTACCGCATCCGCTCCCTGGTGCAGGTAGATGACCCCGAGGTAAAAGAAATTGCCCGGGTCCTGGTACAATCGGATGACTTCTTGCATGCCAGCCAAGAGTTTGTTCATACCTTCACCAACTATAAGCGTGAGATTGGGGACTTTTGGGGCACACCGGCGGAATCACTGGATAGCCGGGAGCTGGACTGTGATTGTATGGCCATTCTCCTGGCCAGCTTGCTACGGAACTATATCCCGGCCGAAAAGGTATTTGTCGCCTTTGGCGTCTGGAGTATTGACGGCACTCAGGACGGACATGCCTGGGTAGTAGTACAGGCGGATGATGGCACCGACCTGGTGCTGGAGTCGACAGCCCATCACCAATCCTCGCTCCGGGGGAAATATACCCTGCAGGCCATGTTCAATGATAAGTATGCCTTTGCCACCGATATCGGGGTTAAGGACTTCGATCTGCAGGTCGAGGAGGACAAGAGCCATGTCGGAGAAGTTTACGCCGTCGCCAGGAAAGCTGGTTCGGTTTGTTGATGAGAAGGGGAAAGTAGTACAGGAAAAGAACCTGAATCGGCGGGAGCGGCGCCGCTTGAAGATATTAGCCCAAAGGGGGAAATGATAATGAGCAAGAGCAGCCAGGTGAAAAGAACCGTTAGAAATATTGATGATGTCGTTCATCTTGTCACCGGAAAGAGATTGAAAGACGTCGTCGGCAGAGGAATAAGTGTCTTTGGGGACCAGCTGGCCAAGAAAGCAACCAACGTTTTCTCTGATGTGAACGGCACCGAAGTCCCGTTCGATAGCCCCTATCGTATCCTGGGAGTTAATCCGGATGCTCCAGACTTCCTGGTTCGAGCGGCATACAGGGCAATGCAGAAAAAGCACCACCCGGACGGTGAAACCCCTAACGAAGCCATGTCCAAGCTCATCAATGAAGCCTACGAGAAAATCTGCCTAGAGCGCGAGATATCGAAGTGAGCTACCGCAATGTCAGGGAAGCTCTCAGAGCGGTTGACCCTGACCTCAAAATAATCCCCGGTGGAGTGAGACGCAGTAAAAGAAAGCTTCCCAGGAGTGATTGGGAAGCCAGCGGAGGCTTATTTTGTAGCCGCTGTGGCCAAGAAACAGTTAGAAGTTTCGGTGGTGTTTGTCTCAGTTGTTACCGCGACGATATTGCCACGCGTGAGAACAAGCAGGCGGATAGTGCCGAGAAGCGATATTACCGGAAGAAATTATCTGAGGGTACTATAAGTCTGGCTCAGATGAGGGAAGGTCGTCTGTAACATCTTCGGTGATGGTTTCTGCAATCTCTGCCTTTAATTCATCCTCAGGACATTCCAGTACCAGCTTATCCTCTTCATCATAGCCAATTTTGCATTGTTTGCCGTCTTTGAAGGCAGATGGCACACCTCCATCCCTGTGGTCGATAACCTCTTCTTTGAATTTCAAAAAACCCTCATCGGTTTCGATATCAATGAGCTCTACCTCATCTTCAAGATGGGCTTCCTTCAGTTTTTCCTCGAGCTCCTGACACGGGGGGCAGTTCTTCGATGTGAAGATTTTGATAGCCATGCTCCTTTACCTCCTTGAAAAATTGGGGGATGCAATTTCTCATCTTATCCATCATCTCAGCCTTTGAAATTCCCTTCTCTATGCCGCAATAGGCATTTGCCTCTATGAACATGGGATTCCACCGGCGGTCTATTACAGGGCTCTTATGCTTCTTCCTCATAGCTAGATTATAAAACAAGAAGGGAAGCAATTCAATGCTTCCCTTCTATACTGTGCGTTTCGAGTACCTGAACTATCCGCCCCTGCGCATCTTCGGCCCAACACAGTCTACCATGGCAGTCTGCAGGGCGCTCTTCGAGATACCCTTCCGTATGCCGCATTCATCAGCAACACGAGCAACTCTGGCCTGTTGCGGAGTCGTGGGATACGGCCTCGGCAGAGCTGCTATGTAGTAACCGTTGTTACCACCAACGGTGTAGGCAGCATCTCTCGCCTTATAGGCTTTGGGTCTGCGCTTGGGAGCGGTGTAGGCACCACTTAATGAGATTATTGGCATTGTGAGCCTCCTTCTGCTCCTCCCTGATCTTATTGGACTTCGGCTGTCCTTCTTGATCTTATCGACCAATTAAATAATAAAATGAGAGGGGGAGTTTTGTCAAGCCTCCGGGCTGATATCAATGGTAATCCATTTTTTGCACTTGGAGTTAGTGCATTTTAGTTTTACGGCTCCCCAGACGATAGCTTGATATCCTATAAATCGGCCACATCCAGGGCATCGTATTTCCTGGGCTGGGACCATCGTCTTTTTGTCTACTTCGAGAGCGAAGTTACCCTCAGGGTCATGAGCCTTGAACTTCTTGCTCACCTATCACCTCTAAATCGGCTGCAGTCAGCTTGTCCTTTGGTAATCGGCTGAGGCGGTACCGGTACCAATCTCTACCGATGTCTCTTCTGATTGTCTGAACGTCGGCAGTAATGCTCTCCAAGTCGCCGACTGAGGTGAGAGATTCCAGCGAATGACGCGTAGCTCTACTGGCGTTGAGAGCCTTTATAGCGATATCTTTTTCACCAGGGGGTAGGGAGTGCACCTTTTCCGAGTCAAGGTCTACCCTCTCTAGCGCATTCAGCTCATCAAGGGACATATTTATACGGTCAAGCACCTCATTAGAGTCCAGTCCGTCTTTACGAGCGAACCTCATAGCTTCGTTAAGTAGACCGGCGCAGGTGCCGAAGTGGCTAATGGAGCAGGGAACACACCCTGTGGCAACATCTGTCCCCCTAGTCTCCTGTGCCATTTCTGATAGTGATTCGTAAAGTGGTTCATCTGATATTAGCTCAGCGTGCTCTTTCTTTTCGGGTTTCGCCGTTCCCAGTATCTCTTGCAGTTCCTCGAGGTTCTTTTTGTTGTCACGTGGTCGTGACAACAAACGCTCTACGGGGAGACGGTCGATTACTTCTGAAAACAGGGACAGCCACTTCATACGAATAGTTTAAACCCGAAGGGGGGTGTTGTCAAGTCTTTAGGTGTTCAGGCGTGATTGCCTGTCTAGAAATCTTACTGTTGACAAAGTGGTGTTGACGGACTATCATTAAAGAAACTGCCAACAGAAGGAGGTGCCAGATGCCAAGCAAGGGACAAATCCTTAATCTCCTGGCCAGCGAAGCCACCGAGGCGACACCAATGCACCGGAACAAGATTGCTGAGAAGCTGGGAGAAAACTCGTACCGGTCATTTCAGACCCAGCTCGACCGCTTTGAGAAGCAGCAGCTTATCGATGGAAATGCCGAGCACGAGTACTTCATTACCGAGTTGGGGATAAAAGACCTGACGGACCAGTCCATAGTTACCGAGGAGACTGACGAAGAGAAACTCGGGACTACCGAGTACCAGCGCTTTATCCACCTGGGGAAGATTACCGGGGTTTCGCCCCCAGAGCTGATTAAGCAGACTGCCGACCACTTATGGAATGGAGGGAACTTTACTGACCTTGACTGGGTGGCCAGGGCCCTGCAGGAGATGGGAATAAGGCAGGACCTGCGGAATCGCTGGTGGCACTCCTGGCGGACATATTTGCACCAGCCAATGCCGTCCAGTATGCCGGCAGCCATTGTCGAGGGGGAAGCTGGAGCTGATGGAAAGCCAGCGACAAAGGGCAAAGGGTCCCGGGATTATATTCTCGATGCTGACGATAAACCGGTCTTTGTGGGAACGGGACTGGGGGACATGGACTTTGACAATGCTATGGAGCTGGCCAAGATTAGAGGCGGCAGGGGGAGTCGTGTTCCAGTGGGAGCCCAGCAGACTCCTGGCTCCATGGCTGACGAGATGGTGAAGCTCTTCGGCGCTTTTCAGTCTTTCATGGGAGACCGGTCGCAGGGCAAGTCCTACATGGTGCGCCAGGGCGAAGACGGACTGCAGGTAGAGGAAGTCGACCCCGGTCGGCCGATGATTCTCAATAACCCACAGGGTAATAACAAGCCGTCTCCGACCTTCTTCGTCGGCCCGGAAGGCGAGGTCCAGGAAGTTCAACCTGGGCAGCCGATTATCATCAAGCAGCCAGCGCCGCCACAGGCCAGCGGGGGAGCCGTCCAGTATCTGATTGATAAAGCGACCGGCCAGGTGCAGACAGTTCAACCCGGGCAGCCGATAGTTATTCAGGCGCAGCCTCCACAATCACAGTATCCCTATACTCCCATCCAGATGAAGGACAAAGACGGCAATCCTATGGTCCTTGACCTCTCTACCTTTATCCGCCTCGAGGAGCACCGCGATAAACAGCGCCGTGATGAAGAGTCCCACGAAACCAAGCAAGAGATAGCCAAGTCATTTAAGGACCTCATCGGCAAGGCGACTTCTGCCCTGGGGCACATGGAGCAGTAGCATGTCTGACGGAATAGGACAATCACTGAAAAAAGTCGGCAGCCGTTTCGCCTTCGAGTATTTCCTCGAAATCTGGAAGCCTCGCTTGATAGAGATGCAGCGGAAGTGGCTGGCCTCGGTTACCGTTGAAGACCTAAAAAAGATGGTCAAGCGGGGGAAATTCCCGGATAGCGATGGTTTCGATTTCAATGCCGTCAGGGAGTACTACGAACATCTGGAAAAGATATCCACCGAACGCCTCTTTGAAGAGTATATTGCCCCGGCTCGCCCCGACCTAGCCCAGGCGATACAGGAGATGGAGATGCCCGGAGCCCAGTGGCTGGTTAAACTGCGCCAGCACTTACTTGACCAGGTCAAGGGAGCCGCGAAGGCGGTCAAACAGGACCTGGTACAGGCAACCTGTGACAACTGCCAGAAAAGCTGGCCGGTACCGCGGTCGGAGTTCGATAAAATTGATGCTTGCCCGTTCTGTGGTCACAAGCAGGGTGAGGAAGTAAAGCCGGATGAGGAAGTCTCCGCCCCTGTGGATGAAGACGAGTCTTGACAAATATGCATCTGTAAGGCCATAATTCTAACAAAGGGAGAGAATTATGGCTATTACCTCCAAAGACGTAGGCACTTCAATTCTTACTGGCGTGATGGTTAGCCTAGTCTCACTGCTAGTGAAAGCTATAGCTAAAGCAGGTGGAGGAGAGCCAGAGAAGGAGGCAAGCTATGGTGAATCAGGCAAGAGAGGAACGAGGTGAAGGCGTTCCTCTAGATGATGTCCAGAGGTTGATGCGACATTACAATGTCACCTATGAAGAAGCCTGTGCCCTGCTAGCCGTGTATTCTGTAGATGAGCTACTTCCTGAGCGGGGTTATGGGTTAACAGCAGCCAATCAGATAGTTGGTTACACTATGGTGAATCAGGCAAGAGAGGAACGAGGTGAAGGCGTTCCCCTAGATGATGTCCAGAGGTTGATGCGACATTACAATGTCACCTATGAAGAAGCCTGTGCCCTGCTAGCCGTGTATTCTGTAGATGAGCTACTTCCTGAGCGGGGTTATGGGTTAACAGTAGCCAATCAGATAGTTGGTTACACTGCTGAGGATCTGAGAATAGCCTTGGATGCTATGGAGCAGTCAATACCACTCGGCGCCAAGGTCAGAGTGGAGATATACACCGATAGGATGCCGGCTGAGGAAAATCTGGCAGAAGCATTTATCAGAATGACCGCTTCTGGAGCCCACATGTCCTATCCTACCACTAAGCTATTGGGAGGAGTACCAACTGTCAGTTTTGAGCTTCAGAAAGGCTCGCCGGCGTTTGCCTTAGCTATTCCCCTCATTGTGCCACTACTCACCATCGGACTCATATTCTTCGTTGTTACCAAGATTGAGACCATTGCTAAGGCACTCTTCCCCATATTAATACTGGGGGTAACTGGGGTAGTCGTACTGGCCGGCATTGCCAGGAGCGAGAGACTGGGGACGAAGTATCTCGAGCAGAGATACTCTCCGAGCACACTCCCAAAAGTCCTAGCCGCCAGGTAAACTCGCTGGCGGCGACTATTAAAGTACCAGACGACATACCTCAGGAGCGGATCAGCAAGCTGCTTGACCCTAATGATTATCCAGAGCGTACCGCAGCACTCCGGAAGATACACGCCTCTAAAATTGTTGAGGTCCATAGTGATGGGGACTTAACCGTAGAAGATATGGATGGCAAACTATTTGTCGTAACCACGGATGGCAAAGCCTTTGAACAAAAGTCGCAGTATTCCACTACTGTTTCTGATAATCCCACCTTCGTAAGTCTCTGGACCGGTAAAATAATTCCTGTCAAAAATAGGGATGAGGCGGTTGGAGTTGTTAAAGATGAGCTGAAAGCCTGGATGCAGAAAGGCGATAGGCTCATCTGGTATAACACTGATAAGGATGATAGGCTGGGGAGAAAGCCCAGCTTCGCCGTTGTTGTAAATGAGGTTGGGGAGCAGACTGATGCTGCAGCAATGATTGTCTATCGTCGTAGTCCATTCAAGCCGGGTGAAACAGTCCTCTACAAAGGGGAAAGGGTCAGGGTCGATGAGCATGTGGGGGACCGAGTAGCAATCTGGATCCCTTCTCGTCAAGAGCAGGTGTGGGTAACTCCTGATAAACTTCAAATCGTAAATGTACCCCAGACTGTGCCCAAGGAACAGATAAAGCAGGAGTTTTGCTTACAGTATGGCGAGTGTAACCCTCGCTCACATGCCTGCATCAAAGGGATAGAAGGAATGAACCCTCGCTGTCTTGATTGTTTTGCAATATGGCGAAAGAAACACCTCCAGCAGAAGAATCCCCCTTTGACTCGTAAGAACTGGGTCAAGATTAAGGACCCGGGCCAAACATCATTTACCCCAGGCTCTATAATCCCATATGAGGAATTCGAGAGAGAAAATAAGAAGGTAACCGAGCGTGGGGAAAAGCCAGCAAGTATCGCAATACGCTACCGATATGGTCAAGGGAATGGCCAACCGGATAATGGAAATGGTGACAAAAGTCTACCAGCCACCATTGAGGGTGAACCTATCCCAGAGAAGTATCGCGAGCTTACCCCGCTTATCAATGAGCCTTTACCCCCGGGTGTAGATTTCCTGCCGGCAGTGGTACCTGAGGAAGGCGAGCGAAAGATTGACACGGTACTTCGCCAGCTCCAGTCCGGTGTCGAGAGCATCCAGGACAGCAGCCAGTTCCGCATATTTCTTACTACCATGGCCAAGTTTCACAACTACAGTATGGGGAACCAGATACTCATCGCCATACAAAAGCCGGAAGCCACCAAGGTAGCCGGCTTCAATACATGGAAGGACCTGGGCCGGTTCGTCAGGAGAGGAGAAAAGGCTATATCTATCCTCGCTCCGGTTATGCCGCCGAAGCCTAAAAAGGAAAAGGCAGAGGAAGCCGAGGCGGAGGAAGAGGAGCTGACAGCCCCCCAGCCGGTTTATTTTAAGGTCGTCAGTGTATTCGATATCAGCCAGACCGAGGGGAAGCCTTTACCCGAGTTTGACGTACCTGTCCTTACCGGCGCCGCCAATGATAAGCTATTTGCTAAGGCGATTACCCTGGCCAGGAATCAGGGCCTCGATGTGACTTATGAACCGATGCCTCAGATGGATCCGGCGGTAATGGGCTTCTATTCAGGTAAGACTATCTGGATAAAGCCCGGGGAATCTGATGCTCAGCAGTTGAAGACCTTGCTGCATGAAATGGCCCACTACTATTCTGAAGGAGTATTCCGTATACCGCGGCAAACCGCGGAAACGATAGCTGAGAGCGCCGCTTTTGCCGTCGGCGCCCACTTCGGTTTTGACAGTGGGGTTCGGTCGTTCCCTTATGTAGCGCTCTGGGCCCAGGATAAGAAGGTACTCAATGCGAACCTGGCGAATATCCGTAAGGTGGCCAGTACCATGCTTGAGAGCTTAGAGAAAATTCCTATCCAAACTCACGTAATAGCTCAGACAAAGCCAACGGGGGCTTGCTATGAAGATGCTTGGCGATTTCTCCGGAAAGAGAAGGAAGGGCATCTGGTTCATGGGACAGTCTGGAGTGAAGACAAGAGAATAGGTCATGCCTGGGTGGAGACGGAGACGGGATACATCTGGGAACCTGAAACCGGTAATTTTTTCACTAAACTGGGATTTGAGAATGTGGCAGCTCCTATAGCAGAAGCCAAGTACGATACGACCGAGGCCAGCATTATGGCAGCACGGTCGCAGAACTTCGGCCCATGGACACCTGAAGAAAGAGGGAAGTGGTTGAAGATGAAAGAACCTGCGGTCGAGTATCTTCCTGACAGTGCAGAATTCTTGGCACAAACTATTGTTGCCGCGGGATACCGTGAGAAACTGGATGACGCTTTTCAGGAAGCAATAGCCAGAGCGAGTAAATAAATGGTACCCCTGGATGAAGCTGTTCGACATCTCGGTTATGACCCCGGGGAGTTGTCTGAAGAAGAGAAAGTCAACTTGCTTCAGGAATCCCAGAAACGCCTCGCTGGGGTGAAACGACTTGCCGATAGTACACTAACCCCCACGCAATTATCCTCTCTTTCTTTAGCCAGGTTAATCGCTGGGGAGAAGGTTTACGCTGCTGATATCCCCCCGGCCAGCGACAGGGTAAGAACTGCCGGTATGTATGCCAAAGCTACTCAGGAAATATTCATTAGTCCGGAGCAGCTGGAGCAAGGGAGGGAGGCTGTCAGCACGGCTATCCATGAGCTGGCTCACCATACCTCGGGGGCCGAAGATAGAGACCCCACTCATACCTCTGAGATAGGAAAGGTAGCTGACCAGGTTATTGCCGCGGCAAAGCGAGGAGACTACGATCGGTATTTATCCGGAGCTTTTATGTGGTAAAATACCTACAGTATTGATATACTGAGGAAACTTTGATGACGGAATTTCAAAACTTTGAGATAGTCCAAGTCGATGATTTAGTGATTGTACCCAAGACAGTCATAAAGAGTTACCATTATGTTTACAAAGGGCTATATACATGGTCGCTTCCTCCAATAATACATGCCAAAGATGTTGATGCCATTGGGTTCTCCCTAACCAATACTACAGAAAGTCCCATCAGTGGCATTTCTGTCGGAATGATTATTGCATGGGATGACTTTATCGATGAAGGTTATCTGGTGATGCCCGCGGGCGCTATTACCTTATCGGTTCCTCTTGATCAGTATTGGAATGTAATAAGGCAACCCTTTATTGCGGTAGTTGGTGACACTAAGGTCTGGTTTGGTTTTGAACCTCCATATGACCTAAGGTGGGGGGGTGGTTCGGGCCCTCCAATGTATACTATAACAGCAAAAGTCTATAAGGATGGTAAAATTACAGCACGCACGATAGTGTGTAGCGTTTCATACACTTGACAAAATGATACGATACGAATAAAGTGATAGACAAGGAGGCATGAGAGGTATCATGCCAGTAGCCGCTGATATTACTAAAATAGAAGCACCGTCACAAGCCCTGGCTGGTGACCAGGTCATTGTCGATGTCAGCATCAAGAATATCAGTACCTCCGATAAGTACCTATCTGTTACTGGGCAATTTGACTCATCAAGTCTTCCCTTTCAGTTTGACTACCTATTGGTATCCCCGGGGCAGACTGTGATATTCCGAGGCTGGTTCAACATGCCCTCAAAGAGTGTAAAGGTGACAGCCTGGGGCTGGTACTGGACAGGCACTGAGTGGGTGTTGGATGACACAGTAACCAAGGACATTTCCCTATCGGTATTAACGCCGGAGTTTGCCGGTTTTGGCATTACCGAGTATAATCGTAGGTAATCAAGGAGGTGAAACATGAGAGTCAAAGGTGCTGAGGCTTTACTGATGAGTGCCGGGATACGGACAGACGTCAGTCCAGGCCAGAAGCTTACTATTGTACAGGGGGACGTGGTCAGGGTCAATCTCTCTTTCCAATACCGCGGGCCAGCCCAGAGCGTTACCCCGTATGCCTCGATTGGGAAGATAACGTTCGGTATTTTCGATGAGATTGCGTCAGCCAGGGGTTCAAACAAGAGCCTCTCCCAGTCGGATTCCTTCATCAGCTATACGGCCTATGTCGACATTCCCTCCAGTAACTGCAAGCCAGAGGCAAATTATGACCTGATGGCCAAGCTGGAGCAGTACCCGGGCGATACCGAGGTCAGGCTGACTGACGTCATCGATGTTATTGGCGCCATGGAGTTTCGCAGCTTCCAGATTACTGGCTATGATGTCGTTTGAGGTGAATGATGCAGATAACGGGTATTCATGTCCTGCGCCAGGCGCAGATGCCGGCAGAAGTTAACCCGGGCCAAAAGCTGGAGCTTGAGGTCGGGGATACCCTACGGGTAAGCGTTTCGCTAGAGTATCAGGGTAAGGCGAGTAGCGTTACCCTGTATGCGGCCGTAGGCAAGAAAATCCTGGGTATCTTTGACGAGACTGTGCATGGGGAAGCCAAGCTTACCCTGCCGAGCACGCCGACGGAGTACATTGTCGTAGAAGGTAAGGTAGATATCTCCCTGCAAGATATTCCCACCGGGACCTATGACCTCTATTGCAAGCTCAAGGAGGAGCCCGGGGCAGGCATGCCAGAGCTGGATGATGTTATCGAAGTTATCGGTTATAACCTGATTCAGCAGACGAAATATCCCTTCTATTATATCTATGATGGTGACTCGGAGGTAGCCGAGTTTCGTTGCAAGACAGATCCCTTTTCTCCATCTGAATGGTCGGCCGAGAGAATAGCCAGCGCCGTAAAGGCGAAGGTAGAAGAGGCCGGCGGGATGGTACTGCAGCTCACCGTTTACGCCGATACATCGCCGGTGCTCTGGACAAATTTCAAAGTCGAGGTTGTCTCCACTCCCCTGCCGAGTGAAGGAACGGCCATGGCGACCGGAGTCATTCCTATCTGGGCAGGCATTTTGATTGCGGCCTTTGCCCTTGCTTTCCTGATAGCGGTTATTACCTGGTCGATTAAAAGTATTGCCAAGACATTCCAGCACGAGCCGATTTCGGAGGAGATTAAGCTGACCTGGAGCCGGGAGACGCTCATGGGGGCAGCCCAGGACTTCGAGATTTACCTGGATAGGTCGCCGACTCCTGTAGACGAGCTGGAGCAGATGTCCGACCAGCATCTCCGTGACTATGTCGATGAAATGGCGGAGGTAATTGTACCGCCTGGGGGTGGGCTATCCTGGTTGCCATGGGTAGCTATTGGAGGAGTAGCCCTGGTGGGGGTAGGCGCTATGGTAGCCTTAAGCGGGCGTAAAAAGTAAAAAGCACGCTGGGGACTTGACAAAAGTTCTCGGTTTACTTTACAGTTAAATCAATCTAAGAGGGGGGAAGCACCCTGGACTGAAGAAAAGTCTGAGGGCTTCCCCCCTCTTCTTTATTCAGAGGGTGCTTCCCCACCCGGCCTAGTCGAACCGGGTATCAAAGAAGGAGGTGTCACTAATGATCAGGATGCAAGACTTTGGCGAAATTGCTTACGGCGGTGCCGTTACCCTTACCGAGTGGTGGGATGACCGGCGTATCGCTGACGGCAAGATCGGCCAGACGGATCTCTGGAAAAAGGCATCGTTTTACACCTACCTCGGCATCGGGCTTCCGGCCACGCTGATGAGCGCCTTCGGCTGGTGGCGGCAGATGGAGAAGTGGACTGAGCATATCTCGCACGGTTTCCTCTATGATATGCCCCGCTTCATCTATAATGTCGTCAAGGCAATGGGCACCGAGTCGCGCGGTCGTACCGGCTCTGACGCAGTACGCCAGGCTCAGGAGATACTAGCCAGAAGGTCAAGTGCTCCCAGTACGCCGGCGGCACTTCCGGCAGCCCGCCGCCAGGCTCAGAGAAGCTACGAACCCGAGTTCAACTCCATCGGTGTAATCTAGGTAGTCTAGTCGCCAAATAAATAAGAAAGCTCAGAAGGAGGTATACACTGATGAGCACACGTAATTACATTGTCCTCTCGGAGGACCTATCCCTTACCGACCGGCAGAAGTACCGCTTGGGAGCAATGGCTGCCGGTATTGCCGCATGCTTTGAAAACAATATCGGCGTGTGGGACCCGAATGAGGTTCCGGCAGCGAATGGGGTAAAACCCACCGCGCTGGACGTGATGAATTTCCTGGCCAGAAGTGGTGGAGAACCACCTGAGTCAATTGACGTCCGGGAGTTCCAACCCGTCCTCGACGCGGGTACAGCTCTAGACCAGTGGCTCACGGCAGCTTTTGCGGCTGTCGGTGGAGAGTACAGTATATTCCAGGCTATCCCAGTACCTGCCATTGCACTTCGCACGAGGAAGCTGGTAGTCTGGTACGGAGTTCAGTTGGGGAATGTGCCCGCTCTGGCTACCCGTATGAATTTCCGTCGAACTGTGGCTGCCGGTACCATAACCGCACAGTTCGATCTGCAAGAGATCTGGACCGGGCAGAAACTCGATGGCTATTTCTCGTCACCCCAGATATGGCTGCCGAATTTACCATATGCCCTCAACGTTCTGGCTTCTGCTATCGCTCCTGCGCAGGTGGTTATCCCGCACAACTTCGTCTTTGAGCCAGCCGGAACAGTCAGCGCCTAAGCAGGCGGGTTTGGACACCTTATCGTCCCTGAGTAAAAAAAGTAGAGGCCTGGAGCGGAGCCTGAAATCCGCTCCAGGCGGACCACAAGTCCGCCGCAATCAGCTAATTTCAAGGATGGAGGAGGTAAAAGAAAAATGGCTGACCAATTTACTCGCCGAACAATGCAGGCCGTGTTAGGCCTGACCGTCGTCTATACCACTTACCCGGCAATTGGTGCTGGTGTTATTACAGGTACCATATCGCTGGGTGCTGCTGGTGCTTGGGGTGGGGATATTGTACAGGTAGCCGCCGGTGCCATT
>Ga0180007_10003668_pt1 | contig 16914 bp, 17 predicted proteins | sample MM_PC_MetaG_FD_121122 | JGI IMG/M metagenome (GOLD analysis project Ga0180007, IMG submission 121122) | Groundwater microbial communities from the Aspo Hard Rock Laboratory (HRL) deep subsurface site, Sweden - MM_PC_MetaG | ecosystem: Environmental > Aquatic > Deep subsurface > Groundwater... | reverse complement strand
TTACCTCCTGGTTAGTTGGTTGTAGGAAACTTAACTATACCAGTTTTCTTTGGTAATCGGTGCTTTTTTATTTACTCCTTATCTCTCAACACCTTACAACAATTACTTCACAATAATTACGAATGACCCTTAATTTCTTCTCGAACGAATTCCTTGCCTGCTAAACCCTTCTCCGCAAGTTCTCTGTTGGAGACTAAGATCAATTCGATTGCCTCGCGAAGATTTTCACGAGTTTCTTCGAGAGTTCTCCCCTGGGTGTTAGCTCCAGGCAATTCTTCAACGTATCCGATATACCAATCATCGGCTTTCTCAAATATTGCGGTAAACGTGCTTTCCATATGGCTTTACCTCCTATCTTGATTATTATAGCACACTTTCACATAACGAGATGCGAAAATGCGAACCCGAAGGGTTCGAGCAAAGCGTCATTTTGGCTATCGTTTACGTATATCTGATGTTGCAACTGAAAAGAGCAATATGGGTGGAGGTTTTTGTAAAAAGCCGTAATCAGATATATGTTGTTAGCTGATGTATATGTTTTTCTTTAATCCGCCGCAGGCAGATTACTCTTAAAAAGAATTCGATTTTGTTTTTTTCGTTTTGGGTGAAGGGCAGAGGGAAATTAAAGGGGTGAATGCCCGTAGCCTAAAAATCCTTATTATTAATAAGGATAACTAAAATTCCAAACTGCTTTCAAGTAATAATCTCGAATCATTTATTAGTATTTTTCTTTGATTTTTTAGATCAAATGCTTTTTCGGTTAATTCAATAATTTCTTTTTGTTTTTCTATGATCGGTATTTTAATTGTTGTGCTTCTTCAATCAATTTTAATGATTTAACTTGAAATTCATTTGCCTTTATTAAGTTTTTGGTTATTGTATTTTCTGTTTTCTTGTCCTTTAAAAATATTTTTAATGCTTTTATTTTGGGATAAGTGAAATGGATAAATATTGCCCGTAAAAAGATTGTCGACTATGGTAAAAATGAGGAAAGTCTGCTTTTAGCCCGTTCCGCCTTCGGCGGAACAAAAGATAAAAAATTCCAATTTGAAGGGAAAATCGGCTGGTGGCTGTTACTGCAAAACGCTGCTTTTAAGTCTTGGCGGGGTCGACGGGATTTGAACCCGCGATCTTCTGCGTGACAGGCAGATGTGTTAAACCAAGCTACACCACGACCCCGAAATGCAAAATACAAAATTTTGGTGGGCGGAACAGGACTTGAACCTGTGACCCCATGCTTGTAAGGCATGTGCTCTACCAACTGAGCTACCCGCCCAATTTCCTTAATCCCTGGTGCCGGAGGTCGGATTTGAACCGACATGGAAGCAAGCTCCCGCTGGATTTTGAGTCCAGTGCGTCTACCAATTTCACCACTCCGGCAATTTGGTATAACCTTTGATAATTTTAGAGTTGCAAATAACAACAAGAGTAGTATACTTAAGTTTAATGAAGATGTCAAATGGTTTTTTTAATTACCAGATTTGGAATTTGTTTATTAATTTTTCTCTATGGTAAGCTAAAAAATTTTGAGAGATTTGCCTTCCGATTGTTGTATCAAAGACTTTACAAATTAGATAAAATAATTGATCTTAAGGAGATCATCGGACTATTAGAACATGACCAACGGTTAGTTTCAATTAACAGTCACATCAAGCCAAAAGGGGTAAAGAATTAATAATGATAAGGAAAAAAGTTGTATTTAGAGTTGATGGAGGACATAAGATTGGTTTTGGGCACATTATCCGTGCTTTAACCATAGCAAAAAGATTAGCAAAAAAGAGAGAGATATTATTCTTAATAAAAGAAGACGAGTTAGCCATAGAAAAGGTAAGAGAAGAAGGATATGAAGTTTATCTTCTTTCAGATAAATTTGAAATTGTAGATCATTTATCCTGTGAGGTATTTGTCTCGGATATAAGGGATACGTCGGTAGATTTTATGAAGAAAGCCAAAGAGATATCTAAATGCTTAGTCACCTTTGATGATTTAGGCCCAGGAAGGCATTTAGCGGATATCTTAGTTGATGCCAATATCGAGGAAAAGGCTACTCTGGCTGTAAGCAAGGAAAAAAGCAATGTTTCTCTTTGTTTGTATGGAGCAAATTATATTCTCTTAAGAGAGGAGTTTGAGAAACGTCAAAGAAAAAAGATAAAAGAAAATGTAGAACGGATATTAGTGACTATGGGAGGAAGTGATTCTAAAGGGACTACTTTGAAAGTAGTAAGCGCTTTAGAAGAGATGAGCTTAAATTTAGAAGTGATAGTAATTTTAGGGAAAGGTTTTTTCTTGAAAGAGAGATTGCTCGATCTTATTAAAAGATCTTCAGAGAAATATAAAGTGCTTTCTGATGAAAAGGATATCTTTAAGTATATGGAAGGGGCAGATTTAGCTATATCTTCGGCCGGAGTAACGATGTTTGAATTAGCTTGTTGTGGAGTTCCCATGGTGGTAATTCCTTACGATGAGGATCAAGAAAAAAATACTAAGCAGTTTTTAAACCAGAGCTTACTTGTAAACTTAGGAAGTAGTGACTATGTTTCCCAAGAAAAGATTTTTACAGCTGTGAATAATTTAATCAGTAATCTTGAACCTAGGGAAAGAATGAGTAAAGAATTGCAGAGATTTGTGGATGGAAAAGGACTTTTTAAGATAATTGAAGCGATAAAAAATACAAAAAGGAGGAAGTTATGAGCAAAAAAGAAGAAATCTTTTTTTGGTCCCCTGAAGAGTTAAGATTAAGAGAAAAGTTGATAGAATTGAAAGAAGAATATGGTTGTGAATCTCTAAAGTTTGAAACAGAAGCGGAAGGAGCTAGTTTTGAAGAAATTCGTTATTACATGAATTTAGCCTTGGGACAAGTACCTATTATTGTCAAGATTGGAGGGCCTGACGCTCGAAATGACATCAGAGAACTTTCAAAGATTGGTGTTCAAGGATTAATAGCTCCTATGGTTGAATCTCCCTATGGATTAGAAAATTTTGTGACAGCTTTAAAAGAGATGGTAAGCTTAGAGCAGTACCATTACTTATGGAAAGGGATTAATATTGAAACTATTACTACCTATCGACAAATTGAGGCTATTTTTAGTAGCCAGGAAATTTTAGAGATTCAAGGAATAAGTATTGGCAGAAGCGACTTAAGCAAATCAATGAATCTTTCTGTAGACAGCTTGGAAGTGATGGAGATTACCAAAGAGATAACTAAAAAAGCTCAAAAGGTTAACTTGATCGTTTCTGTAGGTGGAGGCATTACTCCAAATAATTCCTTAGTTATTGTGGAAAAGATTAATCCAGAGCGGATTAATACTCGTAATTTAGGATTTAATCTTAAAAGATGTCATTGCATAACTAAGAGTATAAAAAAGGCTTTAGAGTTTGAATTAGCTTTATTGGAACATAAAGCTAAACAAGTCAAAGATCACTATGACTTACTGACTAAGAGAGTAAATACCTTAAAGATGAGGTTGGAAAATTAATGGCTAAGACTATCATGATTATTGGCGGCGGTGTTATGCAAATTCCAGCTATCTTTGTGGCTAAAGAAATGGGGTTGACGGTAATGGTTACTGATTATAACCCCAATGCCTATGGGCTTTCTTTGGCTGATATTCCTTTAGTTATGAGTACTAAGGACATTGAGGGCTCAGTGAGAATGGCTAAAGAAAGTAACCGTGAAGTAAAAATCGATGGGGTGATCACGGTAGGGACTGATGCTTCTATGACTGTAGCGGCAGTAGCTAATGCTTTAAAGTTACCAGGAATTGAATTTGAAGTGGCTGAGAAAGCTACCAGTAAGATTAAGATGAGAGAAGCTTTTTCAAAAAATAATGTTCCTTCTCCTAAATTTTTGCCTTGTTGGAGTATGGGAGATACTTTTTGGGCCGCTAAAGAGATTGGCTTTCCATTGGTCATAAAACCTTCTGATAATATGGGGGCAAGAGGAGTAACTTTAATTAAGGAAAAATCAGAGATTGAATGGGCCTTTCATTTAGCTAAGGAATCATCGCCTTCTGGTGAAATCTTAGTGGAAGAGTATATGGAAGGTCCTGAATTAAGTATTGATGCTTTAGTTTATGATGAAGAGGTTGATTTTTGTGGAATTGCTGATCGGATTATTGACTTTCCTCCTCATTTTGTAGAGTTAGGACATACTTTGCCTTCTTGTTTGCCTAAAGAAACTCAAAAAGCTGCTTGTAAGGTGATGGAACAAGGAATAAAAGCCTTAGGAATAGATATTGGAGCTGCCAAAGGAGATATTAAAATTACAAAAGAAGGTCCTAAGATTGTGGAGTTAGCTGCTCGATTGAGTGGCGGATTTATGTCGGGATACACCCTTCCCTTGGCTACAGGTTTTAATATTATTAAAGCTGCTATTGAGATTGCATTAGGACACAAACCTGCTAAATTTAAGAACATTCTTCGTAGAACAGCGGTAGAACGAGCTATCATTCCTCATTCAGGAAGGATAGTTTCTATTGAAGGAGTGGGAGAAGCAAGAAAGATAAAAGGAGTAGTCGAAGTAATATTGAATACTCAAGTAGGAGATGCTTTATTACCTGTAATTTCTAACATAGGCAAAGCAGCTAATATAATTACTGTGGCTAAGAGTCGGGAAGAAGCAATTAAAGCTGCCGAAGAAGCCATGAAGTTAATTAAAATTGAAGTAGGACCTTCTCTTGGTTTGGATTGGAGTGAGGTTAAAGCCAGTGCTCGCCAGAAGTTGCATCGAATTTGTCGGGTTTGCGATATTTGCGAAGGAATAAATTGTTCCAGTGGAGTGCCTGGTATGGGTGGGATAGGAAATGGAGAGTCGTTCAAAGCTAACATCAACGCTTTAAAGAAATATAAGTTAAATCTCAGCGTTATTCATAATGTCTATGAACCTAATATTAAAATTGATATTTTTGGAGTACAATTAGAGACTCCTATCTTAGTTGCTCCTATTACCGGAACCAACACTAATATGGGAGGAGCTATAGAATCAAAAATTTACACTAAATCTGTAGTAGAGGGTAGCAAAAGGGCTGGAAGCTTGGCCATGGTAGGCGATGGAGCTAGCTCTTTTCACTATAGAGAAGAATTGGAGATCATTAAAGAGGCTTTGGGTTGGGGAATACCTATCTTCAAACCTCGTGTCGAACAAGAAGAAATCTTAAAGAGAATAAGAGAGGCTGAAGAACATAATGTTGTAGCCGTGGGCATGGATATCGATGCCGCTACTTTTGTGACTATGATTAATAAAGGCCAGTTAGTAGGTCCCAAGTCTATAGAGCAGTTAAGAGAGCTGATTAAGAGCACTAAACTTCCTTTTATTTTAAAAGGAATTATGACCACAAAAGATGCGGAAGATGCCTGTAAGGCAGGCGCAGTCGCTATTGTAGTTTCTAATCATGGGGGTCGAGTTTTAGATTGCATGCCTGGAGCCTTAGATATCCTTCCTGAAATCGTAGAAGCAGTAGGAAAAAAGATCTTGGTCTTAGTAGATGGAGGAATAAGAAGTGGAGCTGATGTCTTAAAGTGTTTAGCTTTGGGAGCTAAAGCCGTGTTAGTAGGGAGACCTATTGCTATTGGCGCTATTGGTAAACAAGTTCAAGGAGTAGAATACATGATTAATAGATACAGCCGAGAACTTAAAGAAGCTATGATCTTAACAGGATGTTCTTCTTTAGCTGAAATAGATAGAAGAATTATTTATAGATCAACTAATTAATGAAAATTTGACATAGAGCAAATTAATTTGAGGGCAAACAAGTTTATCTTTTATTGCTCGGTATTATTTCCTATGTCTAGTTTTCGTTAATAACTACTAGATAGATCAACTAATTAAGCATATAATTTCATGAATAAAATTTGCTCCAAGATAGAAGTTATTAACACTTCTTCAGGTAAACCCACCGTTAAGTATAAAGAAGTTTGGCTTCATAGTAAATACGATCCTGAAAAAGAAGCTCAAAGACTGATAAGAGATATTGATTTTAAAAAGATTGACTTATTTATCGTTTTGGGTATTGGTCTTGGGTATCACCTTGAAGAATTATTAAATAATATCTCCCCCGGTAGCTTAATCATTGCTGTTGAAAAAGAAGAAAAAGTTTATCAAGCCTTTTTAAGTATCCGGAAAGAAAGAAATTTTTTAAATTCTTCACCAATAGTCTTAGCTATTAACCAAAGCATAAGCGCTGTAATTAAATTAATTTCGGAAAGATTTTCCTTTATTAAGCAGAAAGGCTTAAGAATTATTGAATATCGCCCTTGCGTTACTCTTAATTTAAGTTACTATCAAGAACTACGAAGGAAGATAGAAGATTTAATTGATTTTAAGGTTACTCAAAGTTTAACTTTAGCTGGTTTTGGAAATATTTGGCAGGAAAATTTATGCAGGAATTTAGAAAAGATTATAGAAAGTCCTGGAGTAATAAAGTTATTTTACCGATTTAACCGTATTCCTGCCTTTATTATTGCCGCTGGTCCTTCTTTAGACAAAAATGCTACTTATCTTAAAAGAGCTAAAAAAAAGGGAATCTTAATTTGCGTTGATACTGCCTTAAAAACATTAGAAAATCTAAGGATAATTCCAGATTTCGTAGTTTGTGTAGACCCTCAAGAAAGAAACTTCAAAAAATTAGAAAACTCAAATCTTGAGAATGTTTTTTTAGTAACGGCTGATATTGCCCATTGGAAAATACCCTTAATCTCAAATGATAGATTTATCTACCAGACTAATCATCCTTTTTCTAGATGGCTTTCTAAGTTTATTGAGAAAAAAGGAGAAATAGATACTACCGGTGGAAGTGTATCAGCTATCTCCTTGGACTTGGCTATAAAGATGGGGTGTTCTCCTATAATCTTAGTCGGCTTGGATTTGGCCTTTAGCCAAGGCTTCTCTCACGCTAAAGATAGTTATCAAGTAAGTGAGTTGCTAAATCGTCTCAATAAGTTTTATACTTTAGAAATGGCTCAACAAGAGCTCCTGAAAGAAGGACTGGATTTAATAGCAATAAAAGGAAATTACCAAGAAAGAGTATTTTCAAATAAGTTGTTTGATGGGTATCGCAAGTGGATAGAAAATGAGATTGAAGATCTTAAAGGTCATCTTGAGGTAATTAATGCCACCGAAGGTGGAGCTTATATCAAAGGAACTAAGGTTTGTTCTTTGCCAGAAGCGATAGATAAATTCTGCCAAAAAGATTTAAATTTTAATATTTATGAAATCTTAAAGAAAGAAAAAAATAAAGTCAAGAAAGTAGATCAAGAGAGATTAAAGAAGGGAATAGATAATTTAAAAGTTCAAATAAATGATCTGGAACTACTTTGCAGAGAAGGATTGGAATTATATCAGGATCATAGAAAAAAATCCCCAGGAAAAGATCTTTCTTATCAAATTTTAAGCCTAGAAAAGAGTATTTCTAAAAAAGAAGAAGTTTTGTCTATCTTAGAAGTTATCTTTTATGCCCATGCCTTTCATAAGCTCCAAAAGATAAAAAGCATAGAAGATGAAGAAGAATTTTATTTTAACTGGCATTTTATTTGGTATCAAGAACTAATTAACTCTTGTCTTACCTTAAAGAATATGTTAAATTTATATATTAATGGTTGAATGCAAAATAAAAATGAGCTGGTAGTTTTCTCTTTGAACTTTTATAAAAATCTAATATCTAAATGTTTACAAAAACAAAAGCTACCTGAGAGGATTTATGAAGTATAAAATAAAGATTGAAGAAAGGATGATCGGTGATGAAGAGCTGATCTTTATCATAGCTGAAGCAGGAATTAACCATAACGGAGAAATAGAGATGGCTAAGAAATTAATCATAGCAGCTGCTAAAGCAGGAGCTGATGCTGTAAAATTTCAAACCTTCTCCGCGGATAAGCTAGTCTCCAGAAAACTTCGTCCCAAGGCTTATGATTTATTTAAATCTTTATCCTTAAAAAGAGCAGATTACAAGGAATTATTCCATATCGCTAATGAAGAAAGAATTATGTTTTTATCTACTCCTTTTGATGAAGAATCAGCTCGTTTTTTAGCAGAGTTAGGAGTTAAGGCGATGAAAATTGCTTCTGGAGATATAACTAATCTTCCTTTTCTTTCTTATGTAGGTTTATTGTGCCTTCCGGTAATATTATCTACAGGAGCTTCTAATATCACCGAAGTTTCAGAAGCCGTAGAGACTTTGATTTGTTGCCGGGTTGGTCAGTTTTGGAATAATTTAGTGCTTTTGCATTGTGTTTCTTCATACCCAGCACCTCTTTCTGAGCTAAATTTAAATGTCATTGAGAATATGAAGAGAATATTTAATGTTCCGATAGGGTTTTCTGACCATACTACCAATGATTATGTTCCTTTATTAGCCTTAGCCAAGGGTGCTTGTCTCATTGAAAAACATTTTACTCTCGACAAAAATATGAAAGGACCAGACCAAAAACTTTCTTTAGACCCACAAGAGATGGCTCAGATGATTAAGAAGATAAGAGAAGCAGAAAAATGTTTTGGTTCACCGTATAATAAAGAAACTCAGCTTTCAGAAATGGCGATTAGAACCGAAGCAAGAAAAAGTGTTGTTGTCACTCAAGATATAAAAAGTGGAACTATTATCACTAAAGAAATGCTATCTCTTAAAAGACCTGGTATTGGGCTTTCACCTAAATTTATAGATAATGTTGTTGGGAAAGCAGCTCAAAGAGATATTCAAGAAGGTGAAATAATAACCACTGGAATGATTCTTAAGATGTTCAAAGAAAGTTTTAAAGAATAAAGCAACTCTTACCGATAATTTAAATTAGAAAGGAGTTGTTTTATGAACACTGTAATTGATATTAAGAATCAAGGTAGTATGATCCTTTTACTTTATGAAGGAGCTTTAAAATTTTTAGAAAAAGCTAAGGAAGCTCTGACTATTAATGGAAATAATAATAGAAAAAATAATCATGAAGTCGGAGACAACATTATTAAAACTCAGAATATATTAACTGAACTAATGGTTTCCTTAGATATGAGTAAAGGTGAAGTAGCTAATAATTTGTATCGTCTTTATGATTATATGAACCATAGGTTAATTGAAGCTAATGTCAAAAAGGATAGTAACTCAATTGTCGAAGTTTCGGAGATGCTCAGAGAATTAAGAGAGACTTGGGAATTAGCAATAAGAAAGCTTGAAAAGGATTTAAATTAAAGGAGGTAAGATAATATGGAGATTACAAAAAATTTACTAAAAATATACCAAGAATATAATAATATAAACCAGATTAACAAAGACAAAGAAGACAGAAATAAGGTCAAAGATAATGAAAAGAGCCAAGAAGTAATTTCTTTAGCAATATCAAAGGAAGCGATAATTGCTTCTGAAAATGAAAAAGCTTCTCTGGCAGAAGTAAATAACGCTAAGAAAGCTTTTGGGTTATTTAAGCCTTTATAAAAAATTTATAAAAATAATAATAAAAAAGAATAAACTAATCTAAGCAGGCTATTTTAAGCCTGCTTTTTAGTTGGTTAGTCAACAATTAGCTTTATAGTACTTATTAATGAAAATTTGACCTAGGGCAAATTAATTTAACTCTAAATAAGTTTATCTTTTATTACTTGGTATTATTTCCTATGTCCTGTTTCCGTTAATAACTACTTTAAGGGTCTTATTAAATATGGGAAAGATTAAAGAAGTATCTTTAGTTAAATTAATTTGTGGGCTTATTTCAAATAAAGTAGAATTATTCAATAAGACAACTTTTGATTTAAGTAGTTATTTTGGAGAAATAGATTACCAAAGCGAGAACTTCTTATTTGATCAGACTAATTATTATGAAGAGGAGATGGGAAAGGATTTATTTCGTCGGTTTATTAGTTTTAAGGAACTTATCAATAGAGAAAGATTAGCTGAAGTTAAAAGGATTACTAATGAAGTAGAGAAATGCTATTCTCAAAATAATAAGCGAATGGTAAACTTAGATCCTGGGTATTTTACTTATAGCAATTTAGTCTTAGCTTCCACCAAGAATTACTTTCACCGGATTTATATAGGAAAAGATATTTTTGCTGAAGTAACTCTTTATTATACTAAAGGTAAGTTTAACTTTCTTCCCTGGACTTATCCAGACTATAAAAAGCAAGAATATTTAGATTCTTTTTTAGAGATAAGGAAGATATATCAGGAACAGATAAAAGAGATAGAAAAACATCATTAGAAATTAAGAATTTAAAATTGATAGAAGATTTATAGAGCTGCCTTATAGCACTTATTAATGAAAATTTGACATAGATAAACTTAATTGAGGGCAAACAAGTTTATCTTTTATTACTCGGTATTATTTCCTATGGCTGGTTTTCGTTAATAACTACTATATTTACTTATTCAGAAAAAGTTTGAGCCGTAAAGGTGTAAATTTCTACTTCTTTATCTTTCCATGCTTTTGGACTAAGGCCTGCTTTTTGATAGGCTTTTTCTAAGAATTCTTCACCGCTCCATTTATTTTCCACTGCTTGGCCAGGTAAAATCAACACTGATTGCCAGTCTTTATTCACATAGAGACCATGAACTCCAACTTCTATTAAATTAGAATCATTTATTTTCTCCATATTAGATAAGACAGAAATTTCAATCTTTATTTCAGGAAGTTCTTCTATCGTTAAAGGTGGATATTTTAGATCTTCAGTCGCTGCTTTTATTACTCCATCTGAGATAGATTGATATAAGGGCTTAAAGGGCAAAACATATCCTAAATATCCACGAGTAGCTTTTCCTTTCTTTATAGTAAGATAGACTCCAAGTTCTTGATTTAAAAAAGGATCTTTTTCTTTAATAGTTTGGAGTCTTTTAAATCTTAAGTATTCTTCCAAGCTTTGCCGAGCAAAAGTTAAGAGCCACTTTTTTGTTTCTTCACTTAATTCCAAGAGATCATAAAGAACTAAGGAGGCATAACCTACCGTCTGATGTTGAATGCCGGTAACTTCTCCTGAGTTAGTATATTTTAAGAGCTTGATTTTATCAGCGCCTAATTTTTGGCAAGTAAGCATGGTCGTTAAAATACTATTACGACTACAAGTTTCAGATTCCTTACTCTTAAATTTAGAGTCTATCTTTTCGATGTTATATTCTTCAAGATGTTTAATAGTCTCTTTGTCCATGAGGGCAGCATCAAAGTAAGAACGAAAATTAGATAAATTAGCACTAGCAATAATTAGAATATTTTGATCTTTAAGGTGCTTTAGAAGAGCTTCTGATAAAGATAGGTAGATATCTTTATCATCATCGCCAATTAAGATAGGAAGTATTTGAAAATTTTGTAACGTTCTCTGCAAGAAAGGAAGTTGAGCTTCTATGGAGTGCTCTTTTGAGTAAGGGTCAGAGTAAAAGGTAATAAATTCATTCTCCATGATTAAAGTCTTAGCTAGTTCAAGATTTACAGGAACTTTTCCTAAGGGGGTAAGATAGTAGTCCTTGGCGTAAATAGAGGCACCTGGAAACTTTAAGTTATGGCTTGGACCAATAATAATTACGGTATCAATCTTTTTTCCTTTTAAAGTCCGATAAGCATAAGCAGCTGTTTGCCCAGAAGTCTTATAGTTTCCATGAGAAGTAATAAGTCCTAAAATTTTTCCATAAACAGGTATTTTTTCGCATTTTTTTAAAAAAAATTCTACATTTCGCAAAAGAAGAGAAGTCGACCCAGAATAATATTCATTTTCAAGAGTAGAAGTTTTTGTTTCTTGAGCAGCAGAAAAATTAAAGAAACTAAAGAGAAAGAGAAAAAATAGAAGGTGTCCGATCTTAATCACTAATAGTCACTCTTCTTCTTTGAAGATTTAGTTTCCCTTGAGCAAATAAAGAAATAGCTTGAGGCAAGATTTGATGTTCTTCTCTTAAGATTCTCTCTGATAAAGATTCCGACGTGTCATCTTCTAAGACTTTTACCGGGCTTTGAAGGATGATGGGACCTGTATCGCAACCTTTATCCACAAAATGGACAGTAGCGCCAGTTATCTTTACTCCATATTCTAAGGCTTGCTTTTGACTATCTAACCCTGGAAAAGAAGGCAAAAGAGAAGGATGGATATTAATAATCTTATCAGGGTACGCCGAAAGCAAAGTAGAACTAACTAATTGCCTATATCCAGCTAAGACAACTAAACTTACTTCTCTTTTTTTTAAGTAATCAATAATCTTTTCTTCGTACTCAGCCTTGGCAGGAAAATTTTTTGGATTGATAAAAATGACTGGTAAGTTATGTTTCATAGCTCGCTTTAGAGCCAAAGCATCTTCTTGATCGCTGATTACCCCAGCAATTTTTACCTTCAGCCATCCTTCTTCTATCGCCTCAATGATGGCTTGAAGATTAGATCCTCTTCCAGAAACTAAAACGGCAATGTTTAGCACTTTACCCCCAAGGGTCCATCTTTCAACACCTCACTATAACTAAGTTATAATGAAACACCACCGAAAACCACGGCTCCTCTATACAAAGCTGACTGCTGGCACCTGACGGCTGAAGTTTACCTATATTTAACACTTTGATTTATTTGATCTTATACTAGCAATAGCAGCAGCCAAACGAGCAATAGGAACACGATAAGGAGAGCAACTTACATAATCCAGTCCTACCTGATGACAAAATTCAACAGAGCTTGGATCTCCTCCATGTTCTCCGCAGATCCCTATTTTTAAACCGACTCGAGACGCTCTTCCTCTTTCTATACCAAGCTTGATCAATTGCCCTACTCCCTCGGTATCAAGATGCTGGAAAGGATCTTTTTCAAAAATCTTGTGATCTATGTAGTAACGGATAAAATTTCCGGCGTCATCGCGGCTAAATCCAAAAGTAGTTTGAGTAAGATCATTAGTGCCAAAAGAGAAAAACTCGGCTTCTTGGGCAATTTTATCTGCAGTAAGGGCGGCTCGAGGAACTTCAATCATAGTTCCTACCATATATTCTACAGTCAGATTGTATTTTTCCATAACCTCTTTGGCTACCTGATTAATAATCTCTTTTTGATGAATAAATTCCTTAATTTCTCCTACTAAAGGAACCATTATTTCAGGTAGGACTTTATAACCTTCTTTTATTACTTCACAAGTAGCTTCAAAGATAGCCTTAGCTTGCATCTCTGTAATTTCTGGGTAGGTAATTCCTAAGCGACAACCTCGGTGTCCTAACATAGGGTTAAATTCATGGAGTTCTTCAACTCTCTTCAAGAGATTTTTTTTCTCAAGTAATTCAGGATGGTTTGAATCTTTCAGTTTCAAAGTAGCAATTTCTACCATTAGTTCTTCTCGACGCGGCAAAAATTCATGGAGAGGAGGATCTAATAATCTAATTGTGACCGGAAGGCCATCCATAACTTTAAAGATTCCTACAAAATCTTCTCTCTGCATAGGTAAAAGCTCATCCAGATACTTTTTACGTTCTTCTTTTTCGCTAGCTAAGATCATCTTTTGCATGATAGGAATGCGATCCTTTTCAAAGAACATATGTTCAGTTCGGCAAAGACCTATTCCTTCTGCTCCAAAACCCTTAGCTATTTTAGCATCAAAAGGGGTATCAGCATTAGTTCTAATCTTTAATCTTCGATATTCATCTGCCCAAGCCATAATTGTAGTCAAATCTCCACTTAAACTTGGTTTTACCATCGGCACTTGGCCTAAAATTAAGTATCCCTTACTACCCTCTAAAGTAATGTAATCACCTTGAGAAACTTTTATCTCTCCTACGAGAAAATATTTCTCTTCTTCATGCACTTTTATATCACTACAACCGGCAACGCAACATTTGCCCATTCCTCGAGCTACCACTGCCGCATGGCTGGTCATCCCTCCGCGAGCAGTAAGAATGCCCTTAGCGGCATGCATTCCATGAATATCATCAGGGCAAGTTTCTCGACGAACTAAGATAACCTTTTCCCCGGCTTCACTCATCCTTACCGCTTCATCAGCCTCAAAGACTGCTTTTCCGCAAGCTGCTCCAGGAGAGGCAGGTAGTCCTTTTCCAACTACTTCATATTCAGCATTGGGATCTAAGATAGGATGGAGGAGTTGATCTAATTGATGAGGATCAAGGCGAAGAAGAGCTTCTTCTTTAGTAATTGAATTTTCATTGACCATGTCCACAGCAATTTTTAAGGCTGCAAAAGCTGTACGTTTGCCATTTCTAGTTTGAAGCAGATACAGCTTTTCATCTTCAATGGTAAATTCAATATCTTGCATATCACGATATTCTTGTTCTAAGATTGTAGTCACATTAAGAAGTTGTTCGTAAACCCTGGGCATCTGGTTTTTTAAGCCGTTAATGGGATTAGGAGTTCTAATTCCAGCAACTACATCTTCACCTTGAGCATTTAAGAGGTATTCTCCATAAAATTTCTTTTCACCAGTAGAGGGATCGCGAGTAAAAGCTACTCCTGTTCCAGAAAGCTCTCCCATATTGCCAAAGACCATAGCTTGAATATTGACCGCTGTTCCTAAATTGTCTGGAATATTATTTAATTTACGGTAAGTAATAGCTCTAGGATTATTCCAAGACTCGAAGACAGCCTCAATAGCCATTTTAAGTTGAATCATAGGATCTTGAGGAAATTCTATTCCTCTTAAACTTTTTACAGCTTCTTTATACCTAATGACTAAGTCTTTTAAAGAGTTTACTCCTAACTCGGTATCAAATTTTACTTTTTCTTCTTCCTTTTCTTCTTCTAGGATAAACTCAAAATCTTTATGTTCCATACCTAAGACCACACTGCTAAACATAGAGATAAAGCGACGATAACTATCATAAGCTGTTCTCTCGTTATTGATCTTTTTAGCAAAAGCCACTACTGTCTGATCATTTAAGCCAAGATTTAAGATAGTATCCATCATCCCGGGCATGGAAAATTTAGCTCCACTCCGAACAGAAACCAAAAGAGGATTTTCGCTATCTCCCAATTTCTTACCTATTGCTTCTTCTAACTTTCTTAAGTTTTCTAAAATCTCTTCTTCTAATCTATCGGGATAAGCTTTGTTATTTTCACTATAATAAATACAAGCTTCAGTAGTAATAGTAAAACCAGGAGGAACTGGAATGCCAATATTAGTCATTTGAGCTAAGCCAGACCCTTTCCCGCCTATGAGATCCTTCATCAAAGCATTACCTTCTGCTTTTCCATTAGCAAATAAGTAGATATATTTTTTTGTCGACATGGACATTCCTCCTAATTTTTTTTCTATGTTTTTTTATATAGCGTAAACAGGATCATTATCTAAGATTATTCTTTCTGGATTTTTGTTAATTGAATCTCGAAGATATTTAGGTAGAAAAGAGAGTAACTGATGGGTGATTTCATCATAAAACCTTAGATTAGTAATATTTCTTTGCGCTAGCCGTTCTCTTACTATCTCTTCCCTGAGTTTTTCAGGGTGATGCTGGAAAGAAGCCGTAATAAATCCCCAAGAAGTATAATAAGCAAAAGTAAAAGCTTCATAAGTGTGAAGACAAGGAAAGACACTTTGTAGAGTCTTGTAGATAGATAAATAAAGTTTATTCTCCTCAGGATTAGTAGTTCCTGATTGGATTGAGATTATACCATTTTCCTTAATATGGTTTTTAATAATTTGGTAAAATTCCTGAGTAAATAAAAGATAAGCTGGGCTTCCTGCTAATGGTTCAGAAATATCAATAATGATGACATCATAAATTTCCTTTGTTTCTTCAAAATATTTACGAGCATCAGCAAAGATTAATTTAACTCGAGAATCAAAAAAAGAATTTTGATGGATGGTAGGTAGATATTCTTGGCAAAGATTGACTACTTCTTCATCAATATCAATCATTACTACTTCTTTAACACAATTATGCCTTAAAACTTCTCTTAACGTAGCTCCTTCGCCACCTCCAATAATAGCTACTTTTTCAGGGTAAGGATGAGTAATCATCGCTGGATGGACCAAAGCTTCATGGTAAATAAATTCATCAAGTTCTGCTGATTGAACTCGACCATCTAAAACTAAAGCTTTACCATAAGTTTTGAGGTTTAATATTTCTACTTTTTGAAATTTAGTGACTCCATTATAAATAACTTCAGAGAGAGCATGGAAATGTTTACAATCATGACTCGATTCTTCAATAAACCACTTGTAGTTATTATTAATAAGCATCTTTAATATTGAGTTACCTAAAAAAATTTTGACCTTTTAAGGTTTATGCTTTAAATTTTGATTATTAACATTAATAATTCCTCGTTTTACTTCCACTACGGAGGAATTACCGGCTTTTAATTCTTTAATGAGATGCTCAGCCCCTTTTTCTGGCCAAACTTTATCGCCACAAGTAAAGATATCGCAAGCTGCATATCTATATTCAGGCCAAGTATGAATAGAAATATGAGATTCAGCAATAACTACCACGCCACTAACTCCTTGTGGTTCAAACTTTTTTAAGCTAATACTTAATATGGTAGTTCCTGAAACATTTGCTGTTTCGATTAAAATTTCTCTTATTCTTTCTTCATCGTTTAAGATATCATGACTACAATTAAATATTTCCACTAATAAGTGGCGTCCCAAAGCATTCAATTATCGCCCCCCTCCTTTTAAATTAAAAAATAGAGCTAAGTAAAATCTAAATTTAGAGTTTTAATAAAAATCTCCCTGAAAAATACCTGAAAACTCATATTTGAAGCAAAAAATTAACATTTTAGGAGTAAAAGTTTCTTAAAAAGCCAACTTTCTTAATAACTATGCGAGTTTTTAATCATTTTCTCTCTTTATTTTAAAAGTAAGTCTATTATATAAACAACAAAATAAATGTCAATTAAAAATTTAGGTTCTTTCGTAATTTTTGTAACTTACCTCGTCCACGCTTATGTTTATCGCCGCTGGTGCAGGTATAAGCTTTGCATTATACTGCGCCTCAAGCATTTCTTTGTCTATGCGATAGACCGTTTCATCATCAAGGCCA
>Ga0180007_10003667_pt1 | contig 16915 bp, 21 predicted proteins | sample MM_PC_MetaG_FD_121122 | JGI IMG/M metagenome (GOLD analysis project Ga0180007, IMG submission 121122) | Groundwater microbial communities from the Aspo Hard Rock Laboratory (HRL) deep subsurface site, Sweden - MM_PC_MetaG | ecosystem: Environmental > Aquatic > Deep subsurface > Groundwater... | reverse complement strand
TATTAGTGTGTCTATCGGACACCGTTCTGTACTCATATTATTGAAAGGGATTATACTACATTTAGGCTCAAAATCAAAATTACAGGCTTAGTCTAATTTTTCTCTTTGGGTCCGAAGGAAAAGGAACCATTGTTCAAAAAAGGCAAAGATGCCTTTAAATGGAGTTTCGATTATAAAGTCAAATATAAAAAGGATTATGTTTATTTGGGAAATTGCCAACGTTAGCCTTCTTCCGACCTGTATAACAGGCAGGAAGAAAAAATTAAATAGCAGGGATCTTATGTTTTCCTTTCTTTCTTTCATAATATACATATGGGCTGTCCTGTTTATCCTGTAAGCTACAAACGAAACAATTGCCAAAAAGAACACGAATATAGCTTGAGAGATAGGATTGAATTGTAATTTTGTCAGAACAAATATAATTGCCCCAAAACTAACTCCAAAAGTCACCAACCAAAGCAAAATAAATATGCTCCAAAGAAACGGTCCTGCTTTGCTTGGTTTTTTCTTTACTACCAAAGGAGGATCCAGTTCAGGAGGATCATCGTATAAAATAGTATTTATTTTCCGGAGGATTCTCATTGAATTGTTTCTATCAGGGCTTTTAATCAAAAATCCCACAATAATCATCAACATAGGAGGAACCAGAGTATTTAAAATGATTGATGACCAAATTGTACGCCCATAAATTAACCTTTCAAATGTTCCCTCCACAAATAATGCAAAAACAGCCTTCGTACAAAATATAAAAATAACACTTCTGATAATAGCCCTTCCGACTTTTCCAGCAATTGTTTTGTATCTGGAATTGCAGGCTGAAAGTATCTCTGCGTTCATAAAGTCTTTGTCTGTTGTTAACGTAAAAGCTTTTCCCCTGTGTTTTCTTAAAACATCATCCATAATTAAAAAAGGGATAATCTGGTTTTTAATGTATGTGTAAATCTTATCTTTGATAGGATGTTTAAATTGGTGTTCTATTAACGCAACTGCTTGCGAAAAATGTCCAGCAACTTTACTTATATTATCTTTGTTCAATTCTCCAAAATATTGTTTGAACAGATGGTAACGGAGAAGTGCTAAATCATCGCTCGCATACGCCCTTCTCGCAGCTATGAAAACCTGCAGGTCCCGGGTTTCTTCAGAATCGTCGGATATTGTAACTCTTTCTTTAAAAATCCTAAATATGAAGTTACTCATGATATCTTTTGGGTCATTAGGCTTTAGAATATGTTCAATTTCCGAAGACAGAAGATTTAAAATCCATTCACCAACTAACCCTTTGCTAGTGTGATGTTTTTTGTTGATCTCTATTTCTAATTTCAAATACAGGTCTATAACTTCTACGACTTTTTCTACCAAGGATTCCGGCACTGATGAATCAGGAAAATAACGGGCCCAAACCAGTTCCCGGATCAAAGGTGCGGCAACAGATTTTCCGTTTCCGCCTAAAATTAATCTTCTTTTTAAAATTCTTTCAATTGTGGACCGCAGGATTACTTCATCTTCTCTATAATCAATCGCTGTACGGAATTTTTCATACCAAGTGGCAATCTCTGCCACCAATGCATTTACGGAAATAGTTTTATCATGACTCGGTGCAGAAGCTCTATCGTATGCTACAACCAAGTCCTGCGAATATTTGTTTAATGCTTTTGACATTTCGTGTGCTATAGTAATATTAACATACACCTTGTCATTTCTGCTTATTTTGCAAGGCAAGTTAAGATAAGAATTCATAAACAATAACTTATGACAAACGATAAAAAAGGAGATGGTGAAACTGTTTTGCTTACTAACAATCAAAAAATTGAGCTTATTACCAAAAACCTGGAAGAGGTTTTAACTAAAGATGAATTAAATATTCTCATAGAATCCAGCAGACCTCTTAAACACTACATAGGCTTTGAAATTTCCGGAAAAGTTCATTTAGGTACAGGTATTGCCAGCATGCTAAAAATTAAAGATCTCCAGGATGCCGGAGTACAAACTACTGTACTTTTAGCTGACTGGCATACCTGGCTTAATAAAAAACTGGACGGGACACTGAAAACTGCCAGAAAAATGGCTAGGGAGTATTTTGAGGAAGGAATGAAAGCTGCTGCATTGTGTGTAAAAGCTGATCCGGATAAAATTAAATTTGTTTTGGGAAGCGAACTATATAAGAAACTTGGACAAAACTATTGGGCTGATGTAATCAGGGTATCAAAAGCTACCACTCTTGCCCGCATGATGCGCTCCACCACCATCATGGGACGAAAAGAAAGTGAGATTTCAGATAGTGCCATGCTTATTTACCCAGCTATGCAATCGGCGGATATTTTTGCCTTAGGAATCAATATCACTCATTCAGGAACTGACCAGAGGAATGTCCATGTAGTAGCCAGAAATGCTGCAAAGGATTTAAACCAACCAAAACCAGTAGCTATCCATCACCACCTTTTGCAAGGACTACTTAAACCTCCTGTTTGGCCTATTCCCAAAGAGAATAGGGAAGAAATGATTACTGCGATTAAAATGAGCAAATCCAATCCTGACAGTGCTGTATTCATTCATGATACCCCTGATGAAATCAAAAGAAAAGTTTCCAATGCCTTTTGTCCTGAAGGAGAAGTGGAATTTAATCCTATTTTAGACTGGACAAAACATTTGATCCTCTATCCATCAGCCAAGCAAGACCAAGTCTTAGAAGTTAAAAGGAAACCAGAACATGGAGGAAGTATGACGTATTCTTCTTATGATGATTTAGAAAAGGATTATTTAGAAAAAAAACTTCACCCGCAGGATTTAAAAAATGCTGTAGCAGAGTGCTTAACTGCTAAATTAGAACCTGCCAGAAAATATTTTGAGGATCCGCAGAGAAAAGCTGCTTTGGAAGAAATAGAAAAACTCACTAAAAAAAGTTAATTACCGGATATTTCAAGGATTAAATGCTCCTCTACTAACTATTGCTCCACCAGTCGTAATTCCAACTGAAGATAAAGATAATGAAAACCGACTTGACCCAAATCCTGACCTTCGTCCTAAAGGATTTTCGTCATCATCATAAAAAGGACCGCGGGAAAAAAGGCTTTCTATTGTAGTAACCCCAAGAGAAGATTGTGATCCTATCCGTTCCAACATCCTATATATATTTATATATCTTCCATTTTTATTTTGCAAGGATTATAATTGTCAATAATCTATTCTTATATGTATTCAAAGAAATTTAGAATTTTCTGGATAATTTTATCAGCAATTGCCGGACTGGCAATTCTCGTTTTCTCGCTGCTGCCTCTTTTAGTCTCACTTTAGTGCTAAAATAACCCCATGGATCTTAAGAGACCTTTGTCCGAGTTAACAGGTATTGGTTACTCGTACGCCAAAAGATTAAAAAGACTCAGTCTTTTCAGTCTTGAAGACCTGATTTATCATTTTCCTTTCCGGTATGATGATTTCTCCAATACTACCTCAACCCTGGAAGCTCAAATAGGGCAGTCCGTAACTTTGCAAGGAGAGCTTTGGTCTATTAAAAATATTTACACCAGATCAAGAAAAATTATTACCAAAGCCATTTTTAATGATGGCAGCGCACCAATTGAGTTAACCTGGTTTAACTCTTCCTGGCTGACTAAGCAAATCAAAACCGGTGATAGGCTGCAGATTTCAGGCAAAATAACAAAATATAAAAATAAGCTTTCCATGATTGCTCCAAGATGGGAAAAACTGGATAGCTATCAACCAAAAGCTATTAACCATCAAAGCTTACATACAGGCAGATTGGTATCTGTTTATCCTGAAACCGAAGGAGTCTCTTCCAAGTGGCTGCGGACTAAAATTGACAAGCTTTTACCGCTAGTGCTGGATAAGATACAAGACCCGCTACCAGATCATATCAGACAGGAAATGCTGCCGCTTAAAAGTGCTATTGAGCAGATTCATTTCCCAAAAAATTGGGATCAATCTGAAAAAGCCAGAGACAGACTTGGCTTTGATGAATTATTTTATATTTCTTTAGCAACCCAGAAAACCAGAATGGAATGGAGAAAAAAACCTATCCTTGATCCTCTAATAATTAGTCAAGACGATCTAAAAAGTTTTATAAATAGCTTGCCGTATAAACTAACTTCTGCCCAGCAAAGAGCCTTAAAACAAATCTTAGATGATCTTAGAAAAAATCAACCAATGAATAGATTAATCCAAGGAGAAGTAGGTTCAGGCAAAACAGTAGTCGCTGCAATTATTGCTTATTTGGTTTTTAAAAACAATCTCCGCACATTATTCATGGCACCTACGGAAATTTTAGCATTTCAGCATTTTGATACCTTTTCTAAGCTTCTATCACCATTTGGAATAAAAGTAGGAATATATACAGGAAGCAGAAAAAAGGTGCAGGGGACAGAAAGCAAGGGACAGAAAAAAAATTCTGCAACTTCTGATATCATTATCGGCACCCATGCTTTGTTGTCTGAAAAACTTACCACAGACGAAATCGGACTAATCATAATAGATGAACAACAACGCTTTGGTGTAAAACAAAGAACACTGCTGCGCTCCAGGGCTAAAATTCCTCATTTTCTAACAATAACAGCAACCCCAATTCCGCGGACCGTAGCACTGACTTTATATGGAGACTTGGATATGTCCATTATTGATGAACTTCCAAAAGGACGGCAACTGGTCAAAACACATGTTGTACCGGAAAAAAAGAGAGCTGATTCTTACAAATTTATTGCCGGCAAAGTATCAAACGGAGATCAAGTTTATATTATCACTCCTTTAATCGAAGCTTCGGAAACCTTAAAAACAGTTAAAGCTGCCAAGGTGGAATTTGATAAACTGAAAAAGATTTTTCCGACCCTAAAACTGGACTTACTTCATGGCAGAATGAAAGGCAGCAAAAAGGATAGTATTATTAAGGATTTCCGATCCAATAAAACAAATATACTGGTTTCTACTTCTGTTGTAGAGGTAGGTATGGACAATCCCAATGCTACTATAATTATTATTGAGGGAGCGGAAAGGTTTGGTCTGGCCCAATTGCATCAGCTCCGGGGGAGAGTTGGCAGAGGAGTAAAACAATCCTATTGCTTGCTTTACTCCTCCAATCAATCAAGCCAGGAAAACAGAAGATTAAAATATTTGGAAACTACTTTTGATGGATTAAAACTGGCCAACTTAGATCTTAAAATCAGGGGAAGCGGCCAGATTTTCTCTACTGCACAATCAGGCAGATTTGACTTCAAAATAGCATCATTTGCTAATTTGGATTTACTGGAAAAGACAAAAACAAAAGCAGAAGAACTGCTAAAGGCAAATCCTACTCTTGACAAGTACCCGCTCCTCAAGGCAAAATTACATGATATTGCATCAGGCGTAATGCCGGATTAATATATTAATATGCCTGCTGAACCAAAACGAAGACATTCAAAAGCTCGCAAACGCACCAGAAGGTCTGCGATAAAATTAACAGTTAACACGGTTGCATGTAAAAATTGCAGCAAACTAATTATGTCGCATACAGTATGCAAATACTGCGGATTTTACAAAGGAGAAACTGTCCATGCAAAGCAAAAAGTCCAAGTAACGAAAGCATGAAGAAAAAATCTGACCCAAGGCATCTGAAAAGAGCAAAACTCGTGCAAAAGTTATTCACCTGGCAATTCAAAACTGAAAAAAAGCCACCTTTACAAATTCAGGAGATAATTTCTAGTCTATCTAAAATCGATAAATTGATTAGTAAATCTGCGCCGGATAGACCTATTGCACAAATCAATAAGGTTGATTTAGCTATCTTGCGTTTGGCTGTTTTTGAATTAGTAATCGCACAGCAAACAGATCGCACACCCGTTGCATCACAGGTAAATTGCGATACAATAAAAAAAAGAACGCCTCCTAAAGTAGTGATTGATGAAGCTATTGAGCTAGGTAAAGAATACGGATCAGATTCTTCAGCGAGCTTTATTAACGGCGCTCTTGGCAGATTGGTCAGGATTAGTAAAATTATAATTTAATGAACACTGAAGCAAAAATAGTTAAAGCTGTTGCAGATCACCTGGGTCTTGCCCCGGATGATATTGACCGTCATGCTCTGCTCCTGGAGGAACTAAATTTAGGTCCAATAGAGTTAAACGATCTTCTGTCAAATTTATCTCAAAAATTTGATGTAAGTTTTGACAGCGTGGAGATAGAATATTTAAAAACCATAGACGATCTAATCATTTTGATTGAGGATAATTTACTAGAATAATGCGGAAATCAGATTTTACCGAACTTCTCAGTTTACTTAACTTAAAATTCAAAAATCCAAAACTGCTGGAACAGGCTTTTCTGCACCGCTCTTATTTAAATGAGGTCAGAATTAACCTTCAATCCAATGAGCGTTTGGAATTTTTAGGTGATTCTGTTTTATCTCTTATAATTTCATATCATCTATATAATCTAAGAACAGCTGACACAGAAGGGGAGCTTACAAATCTTAGAGCTCATATTGTCAAAACCGAATCATTGTATAAAGCTGCAGAAAATCTAAATTTAGGTAAATACTTAAGCCTTTCTAAAGGCGAAGAGCTTTCAGGAGGCAGAAGCAACCCTCAACTGCTGGCAAATACATACGAAGCATTAATTGGAAGCTTATTTTTAGACCAGGGTTTGGAAGTTGTCAAAAAAGTCATTGACAAAACTCTGCTTACCCTTTTCGAAAAGGAACTAAAATTGGGCCCACCAAAAGACGCAAAATCCTCATTGCAGGAAATAGTCCAACAAAAATTTAAACAGTCTCCGCGCTACAAAATTCTGGAAACCAAAGGCCCGGATCATGCAAAATCTTTTACTATAGCCGTATATGTTAATGACACGGAAAAAGGCCGGGGCTCTGGTAATAGTAAACAAATTGCAGAAGAGCAAGCAGCAAGCAAGGCTCTACAAGTGTTGACTTAAGGCTCCATCACCTATATACTAAACGCCATACTAATATGGTTAAAATAAGACTAATGAGAATAGGTGCCAGGAAAAGACCCTTTTACCGGGTGGTTGCTGTTGATGAACGGTCTAAAAGAACAGGTGCTTATATAGAATTACTCGGAACATATAATCCTTTAACAGAACCTAAAGAAATCAATCTTAAACAAGATAGGATCGATCATTGGGTAAAACAAGGAGCGCAATTTTCAAATGGATACCTGCGGATAATCGGAAAAGCCCCTCAAAAACCACCCAGAAAGCCTAAAAAAGAAAGAAAAAAGGTTGCAAAAAAAGATGAAGAAAAAAAAGAGGAATCGGTAAAATCTGAAACCATCGCAGAGCCAACAAAAGCGGAGACCAAGACAACTTCTCAATCACCTGAAACAGAAGAAAACACCAATAAAGGTACAATTCCAGAAACGCACAAGACAGCTCAAACCGAACCTGAGGTTGAAACATTAGCCAAGGAAAATGAACCAAAAGAACAAAGTCAACCAAGCAATCAAAACAAACCGGAAAAAGAAAATAAGGAAGAAGATGGAAGAACTGCTTAATTTAATCGTAACTAATTTGGTTACTAAGCCAGAAGCTGTTTCAATTGAGAAACAAAATGATAACGACAGCATCAATCTAAACCTGACAGTTGACCAAACAGATATGGGTCTGATTATTGGAAAAAACGGTCAAACAATCAGAGCAATCCGCAAACTTTTAACTGTTAGAGCAATAGCTGAGAACGTCAGAATTACCCTTCAGCTAACCGAACCCATAAACAGTAAATCTCCTGAGGTGCCTGCCTAACCCGCCCTGGGGTGGATTAGTTTAACATCTAAGGAATTATCCGATGAAAATTTCCATCATAACTCTTTTCCCTGAAGTTTTTGAACCTACTTTGAATTCGTCAATTCTTAAGCGGGCACAAAAAAAAGGTTTAGTTGAATTTGAGTTAATAAATCTGCGTGATTTTGGTGAAGGTTTACATAAAGTAGTAGACGACAGACCATACGGTGGGGGAGCTGGTATGATTTTACGGGCTGACATCCTGGCTAAAGCTATCCGCAGTTTATCATCAACAAATAGTAAAAAACAAAAAACCAAAAATAAAAACAAAAAGCCGTATATTATACTCACCTCAGCATCAGGTAAACCATTTAGACAGAATTTGGCGCAAAAGTTTTCAAAATTAGAACATATAATTATAGTATGCGGACACTACGAAGGAGTTGACCAGCGTTTTGCAGACAAATTTGTTTCAGAAGAAATATCAATCGGGGACTATATTCTTACAGGCGGAGAAATCCCTGCTATGGTTATTGCTGACTCTGTTACCAGATTAATCCCTGGCGTTTTGAAAAAACCAGAAGCTACGCTAAATGAATCATTTTCTACAATCTGCAACAACTCACAGCTTCTTAGGTCAAATTGTTCTCAAAACCAAAAACCCATATCTCTACTGGAGCATCCTCAATATACCAGACCTGAAGAATTTGAAGGAGAAAAAGTGCCTGGAATTTTGCTATCAGGCAATCACAGCGAAATAGAAAAATGGAGAATTCAAGAATCACTGGAGAAAACCAGGGAAATCCGTCCGGATCTGCTTAATAGCAATACCAAAAACAGATAGACAAAAATGTTTTCCCTTTTGTCGAATATCAATTGATAAAATCTTTAGACGTTTTTATTTGTAGATTCCAAATACAAAATCATAGCTTTAATGAAATTCCAAAAGAAGTGGTCATGGTTATTGTTAAAAAAAGGCAAGGTTTACAAAATAGTATCTAAGAAACCTTATTAATTTTTTATCTTCTCATTTTTTAGTCATAATCTATATTACCCCTAGTATCAAAAACTGCTGGGTAAACAGTATGTGTATTTTTATCAGCCCCGTAAATAAATCTGTAAGGCGGTTTTTTCCATCTATACATACCTTTATATTTTCCTTGCTTCAAATGTTTAGATCTCCTATTTGTTATGGGATTTTCCGCTACAGAAGCTTTACTCTCTTTATAAACCTTATCTGCTCTAGCGTCAGCTATTGTTTCAGTAACCTTTTGATCTTCTTGAGGATCAATAGTCCAAACTGGTGTATCTGTAGAAGAACCCATGTCTAGACTGAACGAGCCATTCTTTTTTGAATCTCTTTTATTCTTTTATCATATTGTGGATTTTCTGATATTTCTATACTTTCTTCCCAATCACTTAGCTCATTAGAAACCCCTCTTTTTCCACTAAGGAAATAGGACTTTACTATATCAACACTAAATGAAATTTTATCCCTTAGGTTTATTTTTCTCCACACTTTTGTTGCCCTCCTTTTTAGGGTTAATTGCTTTATCATATTTCTCATATTGTAAGTTTAGAGCTTCTATTAGGGAAGGCACCATTGAACTAGGAATAACTACTTCACATTGTAAAGGAATTGATATTTCTTCACCTCTCTTTGCTTTTTCTATCTCTTCTTTTGTAGGAGGAAGGACGTCGCCAAAACTTATTGTAAAATCTACCCCCTGCGTTCTAACCTTAGCGAAATTTGCATATACCCTAGGAGAAGTTCTATTTGGATCAGGTATAAATTTTGGTTTGACTGTTTTACCTGAAGAATCGCCCATTCAATTCACCGCCTTTCTCCTTGAGCATAACATTTTTTATCAATAAAAGCTCTAATTAGTTAAATTTTCACCACCTTTATCTCTAATGACTTCTCCCATACCTTGTCTAAACAGCACACTACTACTTTCAAACCACTAAACTCATTCAAACGGATTAACTTTTCCTCTTTGAGAATATACAGCAGCAGACGAACTTGCAGTTAAATTAATCTTTGAAAGATTAGAAAGAGAAATCAGTAATTCTTCCTCTGCTTGACCAAATAAAGGCAATGGAGAATCTCCTTTAAAAGTTTGCGGCAAAGGAGAATATAAAACTTCTATAATCACACTAGTATCAAGAATTTCCGAAGCTTGAACAAATACAATATCAAGACTTCTTACTCTTATTATCCGGGGGGAGCTTTCCAAATTATTTATGAAACCTTGAAATAGGATCTTAGGGCCCTTGACCTCAAGTTTCACTTCATAACTACTCGCGTTTCCGACTTTACCCGAGACATTCCCTAAAGTAACAGAAGATATTGTAAATCCGGACTGCACAACTAGTCCCTGCAGCAAACCTAAAATCCTACCATAATCTTTTTCTGCAGGAAAAGCGCTAAGGGTGATTCCTACTTTTTCAGATAAATCTTCACTGTTTACATCTTCTAAAGCAATAACGTTTGATGCTAAAAAATTAGATTTCTTTTGCATTTCTCCTGCAACTTTTTGATTTTCAATTAATTTAGCTGTTTGCGGGTAAATTGCGAATATGATTAAAAAAAGACTTGACAGCACAACTGCTGTAGGAAAAATATACAATTTGTAATGATTATAAAACTGAATAATTGTCTTTTTTTTCATTATGGTTTAATTTTAAGACTAACCCTGTAAAAGCCATCCCGGCTCCGGCTAAGGGTCTCAACAGAAACTTGGCTAATTCTATCTTCATTTGTTTCTTTGGTTATCAAATTATTAAGCAACCTGTCTAGAGATAAAGAATCGGGTGCTGTTGCCAAAAGCACTGCTCCACCGCTCTTATCAATAGTGATTGCGTTGATCAAGACAGAAGTTGGAATTAATTTATCAATTAATTTATACATCGATGCTTGTTGGGAAGATTTTCCAAAATATTGATCAATTTCACTGAGTCGGTTTTTCAAAAGGTATAAAGAAGCTTGAGTACCTTTCAGTTTTGAAATTTTTTGTTCTTCCTGTGCCAATGTTGCCTGAACAGCTGCAATTGATTGATTTTGCAAAATCCGCAAAGCCAGGGTTAAAGAAGACAGAAAAATCATTATTAATACAATAACAATTCCAATAAATTGAATCCTGTAAAATTTTGCTTTCTTTATCTCCTGCACCATAATCTCAGGCGGGAGTAAATTAATTGAAATTCTGGCCATAGACTAATCTTCCCTTAATGCCAACCCTACTGCAACCGAATACGAAGAAGCCTCCTGTGCCAATTTTGAAACTGAATCTTTTTCCTTCTCAATTGAATACCATGGATCAGCTTCCTGTACTTCCAGTCCAAAAATATTTGCAAGATAAACAACAAGCCCGGGCATTTTAGCCCCACCTCCTGAAACAACTACTCTTTTTATTGGATTTAAAGGATACTTTGTTTCAAAAGCCTGAATAACACGGCGTCCTTCCCCGGCTATTATATCTATTATTGGTTTTAGTGCTTCGAAAACTTTACCCTCCAGCTGATCTTCAACTATTCCATAAATCTTCTTGTATTGCTCTGCTTGATTCATTTCAAAATTGAAACGCTGAACCAAAGATCTGGTCAATGCAATACCTCCGGTTGAAATTGAACGGGTAAGCCATATTAAACCTTTAGAAACAGCAGCAAAATCAGTAGTTGTCACACCAAGCTGCATAATCAAAGTACTGGGTGAAAAAGGATCATTCCCAACTAATGACCTGGTAACTGCTAATATTTCTGTCTCCAGGACCTTAGCACGAAGCCCTGCCTTATCCAAAGTCTTGATATATTTTAGTGCTGCATTTTTAGGAGAAGCTATTACCAATACTACTGTCTTAGCATTTTTACCTCTTGCTTCAGAACGGACTAAAACCTGCCAATTTAAATTGACATCAGATAAAGGCATCGGGATAAATTCTTCAGCAGCATAACGAATAGCAGAAGCAAGCTCTGCGTCTGTGAGATAAGGCAAATCATCTATAACTCTTGTAAAAACCTTTGATTCAGGAAGCGCCACAACAACTTCTTTTTGCTCAATATTTGCAGCTGTAAGAAGTTTTTTAATAGTAACTGCAAGAGCTTCCAGATCTTCATCCATATCAGATGCAATACCGGGCTGAGGAGACGGAATAGATCCCAAAGAAACAAGTTTATACTTGTCTTTGTCCTTTACCAGCGAAACCGCCTTGATAGAAGAAAAACCTATATCTAAACCAACATTAATTTTTGCCATAATCACTGCACTTCCTGTATCGTATGGCGATATAGGCAGTAGATACATTGTAGCAATTCAAAACATAAAACTCAAAGTTTAAAATAATATATTCCTTTCAAAAAAATGAAGTTTTTTCTATTACATTCTAAAATAATTGTATAAAAATAATTTTGTGTCCAATTGCATGACAACAACTTTTAACTTTTAACATATAACTTTTTATTTAATTTGTCTGGTATGTCCCTTTGATCAAAGAAAATGACCCTGAGGGACCGGAAGTGAAGAATACTTGAGCCAGACCTGTCTGGTAATCTAATGTAGAAGCATTACCAAGATTGATTTTCCAAGCCATAATCTCCTTAAAACTTGCCCCATTAGCCAACTCTACTCCTCCATAGGGCGCAAATAAAATTCCGTTAATGGATCCGTTACCTAAAACAATAGCTCCCTGACCGCTTACTATTGAATTATAGGTTGAAAGAAACATTAAGTAACTGCCGCTTGTGTCTGAACCTAGAAAATTAACTCCATTTCCCAAAACAGATCTTCCGTCAACAATAATCATCCCGGAAGCAGCACCAAAACTTTGATCAAGGCTGAACTCAGTAGAGTTACCTACGTTTAATGTACCTGTTATCCAAACAGGAGAAACAATCGTAATATTACAGTCATTTCCCAAAAAAACATTACCAACAATTTTTCCTGGACCAAGCGTCATCGTGCAGCTATTTCCACTGTATATATTCCCATTAGTAATTCCACCTGCTTCCGCCTGATCTTTCCAAGCAATAATATTTGCATCTGATATGGGAAAATTTATCGGCGGCGGATCTGTAGAGCCAGGATATTTAGTCCCTTGAACCGTTGTAGAAGGATCAAGGTTTTGATAATAAGCATCTTTAACAACGGTTATTTTACCAATAATTGTATTTGCATGAACATCACCGTCTATCCGTGAGCCATTGCTTAAATTAACTGACATACCTGCGCCGCTTATATATGTTACAAACCCCAAATCTCCGGTAATAGCATTCCAAGAAGGGCTGCCTGCCTGCCAGTCAGAAGACCACGCAGGAATACCTCTTGTATAGCCCTGAGCAAGATCATTTGACCAAACCCAATAATTAGAAGAATCCAGGGACTGAGCATGAACCATAAGCCAATAAGTATCACCATCAACAAGGATAGGCATAGTGTCAAATGCAACATCAATAAAACTATATTCACTGGTCACTAAATTTGCCGAAAGCGTCCCTGTTGCTAAAACTTCATTTTTATCAGGTTCACCGCTTGCATCTCTCATTATTCTAACAACAGCATTAACAGGATAACCTACTTTTTTAAGCTTTAGAGAAACTTTATTTAATGCACCAGAATCAGAAGGTTTAAAACTTTGAGCCACATCCTGACGGTTTTGCCCATCAATACTTTTCCCAAAGATATAATCCTGACAATTCACTCCAAAACAATCACTTTGCTGATCAATTAGTGCCTCTCCTGCAGCTACCCATACATCACCTGTAAAAATAGAGCTATTGCCTCCGGTAATACTGCCATTTGCGTAAATAGAACCATTAAAAGTCGCACCATCTCCCATCTCCAAACCGCCATTGCCAACCTGCATACCATAAACAAAAGAGATTCCGACACCTTTTGAAACTTGTATTGTAATAGTTCTTTTAACTTTAGATTCAATTTTATTAGGAATATATCCTGTCACCTGTAAAACTTTAATCCCGGCATCCTTATCCGTTACAGTGGAAGAATATGACCCATCACCAAAAAAAACCTCAGATTCACCGTTATAACTACCGCCTGTTTCATTCAAAGAGGCTAAAGCCTTATCAATTCCTGCCTCAGCTATTGCTGTTGCCTTCTCCGAATTCAAAGAATAAGATGAATTCTGATAATAGAGCTGTGCTCCTGCAATAATAGATAAAACCGTAAAAACAACTATACCTAAAGCTGCAAGGGCTAAAAAGAAAATTTGCCCGCTCTGGTTATTAATATATTGCTTTTTTAATTTAAAATTCTTAATCATTTCTCAAATTTGCTTCTGTTGTAGCTGTGCTTGTTGTAAAATTTAAGCCAATTTTTTTGCTTAGAATCAAGGTAACGCGAACTTTAGCAGCGCTTATAGGGGACACTTCAACCGGAGGGTTTACAGAATCTAAATATTGAAATATTAAGTTATCTACGTTTGTCGAAAGAATACGGTCTGACCCTGGTCTGGAACTTACAGCATCCGGAAAAATTTTAAGATGAACCGTCCCCTGATCCGAATACAAAATAAAATAATCAAAAAGACTATCAATAATGTTACCGGAGCTGTCAATAGAAGACACCTTTAAAACAAGCTGGCTAGTGCTTGATGTATATGTAGTTAAACCGTCTGTATAAGATGGTGCCACTGAGCTTGCTTGCTTGATACTTCCCCTCAAAACAGAAAGAGTGTCATTACTATTTAAGCCTTCTTGAACCTTTGAAGATTGCTCTGTAAACAATCCGGCACTGTTTACAATAATAACTAAAAGCAACACACCTGCCATTGTTGCTATTCCCATTGCCACCAATAATTCTATAAGAGTTAATCCCTTAGTTTTTGCTAACCGCTCAAGCAATATATTCTTCAAACGCAGGAAGAAATTGCCAGAGTTTTGAGTTCTTATTGGTTAATCCCTCCTTCTCCGATCATTGTTTTAAGTGTCAAATTTTGTGTTTTATTGTTATCCAACCAATTTATCAAAACTGTTACCTCTTTAATATGTTCCCCGTTTGTGCAAATTATCGGATCGCAATCTCCAACAACAATTGTACCGCTGCCTTGAAACAACACAAGGCGCGGATCACTGATAGGAGAGGTGCCGTTCACCAAATTCGTATAATTTACTGTTCTTTTGTCCTCAATTTGCTTAACAGCTATTTCCCGAACCAAACTCTCGTGCTTACTCTTAGTTATCAACTGTAATGAATTTGGGATGCTGGCAAGTAAATATACCAACAACCCAACTAATACTACTACCAATAAAGGCTCTACAAGAGAAAACCCGTTTTTGATTTTCATTCTTTATTTATTTATTTCACCTACAGAAAAGATGGCGTAATCAAAATAGGGCGGAACTACTTTATTTATTTGGAATAACTCAACTTTTCTTTGCGTTGTACCTGCCGTACCGGTAGAAACTATACTTCTCGCTTGCGGAGGAAGCGAACAATCCGTGTTGCAAAAACCGACTGCTTGTACTGCAAATGGTTGAGAAGACGTATTATAAAGAAGTCTTGCCCGAAGCAGCATTAGACCTGAGGGCGAGGTATCTATTGTTTTTTTGCATCGATATCCTGCTAAAGAATAACTACTTGTGCAATTAACTTGTTCAAAATTATTTCTACCTGCAGCATCATTATCAAGGTACCATTTCCGACTGGTATATTTACTGCCGTCATGGTAAACAAGTGTCAACTCCAAAGCAGCCATATCTGTACCTGAATTACCCCAATAAACATCCAGACTATTTCCTTTATAGGCCTCTGCCGGCGGATTAGTAGAAGAATCAGGATCGGCAAACCAGACATGAGCAACTTCTTCCTTGGCTAAAGGAGGGTATTCGAGCGCTACCTGCCTTGAATCTTCTTCTTGAGCGCAACCGCTGGACCCTGGTATACAGGGTATCAATCCACCACCTGTAACTTCAGCCATTGAATTATTTTCTGTAAAATTTACACTGGTGTTAACATGAGTCGGATAATTTAGGGCTTCTTCTATACCTGCCTCTGCTGCAGAAAATGCCCGGGATGATTGCTCTGCCTTGGAAGCAGTAGAAATATCCGATATTGACCGCTGAATTACAGAGATTCCAATAGCTAAAGCAACAGTCATTACTAAAACCAACACCAAAATTACTTGTCCTATTTCATTTCTCATTTATTGATTCCTTTCATTATTCATTGTCGGTCTTCTTTTTTAAATTGTCAATCAATTTACCGCAACTCAATAGTCGTCTGATAAGTTTGAGGATCTATTTGGCTGGCAATTACTTGAGGCGCGCTGACTCCGGGTTTTAAGACAAAGTTAATTGTGACAATAGCCTTAAAACCGAATGGTTTACTGACAGTAAAAAAACCGCTTCCAATTAAAACTCCAGTTTGAACATTAGTATCTGTCAAAATATTAGCAGCATCATCACTTCCAGATCTAGGCATCGGATCATCTGAGCTACACACACTATCAATGAATACTGCATCTGTCTCCAACTCACCGGTAACTTCATCTATTATCTGTTTCTCAGGATGGTCTTGAACAATACAACCATTTTTACTTTTTTCTGATTCTATGCAATCCTTTGGAACTTTATCATCAGCACTAGTATCGCTTGCGGGCACAATCCTATACCTTGTATATATTCCATTTTTTACTGTTACAATAGTTACATCGGGATCGGTACCAGTAGGGCACAATAAATTATCCGCACCTCTTATGGTTTTATCCATATTTTCCAAAACTGACTGCCCATTTTGTTTTATTATAGAAAGTATTTGTGATTTATTACTACCCCGCAGGGTATTGGAAAAAATAACTACCATTATTGTTCCCACAATAGCAACTATAACTATAACCACCAAAATCTCAACTAAAGTAAAACCTTTTTTTGATATTACATCTCCGAGATGTAAGTGCATTTTTTTCATCTTGTTGAATATGCCACCTCCGAGGCAAGTTGTAATTCTTTCATAGTCTTCTTAATATTGTAGTTAATTTTGATTCATGAAATCCTGCAAAATCAGTCCATTGAACTACAACTGTAACTTTTTTTTGAATTGTGTAACTACCCGCAACATCAGATAAAATTACTACCCGTTTAAAATTAGGTGCTATCTGTTCTGCAAATGAAGGCATAGATGGTGAGGGGATTATATAATTAAGCTCTCCTTCGTCTGTAACATTAAAATAACAATTCGGGG
>Ga0180007_10003666_pt1 | contig 16916 bp, 20 predicted proteins | sample MM_PC_MetaG_FD_121122 | JGI IMG/M metagenome (GOLD analysis project Ga0180007, IMG submission 121122) | Groundwater microbial communities from the Aspo Hard Rock Laboratory (HRL) deep subsurface site, Sweden - MM_PC_MetaG | ecosystem: Environmental > Aquatic > Deep subsurface > Groundwater... | reverse complement strand
TTTTTCAAGGGGATGTTTGGCGGCGGTCCTGATGATGGGGGCGAGGGTGATGATAAGTCTGGTGGGGAAGGTGAGATCATGGATGCGAAGGGTGGAATGAGTGGGAATGTTGTTTTTGTTGGGCGATAGGTGAATTGTAAAAATTATTTAGGAAGATGTTTTGTTGAAGCTTGGTAAAATAGTTGTTTGTTTGATTAAAGACTATCCTTTTTCAGTAAGGCGAACGATTGGTTGGAGCTTGTGGTGAAGAATATATTCCATCTTCAAATACACAATATTCTCCTTCTATTATCATATTCGGCTCGGGACAACACCATTCAGTTCCTTCTACCTCATATGTTCCAGCAGGACATCCGCCTAAAAAACTCACGTCATAACAGTTTCCAACTTCAGCATTTGAATAAATATACTTTAAACAGGAAATATACTTTTCTTGTAATCCTTTGTTATATTGACAGTAAAGGCGGGGAAACATTAAGTCACTAAGATAGTGGATATCTTGAGCACTATATCCATAATATGGGTCAAAGTAAGGTTCATATGAATGACCAAAACCAAAACCATGCAAAATCTCATGCATTTCTTTTGTAGGAAAAGATGTACAAGTAGTCCAACTCTCTCCCAGTTTAAAGATGTTAACTGAAGAGTTTACTATAACATTTCCAAGAAGGTAATTAGGTCCCCCTTCTCCCAATGCATCAAAATTAAAAGAGAATGTCACATTCTGTATATCAATATAACAAACTTCGTAAATAGTTTTCTCTTCTGTTCTAATCAATGTTCTGGCACTAACAAACCTTTGAGTTTCTATGTTTAGTATTCCTTCTTCATAAGTGCTCAGGCTAGTTTTTGAATAATTAAAAACATGATAACTGCATATTTTATGTTCTTTTAATTTTTCTATTTCTTTTTCTCTGTCTATACAATAAACATCTATGTCCACGTTACCTCCACTCTCAACAAAACTAACATATCCATCCGTGAGATTTTCTAATATTTCAAAAGAATTCTTAATTGCTCTAAGCTGAATACCTTCACATATTTCTCCATCAATCACTTTATATGTCAGAGGCATATGTCCCCAGTGTAATTCTTCCACATTGCTAAATTGGTCTTCTATTTGTGTATGGTCGTTTTCTTCTTCTATTAAAGAATCATTATAATTTCCGTAATCATCTGCTGGATAATCTGATTCTAAAAATAAAAAATAACCACTAACTAAAACAATTAATATAAACCAAATTAGAAGAGTTTTCTTTTTTATCTTCATCTTAAAATGGGGTTTTTACATTCTTTAAACCTTGCTAAAAACGATCATTATGATTATTTGTTTAGTGTTTTAACTTTAAACTTCCCCAGGTTGAACGCCGGCCATATTCCAATATGCACTGCCCTCTGCAGCAGTATAACATTCGCCTCCCCCACCCAATCCATAAAAATCATTATGCACACCTAAAAACACACAAATTTCATAATAGCAACCAATTGCTCCAGAGTTGTGATCATCATATAGCAGGTTATATCTATGTCCCCTGCTTGATAACCAACTATCCAGTGCTTCATCACAATTTCCTGCAACATTTCCTCTACTGTAATAACTCATTCCTCCAGCGTTTTCCGCAAGATACTCGTTACTTTTAAATCCATAACTAGTTTTCATATTTTCAGGACACTGTCCGGTCGGAGATGTATGGTCCATATAATTATTTTCTTGCATGTCCTTAGACCTGTCTACAGCTAATTCATATGCTCTGTTATCCCAACTAATTTGTTTTTTTCCATAATTGATTCTGATTTCATTTAATTTCTCAAAAGTTTCTTTGCATTCTTCCTCTCTTTCTGGAGGGGTATAGAAAAAATCGCTTTTGTCTGTGTCATCTTCTGCGTTTGGCAATGAGATATCGTTTAGAGAAGTATCTTTATTTGAAGATAGGTCTGAATAATAACTATTTGTCGAAACTGGTTTTGGCGTAGTAGAAACAACTAAGGCACAAGTTGAACCAAAACATGCTAAACCTCCTGTATTGTACTCAGGATTTAGAATAATATTTTTTTCAATAGGATTTATACTCCAACCCTCTATAAAAGAATTTATTGCTTCTTTATCCATTGTATCTTTTCCTGAATATGCAAGCGGGAAGCCCACAAGAATCGATACATTATCACCAAGTTTAAATGCTGGTGTAAAATTTGACCACTTGGCATAATGGCTATTCTCTTTAGCATGTTCCTTAGTTAAAAAAACAGCAAACTGGTAGGACTTTCTATCTTTCTCGATTGGAACAATATTATTTTTTCCCCTAATATCATTTATTTGTTGTAGAGCATAATTTGACAAGTCGCTCATTTCTTTAGGCAATCTGTATTCTGGTCTTTCAAAACCCAGATTGATTGGAGAAACCTGGTTAAAATCTGTTTCTTCATAATATTTGACAACAGGATTAAAAATATTTATCCCTCCATAACTAAGAGTTATTAACGATAAAATAATAATACCAACCAAAATTGAGTATATTATCCAGTGTTTTTGTCTCTTTCCCCAGTTAATAAGTTCTGATATAATAGAATATAATAAGTAGATGAACAATATTATTACTAAGAGGTAAATTGCGCCCCCAATCTGAAAGATATAAATGACATTTAAATTATTTAACTTAATTAGGTTAGGATATAAAATATTTAGACTTAATAATGCAATACTAAAGAGAAGTAAAAGATTTGTTACATAATTCATTCTGATATCATAATTATATGGGCTACAAGAACGACTAATTAGCCAGTTCGAAACTTTTTTAAACAATCCGCGACGCTTTTGTTTTGAGGGTTCATTTATGGGTTCTGGTATTACTTCTGTGGGACTCGCAGGGTTATCGATAGGAAAATCTGTTGGGAGTTCTTCTATTTTCCTTAGCCATATTGGAGTATAGGGCAAACATGGATGCCCTCTTTTTTTATGTAATTCTTTAATAAATTTTTGAGCAATATATTTATTTTTCGAATAATCCTTCCTATTACCAGCAGGTTTTGGTTTTATATGGTCTTTGCAAAAATATTCTTGGCAGTATGGGCAATCCAATAATCTTGTTTCTTCTTTGCACGAATAATAAGAACACGACTTATTCTCCTTCGCTTTCTCCTTTTTAGCGTCTTCGTACGCTTCTTTAATATCTTTAGCCAATTCTTTCGATATTTCTGGGTATGAATAATCCTTGGGATATACTATCTCCATCGTTCCGCCAGTATTTACTTTTACTCTTCCCATTTTAATGAATGAATACTCTCAACTTTGTTTTTGTTTGCTTTGGTCATATTCTTAAGTTTAGGTTGGAACGATTTTACAAAATGGACTAATTTGCTTGAAATCTAATGAGTTATAAAAACTGATAAAAGTGTCAAAAAGAGTAGTTTTATGTCCATTTGCAATTAAGAACAAGATCAATACCAATAACAAAATAATATACCTTATCCAATGTTTTTGACGCAAATACCAATTAAAAATTTCTATGATTAGCTTATAAGAACAATAAACAAAAAATACAAATGAAGCCACTAATAGAAAACCACCTAGTTGAATAAATAGTATCTTTATAGTATTAACTTGTGAAAGATTAAAGTAAACAATCCTCATAAATATGTAAGATATAATTGTTAAAAACAGATAACGTATTGCTTTGTTTATTCTTTCCCCATACCTATAACTGGGGTGCTCTCTTTTATTTAGCCATCTAACTACTTCATCCATTCGTGACTGAAATTTGCCGTTTGTTCTCATCGCAACCATAATTTTTTGTGGAGTTATTGCCTTTTAAACTTTGCTATTTGTTACTACTTTTAAGAAACATTAAATCTTAATACCCCTCACTCACAAGAGTTGAAGTTATTCCAAAACGCCCCCTTTTCATGATATTAGTATGTGCGTTAGGTTTTTATTCTTTCCTAAAAACGGTTGTTTTCGAATTAACGGATTTTTTCAATTCACCCTCTAAGCATAACGAAATAAAAAAATCCCTCCACCAAAGTCGAATGTACGACTTTCTTTAGAAAAGAAAGTTGTACGCATCAAAGAAACTATGATAGGATTCACTTCGTGAATCTTGTTTGTCCGCCCAAACTGTTTGTGTTTGCACGAGTGAGAGCCTTGGAGAATAAAATGGGGGCTGTTCCACAGCCCCAATAATCCCCCCACCAAGGATCGAACTTGGGATCTTCCGGGTTCTGCTTTGCAGTCCGCAAGGAACGGCTAATTACGTTTCATCCTTTTCCTCATTAAGAGGAATGTCAACGCTATTCTACAGCCGGACGCTCTAGCCACTGAGCTATGGAGGGCGATTATTGAAGTAGATGTTTGTTTTAAAAGTTTTTGGTTGCGTTAGCTTTAGTAATTTCCTCCACCTTCTCAATGTTATCCAACAATCCCTACTTTTTCATGATTTGAAATTAGAAAGTTACTTGGTATTAAAGTCCTGATTGCGATTATTTTAATCGGAAACAAATCCCAACAGCTTGCTCCTTGGTAAATGCCGCCGCCCCGCTTTAGGATTATCATATAAACCAGGAGCGATAGGGATATGTGTTGTTGATAATGACTGTCTTTTGATTTTACTTGTTGTGATTGGGAGCTTTAGTTTTTTGTCAATATCTCAATGCCGGACTTCCTTCCCTGATTCTTGGTATAATTATCGGAATTCTTTCTTTTTCTAGTTCAATTTCAATTGCGTCCATATTTCTAAAATTAATTACTTCAACTTTTATTTTACTTATTCTTGTTAGAGAGATTATTTTTTTCATCAGTTTAGATAAAACTTCAGAAGCGTTGAGGATTTGGATGGCAATTAATTTTTCATCTTTATCAAAATCAAATACAAAATTGCCAATTTCTACTGCTCCTGCAGATTTAGAGCCATCTAAAAACATAAACAAATCATCATTATCTTCGTCATAACTTATTTTGAACTCTTCCATTTTTTCCTTTCAATAGTGCTTTGCCATTTTCTGTTTATACTAATAATTGTAACTATAACAAGCTTTTTATTTGTTACTATAATATATCTATGATAAAAATTATCAGAGTAAGCGAAATAGCAGTCATATTTCTTTTCACTTGAATTTTTGGTTTTTTGTTCTTCAAAATAAACTAATTTTTATGGATTGGTAATATTTTCTTTTACTTCTTCAACGTTGATTTCTCTTACATACGCCTGCATATCTGCATGACTTGTGATTTTTATGTCTTCTTTTTTGTAGGTTCTCAGTTTTTGTTTTAATTCATCAAGATTCATTTTAAGTCGTAACAATTTTTTCTTTCTCTGTCAAGATGACTGTGTGTTCTGCTTGGGCGACTGGTTTTCTTTGGGTTTCTACGAGTTGGGAATATTGGTGAATCACTTGGGCTTCTTCGAGGCGTTTTAGTGCGAGCAGGGCGCGTGTTGTGAATTTTTTGACAAGCCAGCGTGAACAGAATGGCAGAGTTTTGAATTCTTGTTTGATGTAGGCAAGGACTTCTCGCGCGAATGAATCTCTGACTTGGGTTTCTTTTTCTAAGTTGTAGATTCCCGACGGTTTGCCGTCCTTGACTTTTCCTGAACCAGAAGTTGCGAACGGTTCGATTGCAAAACTGCCTTCTCCGATTTCAAAGTCTTGGGAGTTGTTGTAGTTTGGAATTGTTATTCCGCTGTGGAGGTCGTATTGCGAAACAGAATGTCCGGAGAGATTTATGATTGGCTGGAATTTTCTCGACGTTATTTCTTTTTCTATTTTTGCTCCGATTTCTCTTAGCTTTGTTTTTGTGGAAATGTTTTCAAGTGCAGAGTTGAGTGCTGCTTCTGCTGCTTGGATTAGTTTTTTGTTTTCTTCAGAGTTTTCCAAGTCTAATGAAAATGCTGTGTCTGCTATGTAACCGTCAACGTGGACGCCGATGTCGACTTTTAGCAAACCAGAGGCAAGGGTTTCGTCGTTGAACGCTGGAGTTGAGTGCGCTGCGACTTCGTTTATTGAAAGATTTATTGGGAAGGCAGGTTTAGCCCCGAGCTCTTCGATTTTAGCGTCGATTTTGTTTGCTATTTTCAGAAGAGGAACGTCTTTTTTTATTATTTCTCTAGCAAATTCCTTTACTTTTTTAGCGATTTCTCCTGCGTTGGTTAGTTTTTGAATTTCGTCTTTTTCCATGTTATAATTAAATTAGCGGCATTATTAAAAGTTTAGTTTATGTGCGCCCATTAGATTGTGAGGTTATATTTGTCACTTTCTGGTTACAATAAAAAGGAACCTTTAAATAATCAGAGTAGGTTATTATTTTATGTCAGGAAAATTGATTAGAAAGGTTGGAAGAAAAATCACTGCGGTTGTTTTAGTAGGGATTTCATTGTTAGGCTCAGGATGCGCGACTTATAAAACCATGTCTCCAGATTTGATTCAGTCAGCTCCTCCGATAAGAAAAGGGGAAAGTTTGGTAGAAAATCCGACAGATTATAGCAAGTTAACTTGGCAAGAAGCAATTGAACATGTTAGAACCCCTGAGCAAGCGCAAGATTATTTGGACAGGCATTTTGAGTATGATAAAGATGAAGAAGAAGGGTTTAGTTTAAGACTGTTTAACGTGGGAAGCAAAGGGGAGAGTTTCAAGTATAATCATACGAGAGCTAAAGGTGTTTGTTTGGATTACGCGACTTCTGCAGCTGCTTTGCTTTCTGATGATGGTTACGAACCTCTTTTACTTTGTATGCGCGGAGATGTTTTGCACGCTGTGTTTCTATACAGGACTGATGAAGGATTCGGAGCTTTAGGGAAGCCGCCTTCTTTTGGAGTTTGCCCTACATTAGACGGACTGGTTAAATCGTTCACACTTCCCAATGGCGGGAAATTTCGTGAATATGCCGTAGTGGACTTAGACAAAAATTTCACACGCGAAGAATGGATAAGTGGAGATGTGGATTTACAGATTCCCTTTATGGACAAATGGAGAAAAGTGAGATAAAAACTTTTAAATATCAAGTTATTCCTATAAGAAGATGAAATCAAAAGCTCCGTTTGTTTTGGTGTTGATTGGAGTAATTCTCGGATTACTTTTGTCTTTGATGAGGATTGTTTCATACTTTGTGCTTAAACGGATTGATTGGAGTGTTTCGGATTCTTTGCAAATGTTCGAAGGTCTGATGTTGTGGCATTTAATTTTGTCAATAACCGGAATAATTCTTAGTTTAGTTTTGATATTTTACGTTGTAAGGATTGGAAAGAAGCTGACAAGGAAAGACAGCATTGTTGTCACAGTATTGGGCGGGCTGGGAATATTTTTAGGTTTGGGAATTGGCGGAGTTCTTGTTTTGATTGGCGGAATTATAGGAATTGTAAAAAGTGATAAATCTTAGCATATAATTTTTGAAAAAATATTTTTAATTCCAGCAAACCCTCTAAAGTTAATAATAAAATCAATCGGGAGCATAATGCTGGTTGGATTTTGAGATAATGTTTTGGTTGGTGGATTTGTGGCGGGTTGGGTGGTTTGTAGGAAGAGATTTCTGTTACATCTCTGCGTAACTTGTTATTTCTTGATTAAGGAGATTGAATTCAACTCCAGCTTCTTGGAAAAGGGCTTTTGATTCTTCAGCCCAGTGGTAGTTTTTGTTTGCCACGACTCTTTTTATTCCTGCTGTGATGATTGCTTTTGCGCAAGTTGGGCAGGGCGCCATTGTTGTGTAAAGGGTTGCGCCGTCGATTGCAGTGCCGAATTTTGCTGCCTGTAGGATTGCGTTGATTTCTGAATGGATTGTTCTAAGACAGTGTTTTGTTATTTCTCCGTTTTCGTGTTTGAGCTCTTTTATGATGTGGCCGACGTCGTCGCAATGCGCCAGGCCGCTCGGAGAACCGACGTAGCCAGTTGTTAAAATTCTTTTGTCTTTGACTATCACCGAGCCAGCTCTGCCGCGGTCGCATGTTGCTCTTTCTCTGACGCTGTGCGCCACGTTCATAAAGTATTCATCCCAGCTTGGTCTTTTGTTTTCCACGAAAGTTTAATGATGCGAAGGTTTAAATAAAGTTTGCTTTGACTAAGAAAATGGTTTGTTGGCATGATTATAAAGGAATGAGAAGGGTTGAGGTAGATGGAGAACGAAGGGGAGATGTAGATTTGCCTACTTTGAGAGAATATTTGATTAAACAATTAGCGCGAGGGATAAACCAAAGAGTTCTGGCATCTTATGAAGAAGTTTTAGCAAATTTGTATGGCGATGAGATGGACCAAATTATAGGAGATGTGAAAAGAGATTTAGGATTGTGAAATTACAACTTAGAAAATAGCAAAATTATTTACTGTTTTGTCGCAAAATTTTTTGGATAATGACTCTGGACAAATAATTTTTTGGGCAGATTTATTAAGTCTTTTAGTTTTTGATTGTTATGGAAATGAATAAAATTTTGGTGACTGGCGGAGCAGGGTTTATTGGCAGCCAGGTGGTTGATTTACTGCTTGAGAAAGGTCATGAAGTTGTGGTTGTTGATAATTTGAGCACTGGGAAAAAGGAGAATGTTTCGGGAAAAGCAAAGTTTTACGAGAGAGATATAACTGTTGATATTGGTGACATTTTTGAAACTGAGAAGCCCAGAATTGTTATTCACGCCGCGGCTCAGGTGATGTTGAGAGAGTCGTTGGAATCTCCAGTTCACGACGCTAAGACTAATATTCTTGGGACGATAAACGTTCTGGAGGCGTGCCGCAAAAATGGAGTTGGAAAGATAATTTACACTTCTACGGGAGGGGCAAGGGTTGGCGAGCCAGAATATTTGCCTGTTGATGAAAGTCACCCATTGAACCCTTGTTCGCCATATGGGATATCAAAACATACAGCAGAACATTATGTCTGGATGTATAATCAATTGTATGGGCTGGACTATCTTATTTTTTGTTTTGGCAATGTTTATGGTCCGAGAGATGATCCGGATTGTAAAAGAGTGATTCCACTTTTTATCAGCCAGATGCTCGGGGGCGAAAGTCCGATTATTTTTGGTGATGGAAATCAGACAAGAGACTTTATTTATGCGGCTGACTTGGCAGAATTTATTGTTAGCTGTATTGATAAAAATCCAAAACATAAGTTGTTTCATTTAGCTAATGGGGAAAAGATTTGTGTCAATGAGATTTTTGAGATGTTAAAAAAATTGTCTGGTTTTGAAGGTGATGCAAGGCATGTTGATTCTATCAAGGGTGAAGTGAGGGATATTGTTCTTGACACGACTCTTGCTAAGAATGAACTCGGGTGGGAACCGAAGCGGAGTTTTGAACAAGGTTTGAAGAAAACTTGGGAATGGTTTATAGGTCTTCGTGAGTTTTGTTAGTTCGGAATTGTGAGTCGGCTGGCAAAGCTGTTTTGATTCTTCTTTCCTTCGGAAGATAGTTAAATATTTTTTCAGCATTTGATTTTCCGATTCCAACTAATTCGTTTTCAAATGAAATTATTACGATTCCTCTTTGTGTTTCAATTTCTAAATCGTGCCCGCGAATCCAGAGCTCAAATTGGTCCTTGTTTATCCCTACAATGTTTTTCGTAATTTGATTTCTTAAAAGAGAAATAGCGTCGAAGTTTAAACGTAAATCGTTGTCTTTTCTGCTAATCAAATACATTCCTATCAACTCGATGTTTGTTAACTGGGCAAGATCTGAGATTTCTTCTTTTGACAACGAGCCGGAAAATGCGCGGAGTCGTTTTTTGCCGGTTTCAATAAGCAGGTAAGGAAGGTCTGTGATTCCGTATTGCTCTTCAAGCCCGGCTAAGATTTTTCTTTTTTCGCTAGATTTTATAAATTTGTAATTCATTTTCTTGGAATGTAGAAGCAATTACTTAAACGGAAGGTTAATTCTCCCTTTGGGTTTTCTATTTGAAGAATCTCACCTTCTACTCGGCCTTCTATTAATTCTTTTGGAAGGTTCACACGACATACCTTTTTTGGAAGTTGTTTAGGTATCTCTCTTCTAAGTTGGTCTCCTGCAATTCCCACGGTAATTTGATTTCTTGTTAGAGTCATTTTATTTCCTCTATTAGCCCCCTTATCTTTTTTTCTATTTTATTGGCAATTGGTTTGCGTTCGTTATCATTATTCGTGTCTTTTATTTCCCATAATTTTAGTCTTTTAACGTTTTGCTGTTTTCTGAAAACTTCTAATGGAACGTTGTCTGCGACGATAATTATCAAATCTTGCCAGCCGAATAATTTGCTTGAAAGCGGTTCTGGATTCTTCTTTATTTTTATTTTTAAATCCTTGGCTATTTGTTTTGTGTTTGCGTCGATTGGAGAGCCAACAATGAGTCCTGCGCTTTTGACTTTGTGTTTCTTGTTGTGTTTTCTGAATAAGCCTTCTGCTAAGACGCTTCTGAATCTGTTGTACCTACAGACAAACAAGATGTTCATGCAATTTCCTCCACCAATTTGAACTTGCTGACGAAAAAACCCTCGCTGTTGTTGTCTTGCGGATAAATGCGGCAGGTTTTTTCTACGTCTTTGTGGAATTTCTTTTCTTTCCATTGTGAAATTCCTTCTCGGCATTTTAACGGCAATGAAAGAGTTTCTATTTTGACTGGGAAGTTTTCAAGTGCGAATGAGACGACTTCTTCGTTTTCTTCTGGAGCATGGGTGCAGGTTGAGTAGACTAATGTTCCACCTTCTTTTAGACATTTGAAAGCAAAGGCGATGAATTTTTTTTGCTGTCTTGATAATTTTTTTATTACTTTCTGGTTCCACATCAGCAAAGTTTTCGGAGAGGAGCGGAGAGTTCCTTCGCCAGAGCATGGTGCGTCGAGTAGGATTCTGTCAAACTTTCTGAAGTTTGATTTTTTTAGTGAAGAGCATAGGGAGATTGCGTCGTTTCTTGTCGTGATTGTGTTAGTTACACCACATCTCTCTAAGTTCGTTGAAAGAATTTTTATCCTGTCAAGTTTTAAATCGTTTGCAATTATTGTTCCTTTGTTTTGCATTTTTGCAGCTGCCTGAGTTGTTTTGCTCCCGGGAGAAGCGCAAATGTCGAGGACAAATTCGTCTGGTTGAGGATCTAAAGCGAGGACAGACATCATTGAGGAAATTTCCTGGATGTAATAGTAACCGAGAAGATGTTCAAGCGCGTTGCCTAATTCTCCTGGCTTGAGGTCAGAAGTAACTAGGAGAATTTCTGGAAATTTGGGGAATGGTTGTTTTACCTGCCATTTGCTTTCCAATTTTTCTAAGAGTTTTTCTGGAGAAATTTTAATTGTATTGCACCGGATGAAGTTTTCCGGACCTTGGTGAATTATCTTTGAGAAGTTATCGAAATCTTTTTTTTCTGGAAGCAGAGTTTGCATGCGTTGCTCAAATAGAGGTTTCATTTGGTACCTGGGGTTTTTCGTCATGAGATTAGAAGAGAGGAGTTGTTAATAAAATTATCTTATTGTGGTTTTATTTTCAAATTGCGATTCTTTCGATACTTAAAATAAGTGTATGTTGAGAGGTATTTTCCGTAAGGGACTCCTTCATTGTAGCCCCAAGGATCTAAGTTGACCTTTTTACCATTTACCATTACTTGCAAATGCTGGTGAATTACCATTGAGAAAGTTATTTTTCTTTTTATGTCTGATTCTTTGAATCTTTTGCTTTCTAAGAGAATTGTTTTAATCATTAGATCTTGGACATGGCAGTAGGCTATTTCGTTTTCTCTTTCGATTATTTTATTGGGGTTGTGCCAGAATAATCTTGGAAGGTTGAGGATGAATGTGATTGGGTTGTGTGCTATTTTATATCTTTTTGCGACGTATAAGAAGACTGCTTTGATAAATTTTTCATCATCTTTTATTTTGTTTAGCTGCTTAATCTTGTCTTTGAGTTTTTTAGAAGTCACTTTTGTTTTTGTTTTGTAAAGAAAAAGATTTGGAACGATTATCGCTGGAATTACGAATGCGAGTAGGAAGTATATTGAAATAACCCAGCAGATTAGTGTTAAAGTGTTCATGTTTTTATATGGTTTGGTTGTTTTTAAGATTGGCGGTTAATTGAAAATTTTGTATGATTATTTACTACGCGGCTGTCGAATATTTTTTTGTGTGATTGTTATCAGTTAAAAAGTTATGATAAAACTCCGAAGGAGTATCGCATCCTGAATTTACTTATGGTGTGGTGGTGTTAAGTTCAATAAATTTAGAATCCTAAAAAATAGAAAGAGAGTTTTGACTTAATGACCAACTAGAATCTTATGTAGCTCTGTTAGGTAAGTCAATACGTGTGGCTTCAGGATCACCTTCAACCCGCCTTTTCTCTAAACCATAAACAAGGTGCCTTACTTCCATAACTTTAGTTCGTTCAACCACTAAGTCTTCTTGTCTGATTCTGTTGTAAGATATGAAGTGCGTTGTTGCTCTATCCCTTGTTGGATCATAAAGGATCCAAAAGCCAACCTTACAATCATCATACCATCCTGCCTCGACCTCGTCTCTTGAGTATACAGTTTCTTCTACCAACTCATCAGGATTTTGGCCTTGTTCAAGCCTAACATACTGGCTTCCAGTTACTAGACAGTAATTCCATGCATCAGGATCTCCTAATTGATGCTTGTGAATAAATCTAATAAGATCTCCCTTGCCTAAATCCTCCAATCGTTTCATTTCCATATTCATCGGACAATGTAATATTTTATAAACCTTTTGTTTTTGTAGTTACTATAAAGTTAATAATTATCGGGGAGTTTAACAGCGATTAAGAAGAAAATCCTTGCAGTTATGTAGATATGTCTAACTTCCAAAACCTTTAAACATCCTGTTTTCTCTGAGGTTTTATGGAAATCATGTCGCCGGTTGGGAACTTTGAATCGCTTGCTGCTGCAATCAAAGCAGGTGCTGACTCTGTTTACTTTGGAGTTGAAGAATTAAATATGCGGACTCATGGGGCAAAGAATTTTTCTTTAAGTGAGATGAAGAAATTAGTTGAAACATGCAAGAAAAATAAAGTCAAGACTTATCTTACGGTGAACACAATTATTTATGGCGACGATTTGAAAACGATGAAGCGAATAATTGACGCAGCGAAAAAGAATAAAATTGACGCGGTGATTGCCTGCGATATTGCGGCGATTGAATACGCTAATTCTATAAAGCAGGAAGTTCACACTTCGACGCAACTCAATGTTTCTAATTTTGAAGCGGTGAAGTTTTTTTCAAAGTATTCTGGTGCAATTGTTTTAGCGAGGGAACTCTCCTTGAAGCAGATAAAAGAGATTTGCGACGAGATAAAGAAACAGAAAATTAAAGGTCCTGGGGGCGAGTTGGTCAAAGTTGAGATTTTCTGTCACGGCGCGCTTTGTGTTTCTATTTCTGGAAAATGTTACATGTCGCTTGCGCAGTCGAACTTTTCGGCGAACCGGGGAAAATGTCTTCAGCCGTGCAGGCGGAAATACAAAGTTATTGACGAGGAAACTGGGAACGAACTTGTGATTGATAACAATTACGTGATGTCGCCGAAAGACCTTTGCACAATTAAATTTCTTGATAAAATTTTGGAGTCAGGAGTTTCAATTTTGAAAATCGAGGGAAGAGCTCGTCCGGCAGAGTATGTTTACACAGTTACGAAAGTTTACAAGGAAGCAGTCCAATCTGTTGGGGAAAATTCTTTCACAGAAAAGAAAGTAAAAAAATGGATTGGGGAACTTGAGACGGTTTACAATCGCGGCTTTTGGCATGGCGGTTATTATCTTGGGAAGCAGCTTGGCGAATGGGCTGGCTGTTCTGGTTCAAAGGCGACGGTCAGGAAAATTCAGCTTGGAAAAGTTGTGCATTATTTTGGAAAAAAACAAGTTGCGCATTTGGATATTCAAACCAATGGGATAAAAAAAGGAGACGAGCTTTTGATTACTGGAAAGAAAACTGGCGTGGTTAAAATAAAAGTTGGAGAGGTTTATCGGGATGGTGTCCCGGCAAAAGGAAAAGTTCGCGGCAAAGATGTTACAATTTTCGTGGAGGAAAAAGTGAGGGAAAATGATTCTATTTTTTTGTTGGAGAATAAAGATTGACTTTCGAACAGTGTTGAAGAAATCAGATATCCAAAAAGATAGTTTTTTATATGCGTTTGTTTTAAGTTGTTAATGAAGAAAGAGGTGGTAGTTTTACTTTTGTTAGGGTTTTTATTATTTTTGCCCATAGTCTTAGCTCAAGAACAAACCCAAATTTATTCTGGTTTTGATAGATTTGTTGATAACACTAAAATGTTTTTTTCTTTTGGAGATAAAAAGGCAAGGTTAGCTTTAGAGGTCAAAGAGAAAGAGGTTTATTCTGCGATAGAAAATAATCATAATGGAAATGAAGAAGCCATGTCAGAGAATCTTGAAAATGCTTGGAAGAAGCTTCAGACTGTTCAGAAGAAAGTTTCCTTGAATGTTGCAGAGGAAGTTAAAGGAAGTTCTTCTGAAATTCGAAACAGGATAGCTGAGGAAGAAAATTTACCAGATGATTTTGAGGTTTATATTTTGGAAGAGGAGAAGACAGAACTTACAGCTGAGTTAGTTATGGAAGTTGAAGGGAAGGAAGGACAGACTTTGGAGAGAGAAGTTGAAATAGTTATGGGTGAAGACGACGGACAGAATAGAGTTATGGAAATAGAAACAAGAATGGGAGAAATTGATGAAGAAATTAAAAATTGGGTTGTGGATAAGTTTGATAAAACTGTGGAAACTGATGATGGTCTAACTTGGGAAGTTGCAACTAAAATAGTCAAAGAAGATAAAGACGATGGTTTAACCCGTGAAATTAAAACTTATGTTGCTGGAGATGGTACTGATAATGTTGTTGATCCAGGACCCCAAGGAATTACAGGAAACAGAGTTGACGAGCCTCGGGGCAATGACGATTCTTCAGGAGATACAAATAACATTGTTGGAGGAGGCGGTGGGGATGGGGATTATGCTGAAGGAACAACTGCTGAAGGAACTAGCGTAGAAGGAAGTAATGAAGTTGGTCCTGCTGTTGATTCTAATGAGGGCGATTCAGGAGACAGTGCAAGTAGCGGGGATGATTCAGGCGGAAGTGAAGATGGTGGTGGGGATGATTCTGAAGGAGATAGCGGGATAACTGGAGAGGTTGTAAGGGATTCCGATTCTAAAGGTTTGATAAAAAAAATATTTGATTGGTTGTTTTAAAATGAAAAAGGAATGATATTCAAATTTCTCGGATTTTTCCAACAATGTTTAAATATCACCTATTCTCCCGAATAAGATGGGGATTACGTCTTATAGTGGAAGAGTTCGTGAAAAATGTTGTGAACTTAGAAGGGAAAGAATTTTTGAGAGGTGGGACTATGAGGAAGCTCTTTACACAGATGTTGCTTCGTAGGTTGGGAGAGAGCTTTTACAAAACACAATGCTGGGCGGTCTGAAAGGGATTTACATCTTGAAATAGAGCCTTCAAAATTAGAAGCAATAGGTTTGCAGATTGATGACTCGCGCAGAATTAGTTTGTGTTCTCCGGAAAGCAGGTTTGTGAGAGGATCGAAAAATTTAGCAAAGTATGTTTTGGGAATTGGGATTCCTTTAGTTGGAGGATATCTGTTTGGAGATTATTTAGCAGGCAGAAATGAAAGCTCGCCTGATTTGATTAGGTGGATTTGTTATGGAATTGGGGTTGGTCCAGGGATTTTTGTGGCAGGAGTTGTTGCGTCGGTAATTAAGGATAGAATAAGAACTGGAGTTCCGGAGTTGAAAAAAGTAAAAAGAATTTTAAAAAAACATGCAAGAAAAATTCGTGTACGTTCTAAGTGGGACAAGAAATGGCATAAGTACAAATATGGATGATTAAACGTAATTAGAAAAGCTTGTTGCGATTGGAAGTTTTATTATTGAAAAAAAATATGTTTAAGCACTCCACTTCCAAATAATTATCTCATAAACCAGACGACTATCGAGGCTGGCAGTTTATTGATGTTTGCATATTTAATTATATTTGTGGATAATTATTTAGTTGGTTGGGGGGTTAGGTAACTTGAGAATCAGGAGTCTGGTTTTACGGTTACGTAGTCTTGTTGCGATGGGAGATTCACTTTTTTTAGAACAACTTTGTCTGCCTTGTTTCTTGAGCAAGGTCTTCGAATTTTTCGTTGAATAGCGAGAGAATCTGTTCTGCGATTGGCTTGATTTGTTTTTCTACGTAGTGTTCGTAGTCAAGTTTATGTTTTAGTTTTTGGATTGGTTCCGGACCGTCTAGAGTTATGTAATATTCAATTACGTTGGACTCTAGACTTGGAAGTTTTCTTGCGGCCTTGACGTGCGGCGGTGTTGTTTTTGTATATTCCTTAAGATTTTTTCTAATTGATTTTCTGTAGATTAACTTTTCATCTAGTTTTCCTGTGCGGATTTTTTTCAGATAATCGCGAATAAATTTTTCAACAGGTTCATCATGGAATAACTTGTTTAGCAGATCTAATTGGAACTCTTGGGCCGCCTCTGTCCAGTCGCCGCGAATTGCCTCTAAACCTACGACTTCGATTTCTTCCTTGCCATTTACTTCTTTTAGGCCCGCGTAACGCTTTTTAGCGGCCGCTTCTCCTCCGCGGACCTTTGGGATTATCATGGCGAGATATTGTTTTTCGAACTCTAATTCTAAGAAAGACTTACGGTTGTAGTTTTTCTTTACGTAGTTTTCATAAAAATTGTTTATGTATAATTCTATTTCCATTCCGAGGACATTGGCTTTTGCCTTTCCAAGATTTGTTTCTACAAAGACGGAATCTGTATCTGAATAAATTGTTTTGTAACCTTTCTTTTTGATTTGTTCTGCTGTTAACTTGGTTATGAATTGTGCGAAGTGTGTGATTGCATTTGCCATGTCTAAATTGAAGTATCTTAAATTTGGAGAGGCTATAACTCCCCAGAATGAAAGCATGATAACTTTGATTGCGTGATTTGATAGTTCTCTTTTTTCCCTT
>Ga0180007_10003665_pt1 | contig 16921 bp, 12 predicted proteins | sample MM_PC_MetaG_FD_121122 | JGI IMG/M metagenome (GOLD analysis project Ga0180007, IMG submission 121122) | Groundwater microbial communities from the Aspo Hard Rock Laboratory (HRL) deep subsurface site, Sweden - MM_PC_MetaG | ecosystem: Environmental > Aquatic > Deep subsurface > Groundwater... | reverse complement strand
GTATGAAAACAAAGATAGATACATTAATTGACAAAATAATTAAAACACAACAAATTGGTAACACAAATTAACAACTATTCTACTAAATGTTTCGGTAACATTTTTAAATGAGCTATAGCGATTCGTTTGTGTTATAACGAAGGGTATTCAGAATGGACGTGTGGTGCAGAATTTATTCTACTGGCAACATGTAAGGGATTTCGCCACCGGCAATTCAGGCGGAGGTCAATGTCTTTCGACAAGGCATCGTGCAAGGATTATAACGAAAATTATTCAGGCGGACGTTTGCCTCTGCCATCCTGGCGCCGGCTGCACTCGGCAAAAAGGAAAAATTTGGCATCCTGCCAATTTTACCTTTTTGACGCCGCTCTGAACAATTTTCGTTATAACCTTGCGCTTATCTGTCAAAAAAATTTCAACAGAAGGCTCCGCTATGAATTGGCGACAGCGAAATTCTTCCACTTGGCAATAGAGAATTATACAGCACTGTAAGCGGCTTCGAATAACTTTCGTTATTACGCTGCTCTTATCTTATAAAAAGAAGTACTAAAAAAACCTGGGTTGATTTCTTATCGAACGGATGAATCCCTGCGAAGAATAAGCACCGCCGCCTGGGCACTGATACAGCGGCCTTCGCCTTCTGCATTCATGCCCTCGGTGGTCGTTGCTTTCACGTTAACCGCATCTGTCCCAAGTACTTCGATGATATTTTTTTTCATCGACGGTATATGATGTCTCATCTTTGGTCGTTCACAGATAATAATCATATCTGCATTAATTATTTCCCATTGATCGCTGATTTGATTTTTAACTTTCTGCAAAAGAAGCATACTTGAAATATTTTTATACTGCTGGTCTGTATCCGGGAAAAGTGCGCCGATGTCGGGCATGGACGCAGCGCCAAGGAGCGCGTCAATAAGCGCGTGAACGAGTACATCGCCGTCTGAATGCGCAAGAAGACCCTGCGGCGCAGGAATAGTTATTCCGCCGAGTATGAGCGGCTTATCGGAACCGAAAGCATGTGTGTCGTATCCGATACCGGTTCTGAGATTATGCAATTGCATGATATTTCAGTTGATATACTGGGGTGTATTTTTCGATCAGCGGATTCCTGTTGAAGGAGTACGGATAACTGTTTTGATTTGAACTTTATCTCCAAAAAATCCTTTGGAGTATTCCAGACAGAGTTGATCAAGCTGTTCAGAGGATTGAGAACCATTTATATAAGTGTCGGAACCGGTATTATAAAGAGAACTGCTTTCGCTCATGCCGAAAAATGAAGGTGAAAAAAGTCTGTTTTGCGCAGTGTTCATATTTTCACCATAACAAAGGGAGAGAATACCGCCGCGCCTTGTAGTGTAGGATAAGCCGAGGCCTTTAAGATTCGAAAGGCTGAGTTTCTGACCAAACTGTGCACCGCGGTAAGGATTATATTGTGCGAGATCGTAGCCGTAAAAAAGACTTGCGGTAAAGCGGGGAAGTATGGTCATATGTGCTGCACCCATATATAAAGAGGAGAAGGAACCGAGACCGCCGACGGATTGGTAGGTGCTGAGCAGCATATGATTAAAGGTAACAGGACTTGATGAAACCGCAGACTGTGATGCAAGAGAGGAGTCGCGTAAAGATCCTGTTTCAGGAACCGGCGCTGCGGTACAGAGACAAACGCAGATGCAGACGCACATAATAAGACGCAGAAACGGTGTGAATGATTGCATTGTGTTTTTCTTATTATAGAAAGTGGACATGGTTACCTCTGTACGGTTAATTTTTGTACGGGCGCTTTCGGATGTTGTTGTTTACTGAGATAATATTATACTATGAAGATACTTTTTTTGTGCAAATTTTAAAAAAAGTTTGGTTTTCAGGGCAGGGTTGACGCAAACTTAAGTTTTTTGGGATGGTGTTTCGACTTGCTTTCTTGTGTCAAACATGCAAGGGGAGACTCCCGCAGAGGCGCAGAGGCGCGGAGAGAGAAAGGAAATGCGCCTCTTGCCCTGCGGGTTGGAAAGTTGTCATTTTTGATTGACGAGGACGGAATCGTTCAAAAAACGAGAAATACACGCATAAATGAAACAGTTGACGTCATCCCTGGTTTTCAGGGTATATGCAAACTTATTGTTTATATGAAATTTTTTTTTATAAAAACTTGACTTTATAAGAAATTTAGAGTATACTGGTATCATACCGGTTTAGGAGTAACAAATGTCAGGTTTATCTCTTCGTTTAAATAAGTTTTTAAAACCACATAAAAAAGCCCTTGTGATCGGCGCGGTTGACCATGTTGCTGAATATGGGGACCAGCCAGGTCTTGAAAATATGGAAAAAGCAATCACCAATTGCCTTACGACGGATGCGCTACTCATGTCTCAATTTACATTAAAGCGATTCGGGAAACTATTTCAGGTAGCTGATGCGCCGGAATTAGTCGTACGCATTAACTGGTCCAGTTCATTTTATTATCCGCTCAATTACCGCGAGGGGCATACCGCAATTATTACTACAGTCGAAGAAGCAGTACGTGCAGGGGCATCCGCGGTAATCTGTTCGCTCTTTCTGGAAGAAAAAGAAAATAATGAAATGGAAATGAGAAATGTTCAAATTTTTTCTGAAGTAGTCCGCCAAAAAGAAAAACTGGGGATACCGCTTATTGGCGAGTGCTATGTGGTTGAACATACAGAAAAAACACCCGAACAGGTTCATTTAAAAGTTAAACGTGTATCAAGAATAATGGCTGAGTTGGGCGCGGATATGATAAAAACATTTTTTACGGGAACTCAATTTCACGAAGTAGTGGAGAATACACCTGTTCCGGTTTTTACAATCGGTGCTGAAAAATTAAATACTGATTTCGATGTTCTTAAAAAAGCCCGCGATTCCGTAGATCAGGGTGCGAGAGGAATAGTATTCGGAAGAAATATTTTTATGGCGAAAAATCCCATAAAGCTGGTAAAAGCTCTGAATGAGGTGATGAACAATAATGCCGATCCCCGCAGAACGGCAGACTCTATTGTATAAAGACTGGTGCTATTGAATAACCGGCAATCATGAATAAATGTTTATTAATGAATAAAAGGAACCGCTAAAAAATATGGTATTTTTTATCGGGATAGATATTGGCACAAGCTCAATCAAAGCGGGTCTTTTCGACCGTACTATGAAGCAGCGCGCTTTTTTACAGCAGGCATATCCGCTTATTAACCGAGGGGCATTTATTGAACAAAATCCGGAAGACTGGTACAGGATCAGCGCCGCGCTTGTATCAAAATTAGTAAAATCAGCGCGTACCGGAAAAATAGGCGCGGTATCTGTTTCAACTCAGGGCGGTTCAATGGTCGCGCTTGATAAAAAAGGCGATCCTCTATATTCCGCAATTTCATGGCTTGACATGCGGTCTTCGGAAGAAGAAAAAATTGTAAAGGAAAAAATAACCGATAAAAAAATATTTTCTATCACAGGCTGGAACTACGGGCATACATCGGTGATGACAAAAATTCTCTGGCTGCGAAAACATATGCCGGTTGTGTTTGCAAAAACATATTGTTTTGCCGAATGCGGTTCTTTTCTCGCGCAGCGGATGTGCGGCAGAATTGTCATTGACCGGACCAACGCCGCAATGACTCAGCTTTTTAATATTAAATCCTGCAAGTGGGATTTTTCAATACTTAAGTATCTTGGCCTGAACGAGGAAAGACTTCCGCAGGCGGTGCCGCCGACTTGTGCTTTTACTATTTCTGAAAACTTTGTAAAAGATACCGGTCTGTCCCCGGATACTCTCTTCATAAATGGTGCACACGATCAGTACTGCAGCGCGCTTGGAGCAGGTCTTCAGCATGGGGAAGCACTTCTTTCGTGCGGGACAGCGTGGGTGTTGTTACTGCTCGGAAAAAATATTCATCATCAAAAATTCTGCGGATATTATAATGGACTGTCCGCAACAGGAAACGGTCAGGGACTTTTGGTATCCGCTCCGCAAGGCGGTATTCTTCTCGACTGGTTCCGGCAGAATATTCTCGGCGGCATTGCATATTCTGAAATAGACGCACTTGCACAGGAAGCTGTACGGGAAGCTGTACGGGAAGCTGTACGGGAAGGCGGACGGGAAGGCGCACTTCCCCGCACAATCCTCGATAAAGATACACTTCAGTTTGCTAATATAAAAATTCATCATACCCGTGCGCATTTTATCCGCAGCATTATGGAAGCACTCGCGCAGTGGACAAAGAATTCGCTGGTAGTCTCAGGAGGAAAAATTTCTCAAATAATCATGACCGGAGGTGCGGCTAAAAGTACGATATGGCCTCAGATTATCTCAGATATTACACAGCGTACGGTACGTTTGTATAAATATACAGAATTTGCACTGCGCGGTGCAGCTTGTCTCGCCGCAAGAGGTTTTAGTCAAAATGAAAAAATCCGCATGTGTACACTTCCCTCAACACTGATTACACCGGTTAGATTGAAGTCTGTGAACAGAGGCTGTCAGTGAACGATATAATCAAACCGAACATCAGGAAATTTAAATATATGGAGATTGCAGATATTCTCCGCAGCCGCATTGCGCTTGGTGATTATCCGGAAAACGGCCTTATTCCCAGTGAGGCCGTGCTTGGACAGGAATTCTGCGTGAACCGTGCAACGATAAAAAGCGCGGTTAATATGCTCATCAGCGAAGGAATTCTGGAATGCAAAAGCGCGGTAGGAAGTTTTGTACGAAAAATGCCTGATACTAAAATGCTTATCGGGTACATCTGTCCTGATTTGCGTGATCCGTTTCATTCAGAAATGGTGCAGGAAATACAAACTCAGTTGTTGAACCGGGGTGCCGGATTGACGGTGTCCGCCGGAGGATATAGTTCTGAAACCTATGAAAAAGCTTTTCATTCCTTGTGCAGAAGCGGAGTGAGAGGAGTGTTAATCAGTACATTCAGCAGAATTGACTTTTCGAGCATTTATCGCGGCGATGTTCCCGTAGTGTTTACCGCAGGTGTTCCCGATATGAATTGTGCCGACAAAGTGAGCATTGACAATACAACCGGTATGCGTCTTATCGCGGAACATCTCGCGGAAACAGGGGTACGGACAACAGCATACGCAAACACCTCAGGTTTTCAGGATGATGTAAGGATTACTGCTTTTGCCGCTGCCTGCAAAGAGTTTGACATTGAATTATCCGCCCGGAATGTGGTGATAAGCAAAAAAAACGGGAAAGACGGGGGAGAAGAATGTATGAAAACGCTTCTCGGCCGCACACTGCCTGATGCTGTGGTGTGCTACAATGACTGGACTGCAATAGGTGCTGAGTATGCCGCGCTCAGTGCAGGTATGAAAATCCCTGCGGACATAAAGCTAACCGGTTTTGATAATATCTTGGTAGGCCGGCATGTGCCGGTGCCGATTACGACAATCAATTATGAGATGTCCAGGATTTCTGAAAAAGCATTGGAAATTCTTTTCAGGAAAATTTCACATGGACAGGGTTCGGATGAAACGTGTCTTTTCAGCGGAAGACTTGTGGTACGTGCAAGCACGGCAGGAGAAAATTTCCGGTCTGAAAAAGAGTTGTGCATGCGGGAAATGTCCGGACAGGTATCCTGAAATGAGAGAGTAGATTATGGAAAAAAAATATAATGCACTTGAATCTCTGATGACGCAAACCGACCGTAATTTCTATCTGGATTATTTACAGAACTATCTTCCTGAAAAAATTATCGATGTACATACCCATGTATGGCTTGAGGAACATAAATGCAGAGAGAAGTCAGCTCCTCAACGGACAGTTCAGTGGCCTGACCGTGTGGCGCGTGTTACTTCTATAGAAGAATTACTTCAGACGTATACTCTTTTTTTCCCGGGTAAAACAGTAACTCCAGTTATTTTCAGCAATTTGCTTGACAGGAAAGATAACTTTACCGGGGGTAACGCGTATATTTCGGCATGTTCGGAACAAAATAATTGTCCCTGTCTTCTGTTCAGCCGGCCTGACTGGAGCGGAGATGATTTGGAGGCTCAACTTATCGCTGGTAATTTCCTCGGCATTAAACCCTATCTCTCATTAGCCGATTCCGCAATCCCGCAGGATGATATCACCATCTTTGATTTTCTCACGGAGAAGCATTTATCCCTTCTGAATAAAAAAAGAATGATTGTAATGCTGCATATACCGAGATCCGGCAGACTTCGCGATCCGATGAATATAAAACAATTACTTTGTATCGATGAAAAATATCCTGATGCCTCAGTGATTATCGCGCACGTCGGCCGTGCGTATGCGATTGAGGATATCGGCACCGGTCTCAGGGAAATTTCGAAAACAAAAAATCTGTTATTCGATATTTCAGCAAACACCAATACAGATGTATTCCACCGGCTGATTGATGCCGTTGGACCGCAGCGTATTCTTTTCGGAAGCGACCTGCCTATCACACGTATGCGTATGCGCAGAATAGTTGAAAACGGCCGCTATATTAACATCATTCCCCGGGGCATGTACGGGGATGTCTCATCAGATCCGAATATGCGTGAAACTTCCGGAACAGATGCAGCAGCGCTTACCTTTTTTCTATATGAAGAAATTGACGCATTCCGCAGAGCTTCAGAAACAGCCGGCCTTACAAAAAAAGATATTTCAGATATATTCTACGAAAATGCGCGGCATATTATAGAAAAAGCCGCAGGAGCTCAGGTATGAAAAATGAGGTTGCCGAAAGCAGTGTGGACAGCCATCCCGCCGCGTACCTGCTGCCGTTTTATTTAAAGCTATATGATGATGTTATGCCGGATTTACGGAAAAAGCTGGAAATATTTGCATCTGCGGCGGTTGAAAAACTCAACTCAGAAGGCATCAGTGTAAAATTGGAAAAAACATGCAGGGTAAGAAAAGAATTTAAAGCTGCGGTAAAACGGATCGAAAAAACAGGTGCATCGGCAATCATTACACTGCATCTTGCGTATTCGCCCTCTCTTGAGTCGGCCGGTCCGATCGCTGCCTCTAAGCTGCCGGTGATTATTCTCAACACAACTCCGGACTTTGAATTTAACTGCCGCACGGATGCGGAACGTTTACTGGAAAACCACGGGATACATGGAGTGCAGGATTTTTGTAATTTGTTAATTCGGAAAAAGAAAAAATTCATAATTGAATCCGGCCATATTACGCACAGTACTGTTATTCAGCGTACGGCTTCTGCGGTCAAAGCAGCCGCCGCGGCGAGACGCTTCAGGCGGGCCCGTGTGGGGATTATCGGCAAGCCTTTTAAAGGTATGGGGGATTTTGCAGTACCATTTCGCCGGTTAAAAAAACAATTCGGCATAAAGGTAATAAACCTTCATCCCCGGCAAATTCGCCGTTTTCTTCCGGACCGAGACTCTCAGGAGGTGCAGCAAGAAATCAATACAGATAAAAGTTGTTTTGAAACGAATATGCTTGAATCTTCAGTGCACCTTGAATCAGTGCGGACCGGACTCGCACTCCGGAAGGTTATTTCACATCACGGCTTATCCTCGTTTAGTATTAATTTTCAATATATTACTGCCAAAACCGGAATTCCTGTTATGCCGTTTCTGGAAATAAATAAGGCCATGGCACGTGGAACCGGTTATGCGGGAGAGGGTGATGTGCTTACGGCTGCGTTTACCGGTGCAATATTTACGCAGCATCCGGACGCATCGTTTGCGGAAATGTTCTGTCCGGATTGGAAAAGCGGGACGGTTTTTTTAAGCCATATGGGCGAAATTAATTGTAATTCGTCCGAGAAAAAACCGGTACTTTTTTCAAAAGAATGGCCGTTTACTTCCGCCGGCAAGCCTGCAGTCGCTGCGGCGTGTTTCAAGCCGGGTACAGCAGTATTTGTATGTATTGCACCCATATTACAGAATCGATACCGTTTGATAATTTGTCCGGTTACCATGCTTGCTGAGGAAGATGATTCTTCTTTCAAAAAAAATGTGAGAGGATGGATGAAACCGGCGCTGGCGCTTGAACAATTTTTAACACAGTATAGTATTCTTGGCGGGATACATCACGGCGTGGTTATATACAGCGCTGTAAAGGATGAGCTTAGCCGGTTCGGGGAAATAATGAACTTTGAGGTCAAAGTGCTTGATGGGGAAGGAAAATGCGGACTTTGATTTCAATAACCATTGATGAAATAATAAATGGTGGAATTAAAGCTATGATTTTAAAACTGGTAAAATGGAGATAAAAATGAAAAAAATCAAAAAAAAGAAACTTAAGATAGGTGTGTTTGGAGCGGGCAGAGGATTTACCATGATAAGGGGTCTGATAAATAATCCGGATGCGGAGCTTTCGGCAATATGCGATTATTACCCGCCGTTTGAAGAAAGAGCAAAAAAACTTATTAAACAGGCGGGGACAGACACGGTGTATTATACCGATTTTGAAAAATTTCTGCAGCATGATTTTGACGCGGCGGTAGTCGCCAATTATGCGGATGAACATGCGCCGTATGCGGTAAAACTGCTGAAGTCGGGCCGTCATGTAATGAGTGAAGTACTCGCCTGCCGGAATATGGCTGAAGCGGTTGAACTCATTGAAGCGGCAGAACAGTCTAAAAAGGTGTACACCTACGCTGAGAATTACTGTTTTTTCCGCTCAACTCAGGAAATGAAAAGACTGTATGCAGCAGGCGACATCGGTGAGTTTACCCATGGAGAAGGCGAGTACGTGCACGATTTAGAATCTATCTGGCCGAGAATTACATACGGGGATCCAAAACACTGGCGGAACAGAATGTACGCGACATTTTATTGTACACATAGCCTTGGACCGATTATGACCATCACGGGGACGCGGCCGGTAAAAGTGTGGGGATTTCAGGGTGCGCGCAGTGAACGGATGACGGAACTGGGTTTACGGTCAGCAGGGCATGGCATGGAAATAGTTGAAATGAACAATAAGGCAACAGTTAAAAGTCTTCATGGTACCCTCAAGCGGCTCCCTGATGCGGTATGGTATTCGGTGTACGGTACTAAAGGTATGATGGAATCAGACCGTTTCGGAGAACTGTTTCACAAGATAAATGTATATAAAGAAAATGATGCACGTACGCCCAATGAAATGTCTTACATCCCCAGGTTTCCCGGAGATGAAAAAGAGGCGGTCGCGGCGGGTCACGGCGGTTCTGATTATTACACGCTGCATAGTTTTATAGATAAAATTCTTGAGCGCCCGTTTGGAAAACACGCTATCGATGTATATACTGCGGTTGATATGACCATCACCGGAATTCTCGCATACCGTTCTGTGTGCAGCGCCAATATTCCCGTAACCGTGCCTGATTTACGGAATAAAAAAATACGTGATCAGTACCGTGGTGATTTCTGGTGCGCAAGCCCGGCTGTTCCGGAAGAACACCGCGCGCCGTGTTATTATCCGGAAGAGCCGGTCATACCAGCTGCAGCGTATAAAAAAGTTGCGAAGGAATGGGAGAGAATAAAAAAGGGGTATCTGGAGTTGTAAATACAAGGAAAAAAACATCAGGTACATGTTAAAAGTTGTTAATATTAAAACATAAAAAAAAATATCGGAGGAAAACAATGTTTAAATTTAAATTCTTACTTATGGTGATGCTTACGGATGCTTTGATTAGTACTCTTTATCCTGCATCGATTTGGAATAATCAGGAAATTTTGTATGAAGAAAATGTGATACTAGAGAGCGGGGTCAAACAATCATGGGACTTTGATGCCGGTAAGAAAGAAAAAAATCAGTTTTTTCTTGAGATATCCGCGTTTGTTAAAACGGACACGGCGGCCGGTGCAAGACATTGTATTTCAATCACGGTAAATAACATGGTAATAGAACTCGCACTGCTACAAAGCGATATTAAGACAATGTCACTCCCTAATCATCCGAAATATAGTCAAAATAAAACTCCAATGCTATTGGGCGGAAAATTAATATTGCGAATGGTTCCAGAAGCTGGTTTTGATATTCCAGATGATTCTGGTTATTTCTCGCCGGAGTTGAGTGCGTTAGGTGATACGTATGTATTTGATATTACCGGGCATGTAAATGATATGGGTAATAATGTGACCATAGAGTTTGCTGATAAAACTTTGAAAGAGGCGTCCATGCCCAAATTAACTGTACGAAAAGTAAAAGTTGACGAAAAAACCGCACAAAAGAAAATCTTTTCTGAGAAAATCGTAAAACTTTCCGAAGCAACAAAAGTCATGAAAATAAAGGAACCGATTGTTATCGATGGCAAACTAAATGAAGCTCTTTGGGGAATTTTACCGAAATATGAACTAAAAGAACATAAACAAAGTAAAGAATTGGTTAATAAAACTTTTTTCAATATTTGCTATGACAGTGATAATCTGTACTTTGCTTTCCGCTGTATGGAGAAAGAAATGGGTAAGATTAAAAATACCTGGAATATTGCAAATGAACGCGATGGAAACCTTTGGGAAGATGATTGTGTAGAAATTTTTATTGATCCGTATGCCGGGAGTTCCTTTTATTATCATTTCATAGTTAATGTTGCTGGATTAGTGTATGATGCAAAGGGAATGAACAGAAGCTGGAACAGTGAAGTCCATGCTGCAACATCCAGAGAAAAGGATTTTTGGATTGCTGAAATTACTATTCCTTTTATCAGTTTCGGATATTCACCCAAGGGCAATGAAATCTGGCGTGCTAACTTATGCCGCAGCCAAAAACATCAGGGTGAACTTAGCAGTTATAAGCCGACTTTTGGAGGTTTTCATAATCCTGAACGATTTGCAGAGTTTCTATTTGATTACCAAAAAGAAACTCTTTTTTTTCGTATCGCCGGTCTGCAGGATAAAAAGGAAGATAAATTGCATATTTTGCTCAGAAACGATTCCAAAAATAAAATCGAAATAGTTTCTTCGATTAAAATATTTTCCGGAAACAAAGTAACTGATTCGCATGAGGAGGAGACGGTTCTTGCTCGTAGTGAAGGAGTTTCTATAATGTTGCCATATCGTCTTGATTCCGGTGTGGAAAGCATGGATATTGCGATTAAAGAACATGGTAAAAATATAAATTATTATCAAAACAAGATTCTGATTAGATCTGATTTAAGAATAGAAGAAAACAGATTCAATCCGGTTCAAGAACCATTATACACTGAATTATTTTCCGATATGCCCATAGGCCTTGCGGCAAAAGATAAAAAAATGCTCTATTGGGCGCCTTCCTTAAATATTGCACCAATGCGGTCATTTGCATTGCAATATGGAATAAGGTATTCATTCGAGGAAGAACATGAGCGTTTGGCAAATGAGAACCTTGTTGTGTTTGATAATATCATAAATTTTAAATATAAACTCGAGCAACAAAAAAAATCTATTGAAAATCTTAAAAAAAACGGAGTGAAAACCTGTTTATTTCTTGAGGCGAGGGGGGCAGGTGGCAAGCCGATTTCGCCAAGTCCATTTACGCCAGATCCGGTAGCCTTCAATTACATGGCGCAGCAGGTACACGAGATCAGTTCCTATGCCGATTTATTATGGGGCATAAGCTGCGGAGATGAACATATAGAAAAAAACGAGAAAATCGGGTTAGAGCATTTTAAAACAAAAAAAGATAACTATATACTTACTGCAAATGATGAAATCAAACAGAAATTCGGTTTTGGGGAATTTGGAATACCATTGTCAGAAGAAGATGTTAATCCTTTCAGATGGATTGCCTACAGAAAATGGCTGGTAAACAAATTACTTGACTTGCAGAAAACGGTTTATACTAACATTAAAAAACACTATCCGCAGCTGCATGTTGTTTCATATGACGGTATGGGAACGCATATTGCACAAGACTTATCCAGATATAAGGAAAGCTGTGATATACTGACACATCAGCTTTATCCACTTCCGCATAGAATAAATTTCGGTTTCACCACTAAGCTTTTGAAAGATATTTCACAAGTGGAGGAATTTTGGCCATGCCTTCATGTTGAACATTATGCAGGATCGTTTTCACCTGAAGAAGTATTGACCTTAATAAGTGATAGTTTCAGAAGCGGGGCGACAGGATTCCATATCTTTCCGATAGATACAATCGGGGTAAGATCAGGTTTTAAACATTTGATTGAAGAGAGCATTGGTGCCCCTGAAAGGTGGAAACTGATACAAAATCTTTTCAATGAAATAACCGTCATGAAAAAATTAAAATACCCCAAAGCTGATTTCGCAGTTTTTTATTCAAGTGATAGTTACATGGCGCAAAGAGATATTAATAAAACTGACGAAATTGAGGCTGCATATTCATTTTTGGGGCCATTAAGCGGCGGATGGTTTTCTTTTATTAACGATTATCAGATTGAGCGCGGAATGGATTTATCCGCTTTCAAAGCGATTGTTATTCCGTATGCGAAATATCAACGTGAGACAGTCATCAAGAAATTCAAGCAATATGTTGAAAATGGCGGAATATTGGTCTGCGGTGATCCGGAAGTTTTCAGTTTTGACACAGCCGGAAAGGATATGACAAGTTATAGAAATGACATTTTTGGAGTAAAAGCGCTTACGAGAAGTGATTCAAAAATCATTCAACAAGAGAATAATCGTTTAACTCTTGTAAGAACAGGATATGCACCGGACATTACTGATGGAATCAAAGTATTAGCTAGATATGTGGATGATGGAACAAAAGCACAAGGTAATCCGGCAATTATTGAAAAAAAAATTAATTCGGGAAGATCAATATTTTTTGGTTCAAATCCTTTTTCTACCATCGCCATTTCGGATGCAGTGTGGAAAAATTATTTTAAAACAATGTTACGTGAATTTGGTCTGAAAACGGATAACGATATCTGGCGTTTTCAATTTCCGAAACGCCTTATAGAGAAAATCCCTCTGCCGGATGGCAAATGTCTGACGGGGAATGCAATCGCCTGGCGTATGAACGAAGCGGTCACTTCCTTTAATCTGGAATTACCCGGATCTTATACATATAGTGTTTATCCTGATCAGACTCCGGATAATGTGCAAGGCTCACTTGGATTTAAAAACGGCAAATTAACTGATCGCTGGAAGGCTCCGAAAGCCGGAAATGTTGATTGTGGAAAGGGAAAATTAACAGATTGGATAGTGGCATATAAGAAACCGGATGCATTTTCAGTTATTTTTGATTTTTCAAAAAAGTATGATATTGACAGAATACAAATTTGGTATCAGGGACAGTTGCCGGAAATGACCGTAGAAACTTCATCCGACGGGAAAACCTGGAAATTGTCGGCTCTTAAGACAATAAAGGAAAAACAAACCGAGGATACTGATGTTTTAGATAAAATTCTTAAAACAAGCTACGGCGAGGCGCAGTTTGTGAAAATGAATTTCGGCAGCAGGGATAAAGACCGGATATTAACGCTGGCGGAAATAGAAGTGTGGGCCAAATGAAAATTAGAATAAAATATTTTAAAATAAGTATACTAATGCTGTATGTGTCAGTCATAAGACTGTATAGTACTTGGCATAATGCCAATTATGCATACAGGAAAAACATTACCGGCATGTATGCACGCGGCGGAGGTGCGCTTACGAACTTTCCCGTATTAATCAGTATATCAAACGATATAAGTTTGAGTAATTACGCAAAAACAAACGGAGCTGATATCTGTTTTTATGCGTCTAACAGCGGAGCATTGTTAGATCATGAAATAGAGTATTATACCAACGGCACGCTGATTGCCTGGATTAAGATGCCTGCACTCACCGCATCTTCAAATGAAAACACAGTATACATGTACTACGGATACCCTGCGAGTACACCGATGCAGAATCCAACAAATGTATGGGATGTGTATTATGCCAGCGTTTGGCATAAAAATGACAGTAATGCAACAAGTATTCACGACAGCAGCGTAAATGTAAAACACGGTACCAAGATTGGTGCGGGTGAACCCGCGCAGGCTGCGGGAAAAATCGGCTGGTGTCAGCAATACGACGGCGTTAATGATGCAATAGATACAGGTCATCCATTTGCAGACGCTATGCTGAATGAAGTCACGGTGTCACTTTGGGTGAAACTGAATGATTTAAGTATGGATCACGGAGTAATCTCTAAATCATGGGGTGGTAATGGTGACCAAATAGGTATTGATATCGTCCGATACCTTGCTGTAAGCGATAAATATTCTTTTTTAGTAGGGAATGGTACTACGTTTTCCAGGATAGATTCTTTCCCGGTTTCGCTCTCAGAATGGAATTACATATCTTGCGTTAAGACTGATACAGATCTATTTATTTATGTGAATGGTAACTACTCGAATAAAGCATCTACTCTTAAATTAACAAATAATGCTGCTGTTTCAATGAAGATTGGATCGGCATTCGGCGGTGCGCGCAGGCTTAAAGGCGCAGCTGATGAGATACGTGTGTCCACCAATGCGCGAAGTGCAGGATGGATATTGACAGAATATTCAAACCAGGGTTTTCCTGATAATTTCTATACCATAGGGTCTGCTTTTGACGGGCTTGATATTTCATTTTCTGTGTATCCGACCATTATGCCCGAAGGTGTTCCGCTTGTCTTTTCAAATCAAAGCACCGGCATATTCAGTATCACGAATTCAATATTTAATTTCGGTGATGGAACTTCCGCAACAAATACGGGTACCAACGTGTTACAACCGTTTTCAAAAATATTTGATGTACCGGGCACCTACACAAATTGGCTTACCGCTGTTACCACAAAACCTGAAAGAAAAAGTAACAGCGCGGTAATCACGGTAATACCATACACACCGGTCAGAGTTGATTTTGCGGTAATCGGAGAGCCGGTTACCGGGCATAAAGTAACATTCTTAGATTCTACGGTATGTACCATTGCACCGCTTACAAACTGGAAAATAGAATTCGGGGACGGTGAATCATATGTGATACGCGGTTTAACGAGTACATATTCCGTTTCTCATTATTATGGAACAAGCGGTGTATTCAACGCAATACTTACAGTCGTTGATGCAAACGGTTTTCTTTTTTCAACGAATAAAACTATTACGGTTTCTGATTACGGAGCCGGCAGGCTTGGTAATATGAAAAAAAACATTTACCGTCTCGATGCAGATTTCCCGCTGGCATTTACATACCGGTTTCAAAATAACGAGGAAAAATGTTATATGAGGGTTGTGTCGCTCAGCGGCAGGTTAGTTAATGAATATCTATATACAGGTTCAGCCGGCAGAGATGCATTGTTTTTGTGGAACGGCTGTGATTCAAGAGGTTATAAGGTAACAAGCGGTGTTTATTTTCTCATAGTGCAGATAATAGGGAACGGAGAACGGCTTGATGAGTTTTATGAGTATCTGCTATTGTATTAGATTTATAATAATGATTATGTAATATCGGGGATTATTCACTCGTTATTTGATTTAATCGCATCCAGCATGGGCAAAAGCGCAGCTCCTGCACAGGCGCCGTATATTGGATTTTCACTATTCATTATAACAAGTTTTTTGCTGTTTGAGTGAAGTACTTTTTGTTTAATACTTTCATAAACTATAGAGTCAATATTTGAAAAGAGAACCGGAAGAAATCCTCCAAAACTGATTGCGGAGGGATTAATAACATTCACAATTCCCGTTAACGCCAATGCAATAGCTTCAGTTAAATTATGCAGTTCCTGTAATATTGCAGGATCTTTCTGTGACAGCGCATGAAGTACAGTATTTTTGATATCTGAACTGAAGGCTTCGGGATAACTTCTATACAGGTCAGCGAGATATCCGCTTGCATCAGGGGCGGAAAGAACTGTTGTCAGGTGTTCAATAATCATTGGAATAGTAACGATATTTTCAAGACATCCGATGTTTCCGCAGGTACATACACCTGCTGATGATGAGGCGAACACATGGCCGAATTCTCCGGCTGCATTGGTATCTCCCTTTAATAATTCGCCATTAATATATAACCCGCATTGTATGCCGTAACCGATGTTGATATGCAAGGCACTTGAATAGTTTTTTAAAGCACCGAGATGTTTTTCAAAAACCGCAGCGGTTCTTCCGGAAGTAGATACAAAAATTCCTGGAATACCAAGTTCAGCAAAAGAAAATCCGTCCCATTTCCGTTTATTAGGAAAAATTACCAGAGTATTTCCATCCTCATGGATAACACCAGTAACCCCGATACCTACTCCGTCCATCGATACCGCATACCTGGATAAAAGCTTTTTTAATTCGGCCGGGTAGTCGGGAGTTGAAAATTCATCTATCAAAGAAAAGCCGCCATTGGCCGAAAGCATTCCAACCCGGGTTTGAAAGCCTCCGATATCAACACCAAGCATGCGTTTCCACCGGGGATTCACCGATAGAGATACATTTCTTCCTTTTGCTTCACTGTCTTCGATAATAATCTGCTTTTTTACCAGTATTGAACAATATTTGGTTACACTCGCCGGCGCCATTTTCAACCGATCGCTTATTTCAAAACGGCGTATACCGCGGTTTAGAAATATTTCAAGTAAAATACTTCGGTAATTATTTAGGGCAAAATTTCTCATACGTTGCTTTAATTCCATCAATTTTACAATGCAAATTAAAAAATTGTAAAAAAGATTAAGTTTTTTTGAAAAAAACTTGACATTTTACGATTTATGCATTATAATTAACTTGTTGGTTTGCATTGCGAACCAACTCCTTCAGGAGGGTTATATGTATCACGCAGGTCAACAGGAAATTGACGAAGTTTCAAAAGTCATTCTTTCAAAACAATGGTTTCGTGTCGGTGATGAAAAGACCGGTCATTTACGTGAGGTCGAGCGCTTTGAGGAAGAATGGTCAGAAATGATGAAGGTTCCGTATTCTCTTTTAATGAGCGGAGGCGGAACCGCAGCGCTCGTATGCGCATTAGCAGGTGCAGGTATTGGTCCCGGAGATGAGGTTATTGTTCCTGCGTATACTTGGCTTGCAACCGCAACTTCAGTTTT
>Ga0180007_10003664_pt1 | contig 16923 bp, 35 predicted proteins | sample MM_PC_MetaG_FD_121122 | JGI IMG/M metagenome (GOLD analysis project Ga0180007, IMG submission 121122) | Groundwater microbial communities from the Aspo Hard Rock Laboratory (HRL) deep subsurface site, Sweden - MM_PC_MetaG | ecosystem: Environmental > Aquatic > Deep subsurface > Groundwater... | reverse complement strand
GAGGACAGTGCCAGTTATCATGGTGGTTATCAATGTAGTAGCGATGATGTCACTTATCTCCTACTTTCATAAGAGAGTGGACTATCCCATCACCCATTATTGGGTGCGAAGCTCCTAGTCTCTACACATTTATCGGGTTCATTCCCCGAATTTAGCTCGGGATTGCCATATTGGATTGTGTTATCCAACTTAGGTTTCCCCGCTAAGCAATTTGCATGCCTTATTTGCTTTAATTGTAAGGCAACTTGCAAATCTTCCTCTGTAGCAGAGTAATAGTGTCCAATTGCCTTTTCAAGGTAAGCGATAATACACTTTATTTCCGCTTGCTTTACTACAGAGTAAGGAAGTATCAATTGACATAACCGTAGGATATGGTCTTTGTTATCAACATATACACCGTATATAGTTTTAGTAGAATTTCCACGGATATGCGGGCTTACTAGACTATACTTGATGCATTGTTTCTCTAGTATTTGGCAGACTTTGGCAATCATAGATAAATCAGTAGCGACTATTCTCATACGAAAGGTTAAGGAATGAGGACTGTTTTGTTTAGCACAAAAACTTCCCTCACCATCAATTATACCTACTAACCAACCTAATTCAACCATATCTTCTGCCACAGTGGTCAATTTATCTTCCTCCCTAGTTTAATTCGCCTCGTTTGCAATCTGTATTACTACAGAAGGGCGCAACATACTTTACGCGATTAATGCACCTACGACTACTCCAACAACCTTTCCTGTATCCATTTGCTATCACATCCTTTTTGGGCGAACTACCCTTTTATTACTGCTACGACTATTTCAGGAACTGTCTCAGGATAATAATTACAGCACCAGCAGAACAAGCTATAGGCACGATGTTGCTAACGAGCTGACCACTCGCTGAAGCGAGAAGAGTGTCAGTTATCAGTGACGTGATGAGGGTAGTGGCGATGATAAATGCTATCAATGCGCCAACTACAACTCCAACTACTTGTCCAATATTCATTTCTCGGTTCTCCTAAGGGCAAACTACCCTATCTAAAAACATTGATTACGACTCCAATAACTGTTACTGCCAAAACAATGGGCAAGACATTAGTAATAATGGTTTCGCCTGTAGTAGTCCCTGTGATGATATTGGGCAGTAACCATATACCACCAACATACAAAAATGTTCCCATTATTATTGCCCCGAATATACCCATTGCCTTTTAGTTCTAGCCTCTCCCCTTTTTAGCAATCTTCCTCATATGAGCCTTACGCTTAGCACTTCCTGGAGCACCAATCTTACCCCACTTCACCTTCTTTGTCTTTGGCAATTTAGAAATCTCCTTAAAGGCAAACTACCTCAAAGCCGAAACTAGGTTAAAAAAACTCTATACTAATCTAGTATATTACCACATTTTACATAAAATGTCAAGGTTTTTTGATATTAATTACTAGATATTGTGGTTATTGAAGTTTCACCACTATATACAGGATGTGAAAAAGGCTTGACAAGCTAGAAAAGGTGTGGTAGTCTAGTTATAGACTATTAGAAAGGATAAGTTATGGTTGAGTTAAAAGGTGCTTTCAGAAAGGAATACAAAGTAACTGTAGTTGCCCCCGGAGTGAAGTCAGTTAAAGTTACTTTCCCCTACGAATTTATTGAGCGGGAGGCTCGGAAGTTTGGCTTGACTATTGAACAGTTTCTTGCAACATATCAAGCTATAGCTCAATATAATAGCTTTGATGGTGTATTTTATAGTTTTGAAAAGGAGGAGAATAAAAATGAGTAAAGAGCTTGTTGTGATTGAACAGAAACCAGTGTTACCCGAAAAGTGGGATTATGAGGAATCAATAGCCAGAATTAAGCCAGCTATTTACAAGTGGAAGAGCCTTACAATTGAACTAGCTACTGAGTTGTGGGTAGCTAGAGAGATATTAAGCACACACTATCACCGTGATGATGGGACATTTGTCCCATCATGGGCTACCTACTGTGAAGAAATAGACTGTGAGAAGCGGACAGTTAATCGCTGGCTTGCTCACATTTTTGGAGAGGAAGAAAAGATATCAGAACTAGAAACAGCAGAAAAAGTAACAGGTGAAATTAAGCCTATAATATGGCTTGGTGATTTCCGTGAATTGGTTAAGCAGCTAGATAACGAGAGCATTGACCTTATTGTAACTGACCCCCCATACCCAAAGGAATTTCTACTGCTGTGGTCTGACCTAGCCAAAGAAGCCAAAAGGCTACTCAAGCCAAGCGGTTTTCTCATTAGCTACTCCGGGCAAATGTATTTACCCCAAGTAATGAATATGCTAGCTGAATATCTTGATTACTACTGGCTTGGTATGCTTTATCATAAGGGACCAACAGGACAGCGTTTTGAAGTTAATATGTGGAATAGAGCAAAGCCTATCCTCTTCTATCAGAATCCACCCAGAAAACCACAATCTAAATGGCTTGAGGATGTAATTGAAAGTGAAAAACCTGATAAGGCAAAGCACGAGTGGGGACAATCAATCAATCCAGTATCAAAACTGATAGAGTGCTTTTCATTTGAGGGTGAGACTGTTCTTGACCCATTTGCTGGTGGCGGAACTACAATAGAGGCTTGTATCCTACTCAAGAGACAATGTTATGCTTGTGAAACAGATGAGGAAACTTATAGTCATTTGGAGAAGAGGTTTTTATGACTGAGGAGCCTAGAGAAGAGCAAACGTTCAAAAGAGACTTGGAATTCAGCCAATGGGTAAGACATACACTACGCAAGCCCTCAACTGGTTTTGTTGCTACAGATATAGATTTCTTCTTTCAGGATTATAAAAATAGCAAACTAATGCTAATAGAAGTTAAAACTAGAGGCGGTGACCAAAGATGGTCACAAAAGAAACAATTTCAGGAACTAGATGCTTTAGTCAAAAAAGGTGCGGAATTTTACGGAAGAGATTATTGGGGACTACACATTATAAAATTAAGCGGTAGAACCCCTGATGACAGCTCAGAAATTTACCTTGATGATAAATTGGTAACAAGAAAACAGCTAATTTCATTTCTCAATTTTGAGGATAAATTAAATGAGTAGTTGCCATTCTTGCCATTCTTGCCAAACTAGAAACACTGGAGACAAATTATGAAGATTCCGCCAAACTTATCCTGGGCTTCCGGGATTTTCTCCTCGCCGATGGCAAATCGTAATAAAAAATTTAAGTTCTTTGTCCGAGATACGCATTCTTCCACTGGGCAAGCAAGTGTGAGAAAGAACACCATACTTAATATAGTAATAAACTGTCCTACGACTCACACTCAATCGCTGAGCCACTTCTGGGATAGTCAAAAGCTTTTCAGATATTTTCATATCAAACCTCCTGTTTTGCACAGTATAGCACAGTGTTGCACAAAAGTCAAGTATAGTTTATATCTGAAAAAGGGGATGGGTGTATACATATCACGCCAAACTAGCCAAACTAGTTACGCTAGTTTTTCCATATAAACGTATACCCTCTCCTTTTTTTATATCTGGGTTATATCTAGGTTTTGTGCAATAGTGTGCAAGAAAATAAATGAAGTTTTTTTTATTTTATATCTGGGAAAGGAAAATGATACTACATATGCCTGCCAAACTTGCCAAACTAGAATGGCTAATTTCGCCATATTCTACCTGCCAAACCTGCCAAACTAGCCAAACTACTAATGAAAGAAGTTTTTGATTAATGTCAGTATTCAACTTTGAATGCGAAGTTCAAGAGGCAACTTGGCTGGTAGAGCCCATCATACCACTGGGACAATTGTGTGTAAACCTAGCCCAGGCTGGAGTAGGCAAGTCCTTATTGGTTGAAAGCCTTGCTGTGCATGTAGTTTGCGGAGTTCCCTTTTGTGGTTTCAAAACTGCGGAAGGGGATGTTTTGCTTATTGACCAAGATACACCCCAGAACGTACTCTATAAACGGCTAATTCAAATGGCTATTGGATTGGGACTACCTAAGAAACACGAGCTTTTTCTGGAAAGTATGAATGGCTACAATATGTCTAATGGAACATTAGTAAAAGCTATCCGGAGCCATCCATCAGCTAAGCTTATTATTATTGACTGTCTGCACACCGTTTGTGGACAATATAACCCGAATTATACCTCCGATATGACACACTGGGCAAACATCAAGCAAACTTGCTTAAATGAAGAAAATACCATATTGCTTAATCACCATATTACACAAAAAGGAACCTACACAATAGATGACCTTATGCAAGGCGAGACTAGCCACTTAGCAATGGGCAGCTCCGCTATCATCCAGCAAGCTGATACCTACTATGTGATTGGTGCAACTGCTACAGAAGGCAAAGCAGAGCGTATCTATGTCCGCCCAGTATCCAAACGAATTAGTATTCCATCTAAGCCATTGATATTAAGAATGCTACAAACCGAGTCGCATGGTGAGAAATTAGAATATGAGGGCTACTATGAGCCAGAGTTAGAGAACACCGAGCAAGACCTTATGATGTTATTCAGAGAACAGCCAAAAGAAAGAACAGTTAAGGAAACCTACGAGGATATGGGACATAGATATGGTGAAAAGGCAATTCGCCAGGGGCTAGCCAGCCTTGAACAAAAAGGTATGATGCTAATGAGTCGTCACAAAGCCAATCTATTCACATATAGATTGCCCTAGAAGGGAATAAGGTCTTGGGTAATACCATATCATTAGAAAGAGATTTAACCCGCCTAGATTTGGATTGTAGAGGCTCATGTTGAAGGCTAGTCAGCCACGGGCAATGAAGTAGAGAGTGATATAGAATTAGAGGAAAATGGCTAATATAATGAGTATAGCAGACCTTGAGCGAGCTAGGTCAACAACAACAACTGTAAAAGCCTCCAGGTATATTTGTCAAACAAGTAGACTGGTAATAAAATATAGCTATAGAGTAAATATAGAGGTGAAACAAAAGTGAGAATAACAGTAATCCAGCCAAGAGGAAGCAAAATAAGAGACTTTATTTGTCCTGTTTGTAATTCTTATAATTCAGTCACTTTTGAGCACTCTAGATTCAAGGGAAAGATTCAATGTATTGACTGTAAGTCAGACCTTGAATGGAATATTGAAGATGAACAACAAACAGGTGTCGAGCTTAGTCACACTGAGCGAAGTAAAAATATTATTGAAGTCAGGAATGGTGACTAAGCTCGGCACTTGCCCACATATTGAGGGGTTAAGTAAATAAAAGGAGGTAAGGAGATGACAATAAAACATTCCTCTGAGTTGTTTAAGCCACATCTTCCTCATTGCGGTGGTGTAGCTAAAGGTTATAAGTTTCTGCTATGCCCTGAGTGTGGCAAGTATGGCGTATCATCTAGGGTTATAAGCCCAAAGCTAATAAGGAAAGTTTGCAGATATTGTTATTGGATTGAGGGAGTAAATAAGGAGGTAAGAAGATGGGAATAATTAAACCGCCGACAGATAAGCAATATGGTGAGGCACGGATTGACCTCATAGCAGGGTTTGCTCCAGAGTCTTATCCCTGTAAGAAATGTGGTTGGCCAGTATTGAGTGGATATTGTTGCGGAACCTGCGGAGATGGTAACCCGTCAGAAAAAGACGCAGAACCAAATAAACAATAAGGAGGAGTAAAATAATGATAGATAAACCAATTTACCGTATGTCAAGTATAGGCACAGCAAAAAGAGGCAGTTCTGAGTGGAAAGAGAATATCATCAGACAAGGTGCTCTTCGGCACTGGAATTCACTGCTACTACTGGATGCAACAATCCTTTCTATGGCAAGCGACATACTGAAGAGGAAAAGAAGAGGGAGTCTGAATCTATGAAAGTTGCTATCAGAGCAGGCAAGAAGATTGGCTTCGCTAGTATGACCAGAGAGAAACTACAGGAGATAAACCGCAGGTCAATAGCCAAGTCCTGTGCCAGACCTAACAAAGCTGAAGCAGAGTTGTTTAGCATAATAAATGAAGCCTGCCCTAACAATTATAAATATACTGGAGATGCCTCAGTCAAAATAGCAGGACTATATCCTGACTTTTTCAACATCAACGGCGAGAAAAAGGTTATAGAATTGTTTGGGAACTATTATCACTCTGACAAGATAGTCACAAACTACAAGGATTGGCGTTCTACTGAGCTGGGCAGGATTATGGCATATAACTCGTATGGCTTTGATTGCCTAATTATTTGGGAAAGTGAGCTTCAAAGTAAGACTAGAGAAGAACTAGTGAAGACAGTAAAGAAGTTTAATAGGAGGAGAAAGTGAAAGAACTTGCCGTATATCGTATGAGTTCCGTGGGCAGGTGCCCTAGAGCCTTATCAGCAATAAGACAGGGCTATACCCCTGAATCTAGTCCTGTATGGCTAGAAACAGCTGCAGAGGAAGGCAAGTGGCACGAGCAGAGGATAAAAGACGAGCTCAGGGCAGACGATATTGCTGTTTATGGTGAGCAACAAGAGGTAATACTTGAATATCCAGATTTCGTATTGTTGGGACACATAGACGGCATAGTCAACGACCACGGAACTGAGAAGCTATTAGAAATCAAGTCAATGAGCCAGTTTGAGTTTGACAGGTGGATGCGAGATGGCTTCGCAGGTTTTCATCAGTATGCTGACCAATTGACTTGCTATATGCATGCTACGGGGCTTGAAGAATGTTTATACATAGTTAAGAACCGTAGTAGTGGCTATGAGAATAGGCAGACGATTAAAGCCCCTAGCGATATGGCTATAATTGAAGATAAGATAAAGGCGATTGAAGATTATCTAGCTAGGTGGATTGACCCTGGAGCCAGAGATGGAACTTACCCTGCTGACTTTGACCCCAACAGTCTAGAGTGCCGGCGGTGTGAGTATAAGAGCCTTTGTGCTCCCGAACAGAAGGAACTTACACCAATTGAAGAAGCAGGTTTGAGAGCTGCTACAGAAGACTGGAGAAGAGGAAAGGCTCTAGTCGCTGAAGGGCAAGAGCTAGTTGACAAGGCAAAGGAAATATTTGAAGTCCACACAAAGGCTACTGGCATTGATAAGTGGAGGTTCGCTGAGCTAGCTATTGTTCTAATTAAGGTCAAGGAGAGCCTAGCCTACCCCAAGAAGAAGCTACTTGAGACATTTACAGAGGAACAATTGAAACCAGCCAGTGAGATTAAACTACCTTATGAATATATCAGGATAGATGACCTGAGGAAAGAGGAGAGCTAAATGGAAATACAATCTAACTTCAAGCTAAAAGGTAAAGCTAAGTATATTTTCCAATTTATTGAGATAATAGCTACTACTGACCCAGAGGAAACTGACTCTAACTGGTGGGCAATAAGATTATGGTTAAGAAGAAACTAATCCAGATTGGCAATACTGAGATACCCAGATGGGTTAGGTGGCTTATATTCCTAGCCTTTGTAGGGCTTTACTTCTTGTGGTTCTCAGGTTACTTTGGATTCTAGGAGAAATTAAATGACCAGCACAGACCTAATAATAACAAATGAGTTCAAGGCTAAAGTAAAAGCCTTTAATGAAGACTTCTATGAGAAATACCACAAAATAGCTATGGAAGAAACTCCACAGGTTGATGGTGGTGGCAGGAAGATAATTGAGAAGCGACCTGACGGCTATGACTATATTGTGGAGAGCTATATGCGAGATTGCTTAGACAGACACTTTCCCGGATGGAGCTGGGAAGCTGCAGCACCCTTGCAGTTTCTAGGTGCTGAGTGGGTAGTAGCACAAGGACATTTAGTGATTATTGACGAGCACTTGCTAGCCTTTGGTATTAACCCACCGGTTAGAAAATTCTTTGGCGTGGACAGTGTTAGGATACAGTTCAAAAAAGGGCTAGAACACATTCCAGCTAACATAGTTGATGTTGGGGATTGTTGCAAGTCAGCAAACTCAGCAGCACTGAAGTATGCTATCAACAGGATAACTCATATTGGAGATGATGTTTACGGGAAGAGGATAGAGTATGAAGGAGCAGGGAGTTACGAGGATGTGGTTATGGCTACCGGGGACTTCACCAGCTTTGGGCACTGGATAGAAAAGCAGAAGATTAGCTGGGGAGAAGTAATGAAGATACTTGAGGTGAAAGAACTTACAGAAGTTAAGGATTGGACAGAAGCATTAAAGAAAATAAAGGAAGCAAAGGGAATAAAATGAACATAGACAAAGCTATTAAACTAATTCAATTAGACATTGATGATGAAGATGTTGATTGGGACACTCTACTTGGTGAAGCTTACAAATTGAGCTTCGAAGCACTGAAACGATATGGAAATTTACGCTGGAGGAATAGAATTCCAGATTGGGAACTACTACTCGGAGAAACTGAGGAATAGTAAAATGAGAAAACACTGGCTAAGATTTCTGTGGCTAATTGGACAGCGTAGGCGAGTTCTAATCTACATACGCTATAATGGATTAACTCTGAAGGAGGTGATGTCTAGCAATAAATAAGTTACCCTGTAAATCTAAAAGAAAGGAGGAAATATGTCACCAGAACTTATTATACCAGATGTAAACGAAGAAGAGTACGAGAAAGCAGGTAGCAAGTTCGCTGCTGAAGGTGCACACCTGAGCGAGTGCGGGATGCCTGATTGGGACACTCCTGGAGTAAGCATCAAGTTTCCCTTTACCATTGTTGAGAAAGGAGACGACAAAGGCAAGGAGAGCAAGATGTCTGCAGGGGTAGGCAAGTCTGCCCTTTGGAAACTCAAGGAAATGCTGACTGCTCTCGGTGTCTCAATCAAGGTAGGAGAGAAAGGACAGGTCAGCTTTGACCCACTGGAATGTGTAGGCAAGAAGTTCCTCTCTGTATGGACTACAGAGATAGACAGCCGACCTGCATCAGAAGGTGGCAAAGGCGGAAGCTACACCAAGCCAACTGCTGCTTTACCCGTAGGTGCTAAGACCGAAACTCTTGGTATCTAAAAAGCCGAAACTAGGGGAGTGAAACACCTTCCCTAGTCACTAGATAGAATCTAGTCTGAATGAGGCAAGCAGATGAGAAAAGGGAGAATAGTAGAAGGCAATCACCAATTCGTTAAGAACAGGTATGTTCAAACACATCCTATTCCGACAAAAGGTTATAAAGGGATTAAATGCTTCTTGCCAGCAAAAGACTTTCCGCACATCTGTTGGCAGATTTGTGGACTTAGGTGTGCTAGGAAATGCGATAGATATGGAGATGCCATCTGCGAAGGATGTCCTTGTATAAGAGTGGAAAATGGAACAGCAACAGGCTAGGCAGAAAGTAATGGACTCCAACGAGCCGGGGGAAATCCGTATGAAGCTATGGGAAGTAGGTTGGGAACAGAAACAGCTTTACACTGGTGATTACTGGTGGCATACTCACGATTACAAAAAGGTAGGCGTTGAGAGAAAGGCTGTTAATGACTTGTTGGGCAGTATAGGCGACAGGCTCTCAAGACAACTAGAGAATTCCCTTGAACATTATGATATTAGAATATTACTCATTGAGGGAAGCTGGAGTAAGGTTACTCCTAGCGACAAGATTATATCGGGCAGGGGTATTGAATATTACACCTGGAGCATGGTATGGAACTACCTGAGACGGTTTCAAGACAAAGGCTTTACGATTGAACTTACTGTAAATGAAGGACATACTATTCAAAGGCTTAACGAGCTTTATGCTCTATACCAGAAACCTTATAGCTTAAGTGCAATGAGTAAAGAGTTTACTGATGATAGATTATTGGCTTTGCCTAGTGGTTGCCGAGGAAAGACTGGTATGAATGTGCTAGAAGGCAAAAGCCTAAGAGAGATTGGTATGATGGGAGTTCTAGAGCTTGAGCAAGTAGAAGGGATAGGTAGTAAGAAGGCACAGTCAATTTATGACCATTTTAATCGGAGGAACAATGTTTAATGGATGGACTCAATCTATCGTAATATTCGTATCTGTTGTAGGACTCTGGGCAATTTGTTTTGGATTAATGTATCTAGTAGCCCTGCTTAAAAAAAGGAGGAACAGTGTCAGAGATAAGGAATAGGATAATTAAAGAAATGGTTGACATCATCTCAGGCAAAAAGTATGTACCGGGTAGCTCCTTTGACGAGTATGAGCTAGCTTTGTCTCTGTTAGGAATAAATGGACTAGCAGTTGTGGACAGGAAGGCAGAGTTGCCGATGTATAAAGCTGGCAGAGCAGTTGATACTTGGATTGCCGTATGGAGGGTGTGTTATAGATTAGCTCAAGAAGATATGCTCAAAGCAGGCTGGGTAAAGGAGGTAAAATGAACCCGCACAAACCAAAGCTAGTAGATGAAGTATCAGGCATAGAAGTAGACAACCAGAGATACCTTGATTATCAGGAGGGAACGAGAGACCCTAATGGCATTTCAGACTGGCTGATAAAAGTCTGGAAGAAGCAGGAGAGGGAGAGGATACTTCAAAGAGTTTTCGACATTATAAGTTGGGGGAAATATGAGGAATTACTGAATGGAACTCTAGTTCGTGATGGGCATATTATGAGTGAAGCATGGCAAACTCTACTGAAGGAGGAATAGATGCTGAAAGAATTGATAAACTGCCCAATAAGCGCTATAATATAAGTATGAAGATTTGTAAGGATGGTAGAATTTGGGGGCAAAATAACAAGGAAGCAGGGAATCATTTGGGCACCCCTTTTAGCCTGACAGGGATTAGAAAAGGGGTTGAAGAGGGTAGATATATCAGGACAAAGGCTATCAGGAAAGCTACCTCTGAAAGGAAAAAGGGTAAAAGTTTTGGGACTGGGGGAGATAAGCATTGGAATTGGAGGGGAGGGATTACCTCGGCACAAGCAATGGCTAGAAAACGGATAGAATATAGACTTTGGCGTGAGGCAGTATTTGCTCGTGATAATTGGACTTGTCAAGAGTGTGGGCAGCGTGGGGGCAAACTACACCCCCACCACATAAAAGCCTTTGCTGAATATCCAGAATTAAGGTATGCAATAGATAATGGCAAAACACTTTGCCTTAAGTGCCATAAATTAACAGATAATTATTGCAAGAGGGGGGAATAAAAATGCTGAAAGAACAAGTGGCAAAATGGCTATTCAAAAACAGACACAGATTGCCTAACCAAAGATTTTATGCAAATTGGTACGATGAGATAGGTGCAAGCCCTTTGACCGAAAAGGAATATTTTAATCTTGCCAACGAAATCCTCAATCTCTTCAAAGCAGAAGTAAATAAACTGACAGTGATAGAGATTGACCCTCACAACTACGGAAACAACAATCCAGCAGATGTTAAACTAGGGGCAGAAGCCCAGTTACAAGCAGATAAGAAACAACTCTTAGAGAGTATGGAAGAATGATGGAAGCTAAAGATACAGAAAGAATTGAAGCTACAAAAAACTGCCTTGCAAAGTGGTTTGATAAAGGCAGGAGTTATGGCAATACCCCGATAACCAAAGATATGCTCGCTGAACTTGAGGCAGATGGCGAAGCCCAAGCCGAAATCTCATTCAAGGCAGGGTATTATGAGGGACGAGGACTTGGAATAAGAGACGGAATGCGGGAAGTGGTAGAGTTTGTTAGACAGTGCTGCTACATAATCCACGGGAGTAGAGATGACGAAGAAGCTTGGCAAGCCAAACTAAAAGAATGGGAAGTAGAACCAAAGTGAAATGGGTCTATATTGCAATTGGCGGGGCAGCAGTCATCTACATAATTATTGTAGCTCCTGAAGTATTTACAAGCATATTTGATTGTATCGGGAGTCTTCTAAAAGGTATGAAAGGTGTAACGGAGGCTATGCCAAAATGAAAACAGCAAGTGAGATTAAAAATGCCTTGGACAGCATCAAATACTACAATGAAAGGATAAAGAAGCTGAGCCACGACCAGTTTGTTGAGGATGCTGAGCTCAGTGATATAAATGCCCAAGTAGGTAGCATCAGGTTTGATGCACTGGGAGCGATTGGAGCTGGGTGTAGCTGGATTGAGACTTACTGCTTGAATATCTCAAAAAATCTAGAAATAGCAGTAGCTCAAGATAGATTATTGCAAAGTAAAGAGGAGGAAGAACAATGGCAAGAAGAACAATAGAAACAATAGAAAGACTACCTTACTACCACTTCGCAGAAGATGATTGTAGCCTAAAGTTAGAGGGCAGATTCTGGAATCAAGGAGGTAAACAGTTAGCAATTGTAGCTTGCATTACCAAAGAAATTGATTGGGCAGCCTATATTGGTACAGATGCCCCTGATTCCTATCACGAGGATGACACTCTGAAGTATGTTGCCGAGAGAGGTTGCAAGCTCAGCAAAAAAGATGCAAAGCATTTCTTTCCTGAGATTAAGTTACCTTACAGATATTAAACACAGCAGGGAAGAGGAGGAATAATGACTAAACAGGAAGAGATAAGGGAAGGGATAGCAATTATTCTGGAGAGTGCTGGTGCAAGCAAGAAATGGACTCTCAATATCCTAGAATTTCTCCGCTCTCAAGGAGTAGTGATAAAGGTGGATAGGGAGTTGCCTGACAAAAATGCTAATAACACATGGTATGATGATGATTTGGGTGAAGCTGGTAAGATAGGTTGGGAGTTAGGTGTCGAAGATATGCTCAAGGCTGGCTATGTAGCAATAGAGCCATTGATAAAGGAGCAATAATATGGCTTTCAAAACTAGACGACAACACAGGTATAACAGGCTAAAAGAGGAAGGCTTTTTGAATTTTGAAGCTATAGCATTAAGCAAGATAGCCTTCAAAGTCCCGTATATCAAGGGAATGAGGAAGGAACGGGTAAGAGCTCGCAGAGACGCTATAGGGGAATATAAAGAGCGGAGATTAAGGTTCAGCAAGGCAGAGTGGCGAGCAATTATCAGGGATATGTATATTGCAAAAGGCTGGTTCAAGGAAGGCAAAGCTGATGTTTGGCAAATGATAAGAGCCAACGAGGAGAAGTACAAAGCTAGACATCCTGATTATGCACCTGCCTATGGAGAGAAGAAGAAGGTGAAGAAGAAGAGGAAAGAAGAGTTTGCAAGCAAATATCAAGCAGGCTTAAGAGCCTATGAAAAAGGAAGGTACAGATGAAAGAAACAGGAATAATAATGTCAGGCAATCATCCTCGCCTAATTTTTGACGGAACCAAGATTATGACCAGACGGACTTATGGGTTAGATAAGGTTAACAAACAACCTGATGAATGGGAAATTGAAATCTCAAATGAGGGGACTTGGGTATTCAGGAATAAGTCTTCAGGGATTAGGGTTTTTATCAAATGCCCCTATGGTCAGGCAGGAGACGGACTCCGGGTAAAAGAGACTTACCTATACGACCCGGTTGTAAAAGGTGGCATAGTTTACAAAGCTGATAACCCCGAAATCCCTAGCATCGCTAGGTGGAAACCCTCAATGTTTATGTTCAAGAAAGACTCCCGGATAACCCTTGAGATTACTGAGGTTAGAGTGGAAAGATTGCAGGAGATAACAGAAAAGGATGCGATAGCCGAGGGAACTATAAAATACCCGTTAAAAATCCGAGCAGGGTCAACTTATAAAGCATTAGAGGATTATGCTTATGAAGCCTATCCTTTGAAGTGGGGATTTAGTAAAGGAGATAGATTACAAGCCGATGTTCCATCACTAGGGCTTGCCAGATTTTATAGTCTTGCGAAGCACGATGGTCAATGTATCCATCTTAAACCTCAAGAAGCCTTCTCATTGTTAGAAGATGAAGCAATGACTTATAAGGAGGCTTTTGCTAATCTATGGGACTCCCTCAATGCCAAGAGAGATTATGGATGGGATACTAATCCGTGGGTATGGGTACTTAGTTTTAGAAAGGTGTGATGAAAATAATAGCCTATACTGTTGAGGTTGCAAAGAACAGAATTTTGCTTGAGGACAGCACTGGAGCCAAGGAAGACTTTAGCGATGTTGTTGAATTGCTTAATTGGCTGAGTGTCAGCTTTGATGAACCAGTATTAAGAGTATGCTGGAATTTGGATGCTACCATAGCTCCATTGCTTAGACTGCTAGGAGAGGAGAACTGCAAAAAGTTATTAAAGACCAACAAGTGCTTCTGCCGACCCTATAGTATATTCCATATCCCAAAAAAGATATTCAGTATCAAGCCTGTTTACAGGCACGAAAGAACTAACTTCTACGACCTTGAGCAATACTTCCCTGACAAAGAAGCCCCTAGAAATGCCAGGGCAATAGCCTTACTTGGAGAGGAACTGATGCTTTCTCTTGCTATGATGAATCTCTATCCAACCAAACTGACCAGTCCAGTGGCTATATGGGAACAGTGTGTAATGAATCACTTGGACTTACCCACTGTTTATAATATGCCACAGGAAGCTGCCTTATATGCGCATCTTTGTTCGGGGAAGTTGTGGTGCGAAGCATTTCAGATAGGATATTGGGAATGAAGAAGTATCAGATAATATATGCTGAAAGGAGAGAATGAAGTAGAGAGTAATAGAGAGCTAGGAGCATAGAATGCCAGCTTGGGATTATGACATAGTAGCCAGCTTTCCCAGCATAGCCAGAGACCTGATTGATATCAGGCACTGTGAATGGCTCAAGACTGAAGCCTACGAGGAAAAGGCAATCTACGGCTATTGCGAATGCCTAGTTACTATATGGGGCAATACCAAGGTCAGCCCAATAATCTACCAAGATGAGCAAGGCAACCTTTCTACCCCCACTGGCACTTGGAAGACCTACCTAACCAAAGCTGAGATAGATTTTATCAAGGAGTGGAATATAGGACATACCCATATCTATAGTGGCTGGTGGGCAATACCAAAGTGGAAGCCCGGTAAGCCACTAGAGCATGCAATGAACAGGCTGCTAGCCTACAAGGAAAGTGATAATGAGCTAGCAAAGATGTTAGCCAAGAGAATGAGTGTAGGGATATATGGCAAATTCGGTGAGGAGCACAAAGAAGAGTTCGGGAAGCATTTCTGCCCTTGTTGGTTCAGCGAAATCTCTACTCAAGTCCGTTTGCAAGTAGCAGAATGGATATACAAAAACAGAGTTCAAGACCACATTATCCATATCTCGGTAGATGGTGTTTTGCTGGATTGCCCCGTAGAGGAGTGTAGTAATGCCTAAAATGTCCCTTTGGAGAATCAGCCTGATTATGGTAGGAACAACCTTGGTATTACTTGGATTAGAAGTTCTCTGGATTTTGTATATGGGAAATATCTAAAGTGTTTGAAGAGGAAGATTAAATTATGAGCTTTAGCTTGACACTATTTGTCTTTGTTGTACTTCTCCAGGCATTCGGGCAAATACTAGAGAAGTACGGGATGACACAGGTAGGGAAGATAACCAGCATTGGGCAGCTGCTCAATATCCACACAATACTGCAGATAATAACTAATCCCTATGTTGTGTGCGGTGTTGCTTTATCAGCAACAGGACTACTGCTTTGGCTAGGAATATTATCTAATGTGAAGATAAGCTACATATACCCCTTTGGAGCCATATCCTATATTCTGCTAGCAGTACTTGCCCACTTCATATTAAAGGAGGGAATATCACTAACCCATTGGATAGGAATATGTGTAATAATATTCGGTTGTTACTTAATAAACAAGTAAAACTCCCAGAGGAAAAGCTATGACAACTAAACAGTGGTTTTACCCCAGCATCATCTATTTAATAGGGATGGCTATTGTCCCAACATTCGCTTTGACCTATCCTAACTATATCGCAGTAGGCGACGTAGGGCAAGAATACTGGATTTACACCTTCGTAATCAATGGAGGAGACTTGCAATCTCTCTGGGACTGGACAATGTCCCCCTATGCACTCCAAAGCACCTGTTTGAGTGTTACACTCTTCCCGGCACTCCTGCAGAAAGCTACAGGCATTGAGCCTCTGTTGCTATACAAACTATACACTTATTCTCTCCTTCCCCTTTTGCCAGTAGTTGTCTACTTCATCGCCAAAAGGTTTATGTCTAACCTCTATGCTTTCCTAGCCACAACATTCTTTATAGGACAAGTTTGCTTCCTACACGCTCCAGCAATGACAAGGTCTAACATAGCCTCAATATTCTTTGCCCTAGCTCTGCTAGTCATACTACATACAGAAATGAGGAAGAGGGTAAAGTTCCCTATTTTATTCATCCTGAGCACTGGGATAATTCTATCGCACTACAGCACTGCCTACGTCTCGTTACTCTTACTAGGGGCTACGGGAACAGCAGTATTACTGTGGCAACTTATCAAGAAAGTGCAGTCGCCATACAGAAACTCAATCCTAGTTACTTGCCTTTCACTTATGGTAGGCATAACAGTTTGGCATGGTCTTATCACCCACGCACCCTGGGATTACGCAGTGGAACTTATAACATCTTCAACTTCTACTTCATTTATCCCACCAGGAGACACACCAGGAGACACACCAGGAGACCCAGTTCAAGAATATGAGATTACAGACATAGCCAGTAGGGACAAAATCACTCAAGCTGCCTTCGGGATAAAGAACCCTAACGGCGACACAGAGTTTAATTTCAACTGGACAACCTTTGTTCTTAACTGGCTAGTTATAATACTAATGAGCTATGGACTACTCATTACCTTAATAAGGTGGCATAAGAAAAAGGCAGTACCATTAGAATACCTTATACTATCAATAATGGGCTACATCACAATAGCAGGGACAGTTATTCTACCTTATGTCTCTAGGGCTTATGGGATTGAGAGAACTTACTACCAAATGCTAGTATTCCTAGGAATATACTTCATCTTCGGGTGTGCAGACATAGCAAAGCGACTGAGGTTAAAGCCCTATATGCTCATCATACCAGTGCTGATACCCTACTTTTACTACACTTACGTCTACGGCATAATACACAGTACAACTGGGAGATAAAAAGACGATGCAATATACGGTTCTAAAAGATATATACAACATCTACATATTTGGTGGAGTACTACAGAGAATGCTAAAAGGGTGCAACAGGATACTAGAACTAGGGTGTGG
>Ga0180007_10003663_pt1 | contig 16924 bp, 16 predicted proteins | sample MM_PC_MetaG_FD_121122 | JGI IMG/M metagenome (GOLD analysis project Ga0180007, IMG submission 121122) | Groundwater microbial communities from the Aspo Hard Rock Laboratory (HRL) deep subsurface site, Sweden - MM_PC_MetaG | ecosystem: Environmental > Aquatic > Deep subsurface > Groundwater... | reverse complement strand
TTTCGCGAAATTACTAATCTGTTTTTTCCATTTTTGGAAACAATTTTTAAAAGTTCTTCTCTTGCTTTATCGTCAAAGCTTTTTGTCTTTTTAAAAAATTCGTCAATTTGTTTTGTAATTTTTTGATCAATAAATACCTCAATAAGACAATCACCAAAAATATTGAGGTAGTAATTCTGTTTTTCAAAAATTTTTTTGTCAGCGATATCATACTGTAAAAGATCGCTTCTAAATTTCTTTTTTAATTTTCTGTCGAGGGGGTCGTCGTGAGCCACTGTAATCAAAACTTGTCTGTTTTTTTCTTTCATTGTTTTAATCAATGTCTGTTCTGTCTCTTGCCGCGCGTATGCAAACCACTCGTGCGGGTTATATACAAAAATTGGTTCTTTTGGGTTTGAAATTTCATTAAACATATGAAAGGCATGACTCCAAAAAGAATCAAGCAGGTTTAGATTTTTGAAGAAATAAACAATTTTATCTTTTTCTCGAACATTCAAAAAACCATCGGGATTTGCGACTTTTGGCGAGTAATAAAATTGGGCAAGAGAAAAAAATTCATTCATGTTTTTAATCCAATGCAAATTAAGCGAAACAGATTTCCCGTGAATGACAATTTTCTCCCCGTCTTTTAACTTTCTTAAAACCCGATAAACCCCTTGCTTTGTTGTTCCAGAACGAATAGCAGAAATATTTTGTATCAGCCTTATGGTTGAAATAGTCCCTTTTTGAAGGGTCTTGAGAATTAACTGTTCAATTGGTTGTTTTAGCCGTTTTTCCATATAGCCATGATAGCATAAATCCTACAAAAAGTAAACAAGTTGTTTAATTATGCATTGGAAATGCTAATTTTTTTGATACTTCAAAAAAATTCTATTTAAATTATACCAGTATGCCAGTACTTTAACTCAAGCAAAAAAGAAAGGAGACAAGCTATGCCACTCTGCGGTTTTAATCCAAAAATGCTGGAGGGACTAACAAAGTTCTCGCAAGGCCTCTATGAGCAGGCCTTGAAGCGTCAAAAGAAAAACAACATTCCGATTGAACGAGCTTTCGAAATCGAAGTTGAGGAGATGAACATTTTCCTCGCCAAACTCGACGAGAAATACTATAGCGACCTTCGGCCTAAACACACCGTTGCAGAAGCAATGGACAAGCTGGTCGAATGGACCGCATCTCAACCCAAAGGATAGCTGATTCCCAATTAAATTAAGTCGTAACGAAATCGTTACGACTTTTCTTTTAATTTTATCCGCCCACGAAAAGATTGGTCAAATTTCTGAAAGTCAAATTTTGGTACAATTATTTGACGAAATCTAAACCTATTTTGAGCGAGATTGGCATTTCGGCGGGTTTTTCGGCGGGCTTATTGAAAATCTACCACAAAAAATACAATCCTAACAACGCATAAATTATTCCAAACACCCACGGAATTAAAAGCTCAATGTGAGAAAACGGATAGTATTTTTTGTTGTCCCTACCCTCTCCTAAAACCTCCCATTCATATTTATACAATGCGAGCGGTAAATGCTTCTCTATTTCATGAATAACCGCAAACTTGCCAGTATTAAGTTGCTTGTATGACCTAATCAAATACCAGAAAACTATACAGATAACTATCCCAACAAGAGCGAGGACTAATTTTATTCCAGCTAGATTTTCAAAAATTTTAATTTGGAAAGATAATCCTATGAGCGAAATCAGAGCGGTGTTTATAGTAAGGAAATAATTATTGGCTTGTTGCCGCCGGTCGCTGGTCTTTTCTACACTCTCAACATAGAGCTTGTATTGCTCAAACAGATGTTCTTTATAGTCATCGCCATAGTCCTTTTCATTTTTCGCGAATAAGTCGTTCATAGATTCATCTATTACCCCTTAGAAGTAAGTCAACCTTTTCCCATGTCCATTTATAGATTTCATCATCATCTTTTGCGCTTTTTGGCTTTGTACAATTCTTATCGCTTCTGCCCTTGAGAAGAAAATATGGCCTGTTTAATTCTTGGGCAATTTCTACTTCTGCGCTAACTCCTGTTGCGGTATGCGTATATTCACCACAAATCACTACCACTTGCTCGGCATTTCTGATTTTTGTCCTAACTTTTGCTTTCCAGTCGCCTAGCAAAATTTGCTTGACTGATATGTCAGTTATTTCAAAAGGTGTATCATCATGTTTTGCTTGACCGACAAAAAGATTTTTCAAATCCTCATCATGATCAAAATCAAAACTGATAAAAACCTTCGTTTTTGGTGTTCTGTAATAATTCATATTATTTATATTGTTGATTAAATTCTGGTCGTTCTTTTTTAATAATCGACTTTTCTATTTCATGTGCGCGCACTTTCGTTTTTATTTGTGCGTACTGAAATTTTGTTCCTTCGGGAATTTTTTCTTTCTTAATATCTTTATGTTCTAGTAATCGCTCCTGCGATCGACCACGCCCAGCGATTCCAGTATAAAGATTATCTCTACTCTTATTTTTTATCTTGTAGATTATCGCTTTATCTTGTGGAACATTAGCGATATTCTTCTTTGTAAATCTTTGAGTCCTGCTGAATTTAGGCATAATTTTTATTAGTTAATTTATAGATGTGGATAACTCCGCTTGATTTTCTATTTTCTTTCTATTATACTCTTATTATAGGAAATAAGTCAAGTCTATGCTCACAAAAAAACAAAAAGAGGTCTTTGACTTTGTAAAAAGTTACTCAAAAAATAAAGGGTATGCTCCGACTCTCGAGGAAATACAAAGGAAATTTAAAATGGCTTCCGTTTCAACGGCGCATTTCCATATTTCCAAATTGAAAAAGGCGGGATATTTAGAAGGGCCAGAAAATAGAGCACGCGCAATTAGCGTGCCCAAGAAAGAGCCGCTAATAAAAATTCCTCTGTTGGGAATAATTGCCGCCGGCGAACCAATAGAGGCAGTCCGCCAAAATGAATTTATAACTATCGCGAAGTCAAAACTACCAAAGAGCGGAGATTTTTATGCTCTGCAGGTAAAAGGCAATAGCATGATTGACGAAAACATAAAAGACGGCGATGTTGTTTTAGTAAAACAGCAGGAAGTCGCCGAAAACGGACAAAGAGTTGTCGCCTTAATAGATAATTACGAAGCGACGCTCAAGAAATTTTACAGAGAACGCAATCAAGTTCGGCTTCAGCCGGCAAACAGCGCCTATGAGCCAATTATCATACGAAAAGATAGAGATATAAAAATTCAAGGCATTGTTATTGATGTTATACAAAACGAACCGGACTTGCAGGCGCAAGATTTTTTGACGACGACCCCATTAAAACGAAATAAAACACTTCCGCTAAATAAAATAATTTTAGGCGACGCGCTTGCAGGACTTAAAAAACTCCCCGATGAAAGTTGCGATGTGGTTGTAGTTGATCCACCTTACAATATCGGCAAAGATTTCGGCAATAATCACGACAAGCGAGAATTAAGCGAATATGTCTCGTGGTGCAAGGAATGGATAAACGAATGTATCCGCGTAATGAAACCGAGCGGAACTTTGTTTATTTACGGCTTCAGTGAAATTCTGGCTTATCTTTCAGTTGAAATCCCAATAAATAAAAGATGGCTTATTTGGCACTATACAAACAAGAATGTCGCTTCGTTAAATTTTTGGCAAAGGAGCCACGAGGCAATTATTTGCGCCTGGAAAGACAAACCAATTTTTAACAGAGACGAAGTTAGAGAGCCATACACGGAAGGATTTTTGAATGGAGCGGCCGGCAAAGTCAGAAAAGGAACTTTGGGCAGATTTAGCAAAGGAGGCAAAGAAACAATCTATCAAGCCCATGAGGGCGGGGCGCTGCCTCGCGATGTAATAAAAATCCCCGCGCTTGCGGGCGGGGCCGGAATGATCGCGAGATGGTTTTTGTGTAAAACTTGCGCTGATGTTTACGACCCGAGAGAATTAAAAAAACACGAAAGACACGAAATAATTAAACACCCGACACAAAAACCCCTCGAACTATCACGAAAACTTATTTTGTCCGCTATGCCAAAAGGGAACGGCGTGGTGTTAGTGCCGTTTGTCGGAACCGGTTCGGAGTGCGTTGCCGCAAAAGAATTAGGAAAATCGTATATCGGCTTCGAAATAAATCCCGATTATATCCGTATTGCCGAAAAATTCTTAAGTAATACTAGGTTTATACCGAAATTACTTTGATAAGTCTATTTCTTTTTTCTTTCTTTCAAAGGGAAGCGGCGTGAAAACAACAAAGCCATTAGAAAAACGCTTTAATTCTTTGTTATTTTTAAATCGCAAATAGGGCAGTTTATACTCGCCGTCTTTTTTCGTCGGATTTTTAAAATAATCCTCGCTCGGCACTTCGTATTTAATATCGATAAACTCGCCTTTGATTTTATTTCGCGACTTTTTCTCTTGTCTTACCTCTCTGCTAAAAGTCGCTTTTTTGACTTGATAATTAAGTGCTTTATTTTTATAGACAACTTGAAAATCGGCTCCCTGGTGGTCAAGCTCGGCGGACATCGCGACAGTCCCGCCGCCAAAAACCGATTCAGCAACATATCCGGCGTAAATTTGGGTAATAATACTTGCCCAGGTGCGATAAATACGTGCTGGCAATCCTTTATTAAAACACTTCGGGCACATTCCTATTTTCTCTTGAAAATCCTTAAGCTGTTTTTTGTGTATTTCAAAATATTCTTGGTAAAAATCATCAAAACTTAAAAATCTTTTTTGAATCCAATAAACCTTATATAGTGTTTCGATGGCCTGAATTTCTTTTGGCAAATCCATCTCAACAATCTTAATCGGCCTATATTTTTCGCGATAGGCGGCAAGATCAACTGATTGCAAAAATTTGTCGAATTTATTCAACAACATAATTTTATACTAATTGTTACTTAACTTGTTACGTAACATGTTACTTAACACTCAATAAATGGCAGGGGCAACTGCGATATTTACCCCGTTTTTTGCCGAGTGTAATTTTGTGCCTCGTGAGGGATTCGAACCCCCGACCATCTCCTTAAGAGGGAGCAGCTCTACCAACTGAGCTAACGAGGCCCAACTTCGCTCCGATATTCATCGGAGCTTCGATGGGCAAGCAGTTATACTGACCGAATTACTTGCCCTTCCGAAGCTCAAATGCAATTTGAGCGAAGGAGGGAGCTAACGAGGCAAAATTGCGGGGCCAGCTGAGTTCCGAAAATTAAAAAATCTTTGATTTTTATAATTTTCGAGGATCCTCGATTTTTCTCAAAATCAGAGATTTTGGAAAAATCGGGACTATGGACGCATTAATTAGTTTTTAGTTTATAGTTTATAGTCTTGGTTTAATAGTTGTCTGTTTTTTCCGATACTCGATTCTACCATTATTTCCCTTCCTCAATATCTTATCCACCATCTCAATCTCCTCCCAAATCCCAGCTATTAAATCGTAATTTTTGGCTTCTTTCAAAATCACCCATTTAAAATCAACCGAGTCTTCGTCTAATTTAACTTTGCCCGATTTGTAATATCCCCAATAACTCAAAGTTATCACCGGAATGCCATCGGGTCTGATAAAGGCAAGGTCTAAAAGATAGTTTAATTTTTTCACTTCCAACCCCACCTCTTCTTTTATTTCCCGCCTTAAGGATTTTTCAATCGCAAAATACCAATGGTCTTTGGTTGTTTTAGACATATTAATATAGTCATCGGTTTCCAAGCCTCCCCCCGGCACAGTCCATTTGCCCGGAAAAACTTTCTTTGTCGGACTGCGTTTGATTATTAAATACTTGCCGTCTTTAATAATAATGGCGGTTGAAACTATACGATGTAATTCTCTGTTTTCCATAGCGTCCCCGCGAGGAATTTCACCCCGTTAGATAGAGCTTACTCATCTAACGGGGCGGGCCTCGATATCCAGCTTACCTGCCCGTCGCTTTGCGCCCTCAGTAGGAATCGAACCTACATATCCAGCTTAGAAGGCTAGCGCTCTATCCATTGAGCTATGAGGGCAAACTTTGGCAGACGGAGAAGGCTAGTGTTCTATCCGTTGAACTACGGGGACAAATTTTCTCCTCCCCTTAGTTTAAGGGGAGGTCAGGAGGGGTTAGATTCTCAATAATTTTTAAAATTACTCCCTCGGTGTTTTTCAAAACTTCATTATTCCAAAATCTCAGAATGCGAATATTATATTGCTTCAAATAAACAGAGCGTTTTTTATCGTAAAATTCTTGTCGCGCTTCGGCGTGCTGACCGCCGTCAAGTTCAATAACCAGTCTAATTTTCGGACAATAAAAATCTAAAATATATGGACCGATGCTATATTGACGATAAAATTTTAACTTTTCCAGCTGCTGATTGCGCAGTTTGCTCCATAATTTCTTTTCAGCGTCTGTAGAATTTTTTCTTAAACCGCTTCGAATGGTTTTAAAAGACGGCTTATTAAAAACAAATGATTTGCTCATTTTAACTCCCCTCACCCCCTCTTAAATTAAGAGGGGGAAATTGTTATTTTAACCCCGCTTTTTCCCATGAAAACTTTTATGTATCTCTTTCAATTGCTTGTCGGTAATATGCGTATAGATTTGCGTGGTGGTGATAGAGGAGTGGCCCAGCATGGTTTGCACCGAGCGGATGTCGGCGCCAGAGATTAATAAGTCAGTGGCAAACGAATTATGAGAAATAAACCCATCCGTAATTAAATTATGATTTGGCAAAACCGTAAAATCATACACTTCGTGCGATCCCGGCAATTTTTTAATTTTAGATACCCTTAGCCATTTTATTTTTTCTAAAGAAAGCAATTGCTCCAATATTTGGGTAACGGAATTGTTATAATTGAATCTTTTAAATCCGCCCATTAATGCTCTTAAAGAATCTGGGGTTAAACACATTTTTAAATAACGGCGCAAATGCTTCATATTATAAACGTTATCCATGTACTCATTTAACCCTTGCGCTTCTTTTAAAATATCGGGGTAAATCGCCTTTAACAATAACTGAGTCGGCAGCTTATGGCCTGAAAAATGATCAAAAACTTTTATTTTTAATTTTAATGTCGGAATTAATTTTTTAAATAACAGCTGGCTAGGCCTATGCAATATATAAAGAGTATATATTTTATTATCGATGATTTTCCCTTGTGGCAACTTAACTTTCCTCTGGCGCTCAAAAAGCAAGCTGTCAATCCTTAATCTTAAAAATAAAAATTGGATGTCTTTAAGAAGTTCCTTGCTGGCTGAAAATATTTTAATAGTCCCTGAATTACCCTCTGCATCATAAAAACCGGATAAAAATGCTTTAATTTCTTTCGAAGTGGCAGAAAAAAGTTCGCTGGGAACGCGTCTTTCGTTTGATTTATGGATCAAACCGAGTTCCCTTAATTTTCTTAAAAATGAAACACTATAAATATTCAACATCCAACTTTTACCATTTAATCGTTCTATTATAGTAGGCGGACGGTCAATAATCCGCTCCGCTATTTTAGCATAATAGTCAATAAACTCTTTATTTTTATCGTTTATAATAATACCGCGCCGAGCTTCGCTTAGGGTACCGTCCCCAATAATATAACCAACTAAACGCCAAAATCCCGCTGAATGCTTACTTGGCCTGCCTTTGTTAGACAAATCTTTAATCCCGGCCAAATACATGCCAATTTTTAAATCTTTAGCCAAAACAGGCGCAATGCCTTCAGATGAAATGGTGAATAAAGAATGATAGGGACTACAAATTAGTTCTCGTCCAGACGCCCAAACACTTAAAAGACGGCTTTTTACATGAGTAAAACGACGACTAACGCGCCCACTCGCTAAATGATTACCGCTAAAATCAAAACTCAATATATTCTGCTTATCTGACAAAAATAACTCTTGCGAAGAAATCATAGACGGATTAAGCGCGATGCGAGTATTTTTATGCAAACAATGCCTTAACGTGTGCGGCGTGACGCGACGGGTGATGCCGGCTTTGATGGCATACTTTTTGATTATCCTCTGCACGGAACGCGGGGTCAAGCGCATCTGGGCCAGCCTGACCTGCCGGGCTTTATCTTTCTGAACCCTGATTGAATCCATAACTCTGCCTGGTCTGCCTTTGGGAATCCTGACAAATAGCGCCGGCTCTATATCTTTTCTCTTGGCTAAATAAGTCCTTAGCGCCGCCTTGGCGGTTTCGGAAAGAAAAACAACGCGAATTTTTTCTCCCTTGCCGCGCACCGAAAATTCGCCCTTATCCAAATTCATTGAATCCCTGTTTAGCTTGCAGGCTTCCGAAACGCGCAAGCCCGTGCTGAATAAAATTTCCAGCAGCGCCCGGTCGCGCAAAGCCCGCACCGAATCGCCCTCGGGTGATTTGAGCAACCTCTCCAGCTCGTCGCCCTCCAGAAACTCTACCTCCCGCGGCGTTTGCTTTGCCAGCTCGATTTTTTCAGCTGTCAAAGTCTTGATATCCCGCTTGGCTAAATACTTTAAGAAATTGCGCAAAGCGATAATATGATAGTTCTGGGTGATTTTTTTTAATCCGCCCGCTGGCGGACTTTTCACTTCCAGACGATTAAGAAAAAGGCGATATTGGCTTACGAGCTCCGCGTCAATTTGATGAGGCCGCTCAATCTTGGCCCAATCCAAAAACCGCTTCAAATAATGGCCGTAATTTTCCGTAGTCTTTTTTGACCGGCCTTTTTCAACTTCCAGGTAAACTAAGTAGTCTTTGATTAAAGATTCAACAGTCATATTAATTATTGGTCGATATTTTGCGACGTGCCACACCGGCGGCATGTTGTAAAATATCGGCGCGTATTGCGATGCGCTGAAAGCGCATCGCAATATGTAAACTTAACTTTGAAGTGCGACACTTTCTGATATGCTTAAAGCATATGAAATACTCGCATTTTTCAAAGTCAGACAGGATGGAAATCTCCATCCTATTGAACAGAGGTTATTCTCATAGAGAAATTGCTAATTCTCTTAAGAAGCACCACTCTTCAATAAGCAGAGAGATTAATGAGAACAGCGTTAATGGGCAATATGATCCAGCTAAGGCCCACCTTAAGGCGATTAAAAAAAGAAAGAAATCAAAATATCAGGGCATGAAAATCAGAGAGAATCCTGAATTGGAAAGCTTCGTAATAAATAGAATGAGAAGCTATTGGTCGCCAGAAGAAATCGCCGGCAGAATCAAGAATGTTGACGCGCAGATAAAGTACGCCAGCGCTCCGTCGATCTACAAGTACCTGTACAGCGCCCACGGCCAGTATCTGCATTTGTACCTGTATTCTGGACGCTGGCGCAAAAGGAAACGATACAAGATTAAAGGACCCAAGAAAACTAAGATACCCAATCGCGTCTCTATCGAGCAAAGGCCTGAAATTGTGGCTAAACGAACCAGGTTCGGCGATTTTGAAGGAGACACGCTGGGCAAAATCAGAAGAGATATTGAAGTGATTGTCGGCTCTGTCGAACGGATCTCCCGCTACCTCTTAATTGATAAAGTGACCGGGCTCAAATACGCTGTGGACGGACTCAAGAAGTGCTTAAGTCCGTATCAGAACGCAATTGAAACACTGACCTTGGACAACGGGCCGGAAAACGCGCGCTACGAGGAACTGGGCATTCCGACTTACTTCTGTCATCCATATTCTTCCTGGGAAAAAGCGACAATGGAAAATTCTTTTTGCAGATTAAGGCGGTTTATTCCTAAAGGTTCAAGCATGGATGATTGCAGCGACGCTGATATTCGCCGCTTTGCCGAGCTGATAAACAATACTCCGAGAAAATGCCTAAATTACCGGACGCCCAAAGAGGTTTTTGAAGAACAGCTTCTCCTTAAAAAATTATCGATAAAAATTAACCAGACAAACATATCCAAAGTGTCGCAGTTGACTATTTAATCCACGATACGCTAATTGTACGACACAAAGCTCTTTTTTGCAACCGCTGTTGCATTTTTATTTATTCTATGTTATATTCAAAATAACTAAAAATAGGAAGTAATGCCGTGCTAAAAACACAAAAAAAGAAAAAAATTATTGATGAGTTTAAGGTTCATGAAGCCGATACCGGCTCGGCCGGAGTTCAGGTTGCCATTTTAACCGAACAAATCAAACAATTGACCGGCCATCTTAAAAAACATAACAAAGACAACCATTCCCGCTATGGTTTGCTAAAAATGGTCGCCAAAAGAAAAAAGTTTCTTGATTATTTGGGCAAAGAAGACGAAAAAAGCTACAAATCTTTAATTAAAAAATTGGACCTTAAAAGGTAAATCGCGAATTTACACTAATTTGGCCACAAATATCACGAATAAAATTTGTGAAATCCGTGATCAGATTCGTGACCATTAACGAACACAATGGCTATTATCAAACACAAAGATCAGCGGGTAGGAATTTTTATTGATGTGCCCAATTTGTACCATTCCGCCAAAAACATTTACCGCGCCAAAGTTAATTTTAAAGAGATTCTGAAAACGGCGGTGGCGGGACGGCAGCTAATCAGGGCAATTGCTTATTCAATTCGCACCGAAAGCGGGGAAGAGCAGGCTTTTTTTGAAGCGCTCGCCAAATTCGGCATTGAAGTCAAGGTAAAAGATCTGCAAATTTTTCCGGGCGGCATGAAAAAGGGGGACTGGGATGTGGGTATGGCGGTTGACGCCATTGAGCTTGGCAGCAAGCTTGACGCAATTGTGCTGGTAACGGGCGATGGCGATTTTGTTCCGCTGGTTCAATATCTGAAAATCAAAGACGGCTGCCAGGTGGAAATTATTTCTTTTGGACGCAGCGCGTCCGGCCATCTCAAAGAAGTCGCCGATGATTTTATTGATCTGGGACAAAATACTAAAAAATATTTAATACCTTAATCGGCAGCTGTTTAACAAACCTGGGCGGAAAAAGAGGGGAAGAAATAATTTTACAATCGGACAATTGACCAATTGCCGAATTGTTTCTTTCACCCCGTTAGATGCGCTTCGCGCATCTAACGGGGTTTTACTCTTTTGCCGTCGGAATGGCAAACAGCTCCAAAATCAAATGGAAAAAAAGACTTTTTCCTGTCAGTTTAGCGGCCGGACGCTGGAAGTCCAGCTGGGCGTTTTAGCCCAGCAGGCTAACGGTTCGGTCCTTTTAAGCTACGGCGGCAGTACAGTTTTGGCCACTGCTGTCATGAGCCGCAAACAAAAAGACTGCGACTATCTGCCTTTAACTCTGGAATATGAAGAGAAACTCTACGCGGCCGGAAAAATTAAGGGCAGCCGCTTTATAAAACGAGAGGGCAGGCCGCAAGACGAAGCTATCGTGAGCGGCCGGCTGATTGACCGGACGCTCCGGCCGCGATTTGACCACCGTATCAGAAATGAAATTCAGGTGGTAATCACGGTTCTTTCTTTTGACAAAGAAAACGACCCGGATGTTTTGGGTATTTTAGCCGCGTCTTTGGCCTTGTCGATTTCCGACATTCCCTGGTCGGGTCCGGTGGCCGGCGTCAGAGTCGGCCGCAGCGGCGAGGAATTTCTTATCAATCCGACCTACGCGCAAAGAGAAAAAAGCGATCTGGATTTAATTGTTTCCGGCACCGCGCAAAAAATCAATATGCTTGAGGCAGGCGCAAAAGAAATTACCGAGCCGGTTATGGTTGCTGCTATTGAAGCAGGGGAGAAGGCGTATCAGGAGTTAATTGATTTTCAAAATAAAATAATCCAAGAAATACAGCCGAAAAAAATGGCATTGACTTTGTGCGAGCCGGACGAAACGCTTAAGCAAAAAGTTAAAGAATTTCTGGCCGGCAAGCTCCCGGGCGCAATCTACGTCAAAGAAAAAATGTCCCACGCCACAAAAATTGAAGAGTTGTCTCAAGCGCTGGTTGATTTTATCAAATCCAGCGAGACTGAAAACGTTGACGGGAAAATAACCGGGGCGCTGATGGTCTTTGAAGAAGAAATCAATGATCTGGTGCACAAGAATATAATTGAAAAAGAAAAACGGCCCGACGGCCGGGCGCTCAACGAAATCCGAGAAATCAGCTGCCAAGTCGGCGTGCTGGCGCGCACTCACGGCTCTTCAATCTTTAATCGCGGCACCACTCAGGCGCTGTCTGTCGTAACCTTGGGCGCGCCGAGCGAAAAACAGATTATTGACGGCCTGGAACAGGAATACAAAAAACGCTTTTTGCACCACTATAACTTTCCGCCCTACTCGGTGGGGGAAGTCGGCGGCTTTCGCGGTCCGGGCAGACGGGAAATTGGGCATGGCGCGCTGGCGGAACGCTCTATCTGGGTGATGATTCCTCCGGAAGAAGAATTTCCCTACACTATCAGAGTTGTTTCAGAGATACTTTCTTCAAACGGCTCTTCCTCAATGGCTTCTGCCTGCGCTTCGTCCCTGGCGCTGATGGATGCGGGCGTGCCAATCAAGGAAGCGGTGGCCGGCATTGCTCTGGGCTTGATGTCGGGCGATAAGGGAAATTATAAAATTTTAACGGACATCCAGGGACCCGAAGACCACCACGGCGACATGGACTTAAAAGCCGCGGGAACCAAAAACGGCATCTGCGGGCTTCAAATGGATGTTAAAATAGAAGGGGTAACCGTTAAAATTCTGGATGAAGCCCTGCAGCGGGCAAAAGAAGCCCGTTTGCAGATTTTGGAAAAAATGAACGCGGCGCTGCCTAATCCGCGGCCGTCGCTGTCGGAATTCGCGCCCCGCATTATAACTTTACAAATTAATCCCGAAAAAATCCGCGAAGTGGTCGGCCCGGGCGGCAAGGTGATAAACGAAATCATTAACCAGACCGGCGTTAAGATTGATATTGAAGATTCCGGAATGATTTTTATCACTTCCGAGAACTCCCAGGCGGCCCAAAAAGCTCTCGCCTGGATAAAAAACATCACTCACGAAGTGAAGCCCGGCGAAATATTCAACGGCCGCGTAACGCGCCTGATGAACTTCGGTGCTTTTGTGGAAATTCTGCCCGGACAGGAAGGGCTTGTGCATATTTCCGAACTTGCGCCCTACCGCGTTAATCGCGTTTCTGATATAGTAAATGTAGGAGATGTTATCCCGGTAAAGGTAAAGGAAATTGATATGCAGGGCAGAATTAATCTTTCCATGAGAAGCGCTAACGAAGAAGACCCCTTGGGACCGCGGCAACAATAATTAAAAACGAAGTTTTCTTCCAGCGGTTTTTTCCTGAGACATTTGGGTTATAATCTAAATTAAAATTGTAAGCATAGGGCATTTTGGTTCTTTATGGATAAACGGCTTATCTGTAAAAAACAAAATGCCTGGAGGGATTCATGGATATAAAACAAAATGTCCCGCCGGCCGGAGGCACCACCAGCCAGCAAAAGAAATCAAACGAAGAATTTTTGGCTTCTCATCTTCTCGTCAGAACTATGGAAAAAGATATGGCGGCGCTGTCAAAAAACAGCCCCTTAGCTTCGCTGTCTCCAGTGGGAATTCCGATAGCTAAGCCAGCCGCACCGCAACCGTTTTTGCCGCCAAAAATTGTTGCGCCGCCGGCCATGGACGCTACCAAAAAAATAATACCGCCTCTTGATTTGCCCGTAGCAAAGGGTGAAATTAAACCCGCTGCTCCGACAATTCCGTTAACGCCAAAACCCGCTCCTCCTCCGCCCCTGCCCCCAGCTCCGCCGTCTGTGTCTCCGCCAGCGCCGCCTCCAAAACCTCCTGTGCAAAAACCTCTGCCGCCCCTGCCAACTCCGGTTCTCCCGATAACCGAAATACCCGAACCGGGCCGCAAACTGGCTTGGGGAAAAATTGCTCTGATCGCCGGCTTATTAATTGTCGTCTCTTTGAGCATTGGCGGCTGGATTTACTGGAAAAATATCAAACCCGAGCCGACAGCCAGCGTCACGCCCAGCGCCACGTCGACACCGCTTGTCTTGCCCTCGCCGCTCTTTAGTATGGACGAACAACGAGAAATTGAGCTGGCAGCCGCGCAAGAAACCAATCTGAATGAAATTACCCAACTATTTGACCCGCTGAAGGAAGCCAGCGTCTTTGCCCAAATTATTTTTGAAACAAGCGCCAACGGACAAAAGAAAATCCCGACGCTAAGCGAATTATCTGCTCTTACTGGCTTTGAAACCCTTGCCCTGTCTTTGGCGGATTATTTACAACCCGAAAAATACACTTTCTTTATTTACAACCAAACAGAGGCCGGCTCTTCGCCTTTTTCCGGCGGCCAGCGAGGCCGTCTGGGTCTGGTAGTGGCACTGAAAGACGCTCAAAAAGCAAAAGAGCTGGCCAGTAAACTCAAAGAACTGGAACCTTTCATTCCAACTAATTTAAAAGGTCTGCTGGCTGACAAAAGCGTTTATTTGCCGGACACGGTCAGCTTTCTGGACAATACTTACAAAAATATCCCCATCCGCTACATCAATTTCCCGACCGCCGCGCTTTCAATAGATTATGCGGTGGTTAATGATATGCTCGTTGTCGCCACCTCAAAGGAAAGTATGTACGCGGCGATTGACCGGCTACTAAACGTTGCAACATCGAGTATGGCAGACTGGCAGACTTATCGGAATGATGAGTATGGGTACGAAGTGAAATATCCGAATTATCTATACTACGCGGTGAATCCAAGTTATCCTAATATCACTTTTTTTGATGGTTCAAAAATTGAATCCCCTTTTGAAGCGTATAGTCCTATTGTATCCCTAAGAATACGAGTAGAGGAGGCAATGAATATGGATATAGAGAAAATCATTAATGATTTTAAAAAAGACGGAGATTTTACAGATATACAAATAAAAATAGGTGGCGCACCAGCAAGAAAGATTCGCGGAATATTAACTGCAGAATCCCAAGCGACAGGAGAACTAGATATAGAGGTATTTATTTCTAAAGGAGAAAAGGCGGTACAAATTTCTTTTGTAAGTAAGGGCAGTTTATTTAGCGAAAAATCTTTCAATCAAGTCCTCTCCACTTTCAAATTCGTCTCTCAATAAACTCGGGACAAGCTAAATAATTTTATTCCTCCCCTTTTAAAGGGAGGTTAGGAGGGATTTAAATCCTCCCCAGCCCTCTTTTAAAAAGGAGGGGGCGGATTCATAATTCTTAATTCATAATTCATTTTTCTAATGGCCAGCCTTGAACGCGCTATTCTTCCCACTTTAATCTACTGCGACCTGCTTGACCGCCCGCTGACCGATTTGGAAATATACAAATACCTTCTGGGCCCAAACCAGCGGGTATCTTTTTTTGACTTTAAACAAACGCTGACTGAACTGGTTCAGACAAAAAAAGTAGAATCCAGAAACGGACTCTTTTTTTTTATCAAACGTTCTAATATAATTAAAATCAGGGAGAAACGGCTAAAACTCGCCCAGCTTAAATGGAAAAAGCTTAAAAAATTGTCTCGCTGGCTGACATTAGTGCCGTTTTTAAGATTAGCCGCGGTTACCGGCTCTTTAACCGCTTATAATACCCGCCGAGAAAGCGATTTTGATTTACTGATTGTCGCCAAAAACGGCCGGCTTTGGCTGGCGCGCACGCTTATTACCGCTCTAACCGGACTGCTGGGAGTACGACGACATGGCACTTTCACTAAAGATAGAATCTGCTTAAATTGCTATCTGACGCAAGACAGCTTGAAAATTAAACCCCAAGCCAAACCACACGACTTTCATTCGGCTCAAGAATACGGCCGCTTAACTCCGCTTTTGGAAATTGAAAAAGGGCTCTATCAGAAGTTTCTTCAAAAAAATTCATGGCTCAATCAATATCTAAATTTTTATCCCTGGCCCAATAACCAAACCGCCAAAAAAATAGAGCCCGGCAAATTCTTATCGCTAATCAGAGAAACGATTGAATGGCTACTGGAAGACGCAACAGGGAACTGGCTGGAAAAAAAGCTGGGCGCTTGGCAAACCCAACGGATTAAGAAAAAATCTGAAACCGAACCAGCCGATCAAATCTATGTCAGCAATGAATGCCTGATGTTTCATCCCAAATCAAAAAGCTATGAGCTGGTGCAAAAATGGCAGGCTAAAATTGATCACTTAAACGCCGACTATGTCTAAAATTACCCTGAAAATAAAAAACTCCGCAGGCCACAGTCTTCGCCAGACCGAAAACGCCCTTAACCTCGCAACCAGAAAAACTGCTGGGGCCCCCAAAAAACAACGCCGTTTTTATGCTTGGTTTCTGCTGCTTTTAATTTTACTGGAGGCAGGGATAATAATTTACGCGTTTTTTTCCCGGCCGGCCCTGCCTTACAAAAATTTAATACCAGACAACGCCGCCGCCACTATTTATTTAAATCAGCCTTCTCTGGCAAACCTTACAAAGTCGCTTAAAGACGCGCAATTTGTCTGGCCGGCTTTTGACGATGCCCAGAAAAGTTTTAGCGCTTTTTACAGCCGGGCCGGCTTAAATTTAAATGAATTGCTGATGGCTTTTGAAAACCAGATAGTTTTGGTTCTCTTGCCGGAAACAGAGGGCAGTCTGCCTCGCTGGCTGGCGCTGGCGACAGCAAAAACAGGCCAGGCCGGCCTTGAAACAAAAATCCGAAATGCGCAAAACGCTCTAAAGCAAAATTTTAATTTGTCTTCTGAAGTTTACCGGCAAATAGAAATTACAAAAATAAAACCGCTGGAACAAAATCGCGCCACTCTTTATTTTGCCCAAGTAAAAAATTCTTTTTTTCTGACCAATAATCTGGATTTATTACAAGATACGATTGATAAAGCGATTAAATAAATTATGTAGCGACCCTAATTACGAATACACCCGAATTTTATTCGAGTCATTCGAGTGACAATTCGGGTCGTTCGAGTCGCTAAGGGGTTGTGGAAAAAATGTGGATAGCCAATATGTCCAGGTTCAGATACATATGATACACCCGTTAAGTTTGTAAAACGATAACATTTTTTGTTGGTAATCCGTATATTTTTATTCTTTGCGAATACTCATAAGGAGTGAGTTGTCCGAGCGCCT
>Ga0180007_10003662_pt1 | contig 16924 bp, 17 predicted proteins | sample MM_PC_MetaG_FD_121122 | JGI IMG/M metagenome (GOLD analysis project Ga0180007, IMG submission 121122) | Groundwater microbial communities from the Aspo Hard Rock Laboratory (HRL) deep subsurface site, Sweden - MM_PC_MetaG | ecosystem: Environmental > Aquatic > Deep subsurface > Groundwater... | reverse complement strand
GGTGCCAACCAGGCGGTTATTGCGATGCTTGAAAGGATTGCCAAAGACGGCATGACCATTGAAGACTGCATCGCCCGGGCAAAGGACAGAGAGGATGACTTCAGGCTCATGGGATTCGGGCACAGGGTCTATAAAACCTATGATCCCCGTGCCAAAATCATGAAACAGATGTGTGATATTGTCCTGAGCAAAGTCAAAAGCAATGATCCCCTTCTGAATATTGCCCAGCGCCTTGAAGAGGCCGCCCTCAATGACGACTATTTTAAGGAGAAGAATCTGTATCCCAATGTGGATTTTTATTCGGGTATCGTGCTGCGGGCCATGGGGATTCCCACAAACATGTTCACGGTCATGTTTGCCATCGGCCGCTTGCCCGGCTGGATCGCCCAGTGGAAAGAAGACTGGACAGACCCGGAAATGAAGATATCCAGGCCCCGGCAGATTTATACGGGAAATCTTTTGAACGACTATATTCCCATAGACGAGCGCTCCAGTGAGAACGCTGCCGGTTAAGGGAGGGGGTGAATGGTGGAAATAATTGCCCATCGAGGGGCCAGGAGCCTTGCCCCGGAAAATACCCTGGCTGCGGCCAGACGCGCCTGGGAACTCGGCGCCCATCGGTGGGAAACCGATGTGACCCTTACCCGGGACGGCCATCTGGTGTTATTCCATGATGCCACCCTGTCCCGGTGCACGGATGCGCCGGCCCGGTTCGGATACCCTGTCCCGGCTGGCGCCGTTACGGCCGAGGATACCCTGATCCGCTACACATTGGCAGAACTTCAAACCCTGGATCTTGGATCTGTTTTTATCTCCAAAGATCCCTTTTCAACCATTGCCCGGGGCAGGATAAGGGATCAGGATCTGGCCGCCTTCAGGGGGGAGCAGATCCCCACCCTGGAACAGGGGCTTTTGCTGACAAGGGATCTTGATTTTAAGATCAATATAGAGCTTAAGGACCATGGAAATGAACCGGTGCCTTTTTTCCTTGCCGCCCGAACCCTGGAAACCATCAGAAAAACCGGTATCCCCCTGGAAAAGGTGGTCATTTCTTCTTTTAACCATGACTGGCTCCAGTGGGTGAACCAAAATTTATCCATCGAGATTCAGGCATTGGTGGGGAATGACGACGTGCTTCCCCTTGATTTTAAGGATTTTTCATTCCCGGTTTACAATGCCAATGCCCGGCTGATCACCCCATCGCAAATGGAAGAACTCAAGGCCAGGGGTAAAAGAATAAACCTGTTTACCATCAATGATCCCCAGGCGTTTGCCCGGTTTGTCGCTGCCGGTGCGGACGGAATCTTTACGGATTTTCCCCAAAGATTTATCCGCTGAAAAAGGATTGAAATGCCCCAACGGCGTGGTCAATATCTGCGGCCGCTATATCCAGGTGGGTGACCAGGCGCAAATGGCTGGACGGGTCAATGAGAATCTGGTTTTCCTTTAAATGCCGGTGCAGTTCAGGCATATCGGCCGTGATATCTGCAAAAATAATATTGGTCTGGACCATTGCCGGATCAATTTTTATGCCCTTGATCCTGGCAAGCCCTGCAGCCAGGAGCCGGGCATTTGCATGGTCTGTTTCAAGCCGTTCCACATGATTTTCAAGGGCATAGAGGCCGGCTGCCGCCAGAATGCCTGCCTGGCGCATGCCGCCCCCCAGAACCTTCCGCCACCGCCGGGCCGTTTGGATAATTTTTTCAGGACCGCAGAGAACAGACCCCACCGGGGCTCCCAGCCCCTTGGACAGGCAGCAGGAGACGGTATCAAAATGCCGGGTGATCTCTTCCACCGCCACATCAAGTTTGACGGCCGCATTAAAGACCCTTGCCCCGTCCAGGTGGAGGCAAAGCCCGTGGGCATTTACAAAGGCACGGGCCCTGGCAAGATAGTCCATGGGCAGGACTTTTCCTCCCTGGGTATTCTCAAGGCAGAGCAATTTTGTCCGGGCAAAATGAAAGTCGTCCGGCTTGATAAAGCGGAGAACCTTTGCCAGATCCAGGCTGCCGTCGGGTTCAAGATCCAGGGGCTGGGGCTGGATACTGCCCAGGACGGCGGCTCCCCCGCCCTCATAGCGATAGGTATGGGCCAGCTGGCCCACAATATATTCATCCCCCCGGTTGCAATGGGACATCAGGGCCAGCAGATTGCTCTGGGTGCCGCTGGTGCAAAACAGTCCTGCTTCCATACCGGTTATCCGGGCTGCGGTATTTTCCAGCAGATTTACCGTGGGGTCTTCCCCATACACATCATCTCCGACTTGGGCCAGCATCATGGCTTCCAGCATGGGTTTTGTCGGCCTGGTAACCGTATCGCTTCTCAGATCAATCCATTTCATATCCGGTTTTCCTATAGGTGTATTTTTCTCCAAAAAATCGGGTCTGTCCCTTCTTATCATACTTTGGGCCGGTAATTGACAACAAAATATGGTTGCGTTTGTCCTAAAACGGCTTGATCTTGGTCTGCGCGGGAGGGATCATTACCTTTTGTTACACATTTTTACCCGGCAGAAAAGCTATTTGTTTGGATAAAGATATACTGATAACCGTCGCAGCATCTGGAGTCCATAGCCGTTGAACACTTCAAGAAGGAGAAAAGTATGAAAAAAACAGGTATCGGCATTGCAGTATGGATTTTTTGCACGACCGTTTTTATCGGGTGCCGTCCCCATGGCAGCCAAAGATGCCTCGCCTTTGGCGTGGAGCACATCGGCGAACGTCTTGATCTGACAGCTGCACAGGAATCAAATTTGGCCCGGATCAAAGGGCCAAGCTTATCAAAAAGATTGAAAAATTTGAAGCCTGGCACAGCAAAGAGTGGCAATGAAACCCAGGCCGGCTAAGGCACAATGGAAATCCCTGGCAGGAGATAATTTGGGGATTCCCATTGTGGCGTAAAAAGGGTATATGAAACTGGTTGACAAGGAGAACTCGGGGCCCCATGAAACAGACAATTTTAATTGTTGATGATGATGAAAAGCTTAACCGGCTTCTGGAAAAATTTCTGGGGGATTTCGGGATGGCCGTGCAATGGGCGGTCACGCCTTCGGCCGGATTAAAATTATTAAAAGAAACCCCCCCGGATTTGATCATTCTGGATATCATGCTGCCGGAAATGGATGGATTCGAGGTCTGCAAGACCATCCGGAGGACCAGCCGTATCCCCATCATCATGCTGACGGCCCGGGGGGAGTTGACCGACAAGGTGGTCGGCCTTGAACTCGGGGCAGATGATTACCTTCCCAAGCCCTTTGAACCCAGGGAGCTTGTGGCCCGCATCCAGTCCGTGCTCAGGCGGGCAAGCCCATTCCTTTTCGGGAAAACGGAAAAGTTTGGTAGCCTTGAGATTGATTTTGCCCGTCAAACAGGATCATTGGACGGCCATCCCCTGGATTTGACCACCAGCGAATACACGGCCCTTTGTTTTCTGGCCGTAAACACCGGCAAAGTTCTTGACCGGGATCAGATTCTTCAGGAGCTGTCCGGTATGGATTGTGAGGCCTTTAACCGCACCGTTGATGTGGTGGTCAGCCGGCTTCGCCAGAAACTCAAGGATGACCCGAAAAACCCAAGGTTTATAAAAACCGTCTGGGGATACGGCTACCTGTTTCTCGGCGGAAGCCCGGAAGCGGGAATATGATCTTAAAACAGTTCACCCGCAGCATCCACTCGGTACATGCCAAGCTCATTATCATCAGCCTTATCACCTGGATCTGCATCGTCCTGGTTGCCGGAAGCCTTTTTGTCGTCCACCGCCTCACCTCGGTTACCCCGTTCCACACCAATGCCATCCAGTATTTCACCTATGTGATCCATGACCTGGGAACGCCCCCAAAGATAGAACGTGCCAGAACCATATTCCGTCAAACAGGCCTTAAAATTGCCTTTCAGGGGGAGAGGGCTTCCTGGTCGTTGATTGAAGCGCTTCCTGAAAACAATAAAATTCGATACCGGCTGTTTTCCAATTCAAAGACCACATATGTCGGCAGATACCATGGCCGGCATTTTTTAAAAACCACCCATGAAAAAGGAACCTTTGTTTTTGAATTTTCCGGGTATGATAAAAACAAGACCCGTTCTCTGAGGCTGTTTTTGATTTTACTGATATCCCTCTCCCTGGTTCTTGGCGGCGCCTATTTTGCCGTAAAAAAAGTGTTGGCCCCCATCAAATGGCTCCATGAAGGCGTAAAGGAAGTGGGCAGGGGCAACCTGCTCCATAGTGTTCCGGAGACCAGAAAAGATGAATTCGGCAAACTGGCCGCAGCATTCAATGCCATGACACGCAGGCTTCACCAGATGCTGGAATTCAAACACCAGCTGCTGAGGGATGTCAGCCACGAACTTCGATCCCCCCTGACACGGGTCAAGGTGGCATTGGAGTTTTTATCCGATGACCAGATGAAAAAGAGTATCAGCGGCGACATTCTGGAAATGGAAATCATGGTGACCGCCATCCTTGAAAATGCCAGACTTCACCATGACCAGGCCAATCTTGAAAAACAGTCTTCCGACCTGGCCGCACTTGTCAAGGATATTGCCGCCACCTTTGAATTCAGGACACCGGGCGTTGTTTTTTTTGACCAGGGTCCGGTCATCTGTGACTTTGACCGGGCCAGAATCAAAACAGTGGTGGTCAACATCCTTGAAAATGCCATAAAATATTCAACCAGAGACAGTGATCCTGTCACCATTTGTCTGGAGCGGCACCCCCACTGGGCCACCGTGAAGATAACCGACACCGGTATTGGCATGGATAAAACCAAACTGCTCCGTGTCCTGGAGCCGTTCTACCGGCTGGACAAATCCCGTTCAAAACAAACCGGCGGTTACGGCCTGGGGTTAAGTCTGTGCAAAACCATCATGGATGCCCACAACGGGAAAATACAGATCGACAGTGCACCGGGCAAGGGTACTGCGGTTAGCCTTTTTCTGCCGCTCCCCTGAAAAAATCAGGCAAGCAGAATCAGGCCTGCCACCCAGCTTGGGGCATCTTTATCTGACAGGCCTGTCTCTTTGGCTTCCAGCGCCGCCCACCCGGAAGAGATGATCAACCCGGTGGCATCGATACCAAAACCCGACATGGAGGGGCGGGCAGAGTCCGTGTGGCGGCAAGGCATGTTTTCTGCCACACGGCCGCAATTTTCCTGATCGCTGCAAAACAATTGCCTGCAGGATCCACCGGCAAAGGCCCGTGCTTTTTTGCGCGTTGAACCTTTTTACAAAGATCAAGCTTGGGCTTTGATTCAAACCCCAAAATCCACCGTAAAAATAGAACCTCCGGAGTGATAACAATCGCTTTGTTTTTTGCAAAAAGAGCACTCAGCGATATTTCCCGGGCAGATGTCGTTTTTGCCGGGAATAAAGTGACATCTTTTTGAAGATGCATGAATAGAAAAGTGATATCGTTCGGAAAATATTTTCATCCGCAGCAGATCAGCGCCTCTTCCACCGGCATTGAAAAATTGTTTCTGTCAAGAAAAATGAAATAAGCCTGCCCCGTTCCTCCAAAGCCCGAAAGTTGCGTTAAAATTATCCAAACCACAACATAGAAATTTTTTCCGATATTTGGGGTTGCACAGGACATACCGGATACGATATCCTGATCCAATTTTAAAAATTGGGATGAATTTTAGGACAAGGAGAGGGGCTGGTTTTGGAAAATAGAGCAAATATCACCCTGGTGATCGGCGGGTGCAGAAGCGGTAAAAGCAGTTTCGCGCTGGAGGAAGCCAATCAGATCAGCCAAGGGCAGACCCGGGGAAAAATATTTTTGGCCACCTCGGTTCCCACGGACCCGGAAATGGACAAACGGGTGATCCAGCATCGAAAAGAAAGGGGAGAGCAGTGGCAGACCATTGAAGCGCCTGTGATGATCCATAAGACCATTGAGCTGGCGTCAAAAACAGCAGATGTCATTCTGGTGGATTGTCTGACCCTGTGGACCTCCAATCTGTTGTTTGCCGGATATGACGAAGAAAGGATAATGGAGGCAATCTCCCTTTTGACGGTGGCTCTGGCAAAAAGCGCCTGTCCGGTTTTCCTGGTGTCCAATGAAGTGGGGTACGGCATTGTGCCGGAAAATTTTCTTGCCAGACAATTCCGGGATTTTGCAGGCCTTGTGAACCAGAAAATTGCCGCAGCGGCCGACCGGGTTTTCCTGACGGTGGCCGGCATTGCGCTTCCCATCAAGCCCCAGAAAAATTAAACAGCGAGCGCAATGAAATGAACTATCAGCATATTTTCGGCCCGGTTTTGTCCCGGCGCCTGGGCATCTCCCTTGGGGTGGATCTGGTTACCCATAAGATCTGCAGTCTGGACTGTGTCTATTGCGAGTGCGGGAAAACAACCAATCTGACCCTCCAGCGGAAGGCCTATGTCCCTTTTGAGGCGGTTAAAACAGAACTGGACCATTATTGGGAACACAATGAAGCCCCGGATTATATTACCTTTTCAGGATCCGGCGAGCCCACGCTGAACCGGGACCTTGGACGGGTAATCGCGTATATAAAAACCCAAAAACCTGAAATCCGGGTGGCGGTTCTGACAAATTCCACCCTTTTAAATGATCCGGAAGTGCGCCGGGAACTGGCCCTGGCCGACCTTGTGATCCCCTCCCTGGACGGAGTTACAAAAGAGACGTTCATCAGTATCAATCGCCCGTTTAAGGGGCTTTCGGCCCGGGAGATTATAGACGGGATTCAGACCTTTGCCACACAATTTACCGGGAAGATCTGGCTGGAAATTTTTATTGTGCCCGGGGTCAATGACACCCCGGCGGAATTGGCCGGGTTTAAAAAGGCCATTTTCGCCATTGATCCGGAAAGGGTCCAGCTCAATACCCTGGACCGGCCGGGAACCATTGCCCATATCCTGCCGGCAACAAGGGCGCAGCTTGAGCGTGTAAAAAGGAGTTTGGGCACAGACAAGGTTGAGATCATTGCCAGGGCAGGGGACAAGAAAAACAGGGGCAAGCCGCGGGATATGACCGCTGCCGTTCTTGAAACCATTCACAGAAGGCCCTGCACCCGGGATGACCTGGTGGCCCTTTTAAATGTCGACCCGGCCCGGGTGGACACCCTTTTGGCAATGCTTGAAGCTTCCGGCCGCATTGAAGCAAGGCAGCAGGCCCGGGGTCTTTTTTTTCAGACCATCAAATAAAGGCGATTAAATGGAAAAGAAAACCGGTCGTTTTGCGGAGTTAAGATCCGCCCTTTTGTTTATCACGATTTTGCCGGCCGGCAGAAATGTGGCCTATTCTCCCATGGGCATGATCCGGTTTTTCCCGGTGGCGGGGCTGATCATCGGCGCAATGCTGGTGCTGGTGGATCTTGGGGTTTCCAGGCTTTGGGCTCCTCCTGTGGCAGCCCTGCTGGATCTGCTTTTTCTGGTGGTGATTACCGGTGCCTTCCATCTGGATGGTGTCGGGGACACGGCAGACGGTATTTTCAGCCACCGGCCCAGGAAACGGGCATTGGAAATTATGAAAGACAGCCGGACCGGCATGATGGGACTTGTGGCAGTGGTTTGTGTTCTGGCGGTGAAGCTGGCCGGGATCTGGTCGGTTAAGGCATGGGGAACTTCGTCCCAGACCCCGGTCCTGCTTTTTATCGTGCCGGCCTATTCAAGGGCTGCCATGATTTTCGGCATTAAATTTTTAAACTACGGCAGAACAGAAGGGGGAACCGGAAAAGATCATTTTGGACGTCCCATTGGCTGGAATGATTTTTCATATTGCCTGATTCCCCTGTTTTTCTCCCTGTTTTTAGGATATAAAGGCCTGGTTCTGAATTTGATTTTCTGTGGAGGAGTGGCCCTGATACTGGGGTTTTACAAGAGAAAAATGAATTGTATAACAGGGGATATGCTGGGCGCCCTGTGCGAGGTAATGGAAGCCCTGCTGTTTTTGGGCGTTTCTGCCCAGTTTTTTTTGTAACCGGATTTCCTTTGTAAAAGGACAAAAACATGATTCAAGGACATGGGGGCAATAAAAAAGAATTGGCAGGACATCTTTGCTGCCCTGTTGAAGATATTATCGACATGAGCAGCAATTTGAATCCCCTGGGGCCGCCGGACAACATACATGCCCTTATCCTGGAAAAGCTCGGGTCCATCCATTCCCTGCCGGAGCCGGATGCCTTTGCCATGAGGGCCGGATTTGCCCGCTACTACAAAATTGACCCAGGCCAGGTCATTGCCGGCAACGGCACCACCTTTTTTATCTATACCATTCCCAAGGCCATTGGCGCCAAACGGGTGGTCATTTCCGGCCCCACCTATTCGGATTATGGGGATGCCTGCGCCATGCACGGCATTGAAGCCCTGCATTGCCTGGCAGAACGGTCCCGCAATTTTCAAGTGGATATGGGCCGGCTCTCGGACCTGGCAGGGTCGGCGGACCTGGTTTTTCTGTGCAATCCCAACAATCCCACGGGCGCATTGATGCCCAGGGACAAGATTGCCCGTCTGATCGAAAAACACCCAAACACCTGTTTTGTGGTGGATGAATCCTATCTGCCCTTTGTGGACGATGCCAGGAATCTTTCCTTTGTTTCCGACACCCGGTACTCCAATCTGCTGGTCCTGTCTTCCATGTCAAAGATCTTCAGAATTCCCGGGCTGCGGACCGGATTTTTAAGCGGGGGCAAGGCGCTAATAAACACGGTCATGGGGTATTACCAGCCCTGGAGCGTCAACTCCCTGGCCCAGGAGGTGATCACGGATATTTTTGCCAATCCCGATGCCATTGAGCCCTTTTACGAACAGACCCGGAACTATATCAAGACGGAAAAACAGATTTTTGTCCAGGCCCTCGGGCAAATTTCCGGCATCCGACTCTTTGATGCCCCCCCCTATTTTATCCTGGCCGAACTGGAGAAGATGAGGGCCCCTGAATTTTGCAGGGCCATTGGCGAGGATAAAATTCTCATCCGGGACTGCAGTAATTTTATCGGGCTTTCCGATCAGTTTGTCCGGTTTTCCCTCAAGACCCGGGAGGTCAACCTGGCCCTGGCCCGCAGCATACAAAAGGTTCTGGCCAAAAAGGAGCGTCATGGGTGATATTGCCTGGTATGTCCTGTTTTCAGCCTTTGTTCTGGATTTTCTCCTGGGGGACCCTTTGTGGTTGCCCCATCCGGTGGTGGGCATGGGAACCGCCATCTCATTTTTTGAAGTAAGGTTCAGGCGCATCCTGAAAAACCCTTTTGTGTCCGGTCTCTTCTTTGCCCTTTTTCTTATCAGCGCAACCTTTGCCCTCTCCCTTGCCCTGGTAAAACTGGCGGTTTTCATTCATCCTCTGCTGGGAACCTGTGTCCAGGTTGTCCTGCTTTTTTATTGTTTTTCCGCAACAAGCCTGGTTCAGGCAGCAACGGCTGTGGCCCGCCCCCTTGAAGCCTGTGACCTTGAAACTGCCCGGGAAAAGGTGGCCATGATCGTGGGCCGCGAAACCCGGAACCTGGATGAAGCCGCCGTCACCCGGGCTGCCGTTGAAACCGTGGCGGAAAATTTTGTGGACGGGTTTTTATCGCCCCTGATGTTTGCCCTGTTGTTCGGGGTGCCCGGTGCCCTGGCCTATAAGATGATCAACACCCTGGATTCCATGGTGGGATACCAGAATGAAACCTATATCCTTTTTGGCAGGGCATCGGCCCGGATTGACGATGTGGCCAATTTCGTGCCGGCCAGAATTTCTGTTCTGGTGATTTCTCTTGCCGCCGGTGTCCTGTCTGTGTCCAAAGGGATCCGGGCGTTGAAAACGGCCTTGTCCCAGGGACGACGTCACAAAAGCCCCAATGCGGGGTATCCGGAAGCAAGTTTTTCTGGGGCCCTTGGCATCCGCATGGGCGGCCCCAATGTCTACCACGGGCAACGGGTGGAAAAACCCTATATCGGCGGCCAATTTGCCGACCCGGACATCCATGGGATTTTCCGGGCCTGTGAACTCATGCAGCTTTCCGCCCTCATTGCCACCCTGGCTGCCTGCGGCCTTGCCTTTTTTTAAAAATGGTTTTTTTTAAAAGGGCAGCCAGATGAAACCAACCCCATTGCGGGACCGGCCCTTCCGGCTGGGTACCACTTCCTTTATTTATCCGGACCATATCCTTCCCAATGTCCGGCGGCTGGGGCCTTTCTTTGACGAGATTGAGCTGCTGGTATTTGAGAGCATGCCCAAAGAGGTGCTGCCCTCCAGGTCAGAGATCCGGGAGCTTGGGCGCTTGTCCGGAAAGCTTAACCTTACCTATAATGTTCATCTGCCCACGGATATCCGCCTGACACACCCTTCCGACACACAACAAGAACGGGCGGCCGACACTCTGTTCCAGGTGATGGAGCGGCTGGCGCCTTTAAATCCCACCACCCATACCCTTCATCTGCCCATGGACAGGGGCGTTAACACACCTGAAGCGTTTCAGGCCTGGGAGGCACGGGCCCGGAAGGGTCTGGAACTTCTGGTTGACCGCCTGGCCGACCCGGGCAGGCTTTGCCTTGAAACCCTCTGGTACGCTCCTGGCTGCCTTGGACGTCTGGTAACGGATTTTGGTCTTGCCCTGTGCGTTGATGCGGGCCACCATTTTAAATACGGCCATGATCTGGGCACCACCTTTGGGCGCCACAGGCATCAGATACCCATTGTCCACCTGCACGGAGTGGATTTTTCAGGCCCGAGCCCCAAGGATCATACAAGCCTGGACAAGCTTCCTTCAGAGCTGTTTTCCCAGGTTGTCCGGCTTCTGACCGACTATGGGGGCACGGTTTCCCTGGAAGTCTTTACTCTTGAAAACCTGGCAAGGTCCCTGGCCCGGCTGTCTTTGGTTTTTGCCGATATTCCGACACTGGAATCATAAATTGTCGGCACCCTTCTGGCGAACGCTCCTTTCTGCTTGCAATCACATCAAAAGGATAGTAACTAGATTTTCATGTATTATTTTGCGATAAAAGATGATTTTATTCAAAAAATTGAAAGAAAACTGATGAAAATTAAAGAAAACATTGCATTGATAGGAATGCCTGCAGTGGGCAAGAGCACCGTGGGGGTGCTGCTGGCAAAACGCATGGGGTATGCGTTTTTAGATACGGATATTCTGATCCAGACAAAAGAACAAATGACCTTATCCCGGATTATTTCGGCAAAGGGACTGGAACGATTTCTTGAAATTGAGGAATCCCATTTGCTGGGGGTGAAGTGTTCACAGCATGTCATTGCCACCGGCGGCAGCGTGGTCTACAGGGAAAGGGCCATGGCCCACCTGGCACAGCGGGCGACCATCCTCTATCTTGCCGTGGATCTGGAGATCCTGACAACCCGGCTGTCGGACGTGGTTGAAAGGGGGGTTGCCATGGATCCCGGAAAGGGGATTCCCGATCTTTACAAAGAAAGAACTCCCTTGTATGATAAATATTGTGATATAAAAATTGAGTGCGGAACAAAAAGTCCGGCACAGGTTGTAGCAGCCATCGAACACTATTTGTCATAATTACCAGGGAGGATGATCATGGGCGAGATGCTGACCACAAAGCAGGTGGCACAATTTTTAAACGTAAATGAAAAAATGGTCTATTCACTCATTTCCGAAAAAGGCCTTCCTGCTTCCAAGGTAACGGGCAAATGGCTTTTTCCCATCGATCTGGTCCGCCAATGGGTGGAAACAGGGACGGAAAATTATCCGGAACTGGCAAAATTGCCGCCCTACCATGGGTTGGTGCTCATTGCCGGCTCCAATGACCTGCTGCTGGATAAAATTATTGCCACCTTTAATCTCAAGCACCAGGACCATATGGCCATGTTTGGCCTGGCAGGATCCATGGGCGGACTCAAGGCCCTGCGCCAGAACCTGTGCCATATCGCCGCAAGCCATCTGGTGGCCGATAACAGGGAGTATAATTTTCCTTTTATCCAGGATGCCCCGGTCCCGGCGGTGGTGAATTTTTGTTTGCGGGAGCAGGGGATTCTGCTTCAAAAAGGAAATCCGGAAAAGATCCAGTGCGTGAAGGATTTGAAACAGCCCCAGATAAAAATAGTCAACCGGATGCTGGGAACCGGTACCCGCCAGCTCTTTGACAAGGAATTGAAAAAAGCGGAGATCAAAGGGGAAACCATTGACGGATATGACAATTGTCTGTCAAAGCACCTGGATATTGGGCTTGCGGTTCTGAGCGGACAGGCCCATGCCGGTCCCGGGATCAAACCGGTTGCCAAAATTCTGGGGCTTGATTTTCTTCCCTTGTGCTGGGAACGCTTTGACCTTTTGATCGGCAAAGACCGGTTTTTTGACCAGGGTATTCAGCTGTTTCTCTCTCTGTTAAAAGGCAAGGTGATTCAGGCGGCTGCCAAAGAATATGGCGGATATGACCTGTCTTTAACCGGGAAAATGGTTTACCCGGAACCTGCGGTCAATCAAACGGATCTGCTGCCCAAACAATAATTAGCGCAGGGCTATTGTTTTGACGCTGTCTGCCACAATCGCTTTCAGTTCCTGCATGTCTTGGCTGGAAAAAAAATGGTGGTCCTCTTTTAAAAAGTCAGGATCCAGAACAGAAACATTTCGGGAGCATTTTTGAAGGACATATCGGTCTGCTCCCTGGATCATCCCTGCAATCCGGGCCATGATCTCTTTGGTGATGAAAGGGCGGGCACAGGTGGTGCGAAATTCGTAGGCCGGTGCCTTTTCCATTATCAGGGATATGCTCTCGGCAATTTTTTTTACATCAAAATCGCCCTTGATCAGCAGGGGATAATGGATAAGGCTGGTCTTGATATCCATGGCCAGATAGTCAATCAGTTTTTCATCCATCAGCGCTTCAAGGATATGGGGCCGGGTGCCGTTGGTGTCCAGCTTGATCTTGTAGCCCAGTTTCCGCAATTGTTTGCAAAAGTCAATAAGATCCGGCTGGAGGGTGGGTTCCCCCCCGGTGATGGCCACACCGGAAAGCTGGCCCTGGCGCTTTTCAAGGAAGGATAAAATTTCATTTTCATCATAAAGACTGCCGGCCCCTTTTACAGGGCCGCCGGCAAGGGCCGGGTTGTGGCAATAGGGGCAGGTAAAGTTACAACCCGAAGTAAAGACCACACACGCAATGTTCCCGGGAAAGTCGATCAGGGAATTTTTTTGAAAGCCGCCAATGTGCATGGGTGCGCTTTTTTAAGCCACATTATAAACGTTATAGGTTTTTCGCATGCAGAATTCGGTCTGTTTCCCGTTGTTCCATTGGCCCACGGGCCGAAGGTATCCCACCACCCGTGAATAGATCTCCGTCTCCGAATCACAATTGCCGCATTTGGCATGCTCGCCTGCAATATAGCCGTGGGAGGGGCAGACGCTGAAGGTCGGGGTCAGGGTAAAATAGGGCAGCCTGAAACTTGAGGAAACCTTGTTGACCAGCTGTTTTACAATCTGGGTATCGGTCACTTCCTCTCCCAGAAATAGATGCTGGACCGTACCGCCGGTATACTTAGTCTGGAGATTGTCCTGGAGTTCCAGGGCTTCAAATAAATCATCGGTATAATTGACCGGCAAATGAGTGGAATTGGTATAGAAGGGATCCTTGCCCTGCTGGTATTCTTCTTCATTGGCACAGAGAATGTCTTTATACTTTTTCTTGTCCATGCTGGCAAACCGATAGGTGGTGCCTTCTGCCGGGGTGGCTTCCAGGTTGAAGATTTCGTCGGTTGTTTCCTGCAGGGCTTCTATCTGCTTGCGGATATGATCCATGGCCCGGACGGCAAAGGCCTGGCCTGCTTTGGTGGCAATGCCTTCTCCCAAAAAGTTGAGGCAGGCCTCGTTCATGCCCAGAATGCCGATGGTGGAAAAATGATTGCGCCAGTAAACCCCGGCGCTTTCCTTGATTTTTCTTAAGTAAAATTTTGAATAGGGGTAGAGATCGCCATTGGTAAATTTTTCAAGAATCTTGCGCTTGATGCTCAGGGATTCGGCGGAAATCTGGATAAGGTCGTCCAGGCGGTTGAGAAAATCCGCTTCGTCCGTGGCCAGGTAGCCTATTCTGGGCAGGTTCAGGGTGACAACCCCGATTGAACCGGTCAGGGGATTGGCGCCAAACAGCCCTCCGCCTCTTTTGCGAAGCTCCCGATTGTCCAGTCTCAGGCGGCAGCACATGGACCTTGCATCTTCAGGGTCCATGTCTGAATTGACAAAGTTGGAGAAATAGGGAATGCCGTATTTGCCCGTCATTTTCCAGATGTTCTCCAGATTGGGATTGTCCCAGTTAAAATCGCTTGTAATATTATAGGTGGGGATGGGAAAAGTGAAAACCCGCCCCTTGGCATCCCCTTCCATCATTACCTCGGCAAAGGCGGCATTGAGCAGGTCCATTTCTTCCTGAAAATAGGCATAGGTCTTTTCCTGGTATTTGCCGCCGATCATGACAGGGACATCTTTCAGGGTGGAGGGGACAATCAGGTCCATGGTGATATTGGTAAAAGGGGTCTGAAATCCCACACGGGTGGGGATGTTGATATTGAAGATAAATTCCTGGAGCGCCTGCTTCACCTCTTTGTAGCTTAACTGGTCTTCCCGGATAAAGGGGGCCAGGAGGGTGTCAAAGTTGGACATGGCTTGGGCACCGGCAGCCTCTCCCTGGAGGGTGTAGAAGAAGTTTACAATCTGTCCCAAAGCGCTCCTGAAATGTTTTGGCGGTGAAGATTCCACCTTGCCGGCAACGCCCTTGAACCCTTCTGCCAATAGATCCTGGAGGTCCCAGCCCACGCAATAGACCGACAGCAGGCTTAGGTCATGGATATGGATATCTCCCGCGTAATGGGCATCCCTGACTTCCGGGGGATACACCCTGTTGAGCCAGTACTCTGCGGTAATGTCCGAAGAGATATGATTGTTAAGTCCCTGGAGGGAATAGCTCATGTTGCTGTTTTCTTTGACCTTCCAGTCCATCCGGCTGATATAGGATTCCATGAGGCCCACATTTTCCTTGATGGCAATTTTCCGGATCTGGTTGTGCTGTTCCCGGTAGATGATATAGGCTTTGGCGGTCTTATAAAAGGGGGAATCCAAAAGAACCCGTTCAACAATGTCCTGAATTTCTTCTATGTCCGGAACGGGGCCTAATTGCAAATCCCTTGCCAGGGTGAGCACTTTTAACGTCAGTTTCTGGGCGTCTCTGCCATTGAATTCCCCTGTTGCATCTCCTGCTTTTACCAGGGCGTGTGTGATCTTTGTGGGATCAAATTCAGCTACCCGTCCGTCACGTTTTTTAATTTGCTCAAACATGTATCCACCTCTTGAAATCTGATTGAAATTAGACTATCTTCTGTCAGCACTGCCGGAAATCCACTCTAGTGATTTTGGTTGCTGGATGGCAAGCCTATCGCAATATGTAGTTGGTTGTCAAGGCAAAAAAACTATATGTTGTGGTTATACCATAACTGCATGATGGATACAAATGCAACTTGACCAGAATCCTTTTTTTAGAAAAGCCATAACCTCCTGGTACGATTCAAGCTTTGCCTGCTGGCTGCTCATCGCCATTATGCTCCTTGTGTTTGTGTTTTCCCTGGCAGGGGTCATCGTGGCTTTGGGAGAGCCTGCCTTTGAAGCCCATTTCTGGTTTCCGGGGTTTCTGGCATTTTTATCCGGATTTCTTGCGCTGAAGGTCTTTATCCGGCTTAAGATACGATCCAATAAAGGCTGATCCCTGGGGATGAGAAGAGTTACCTGCTTGTGATCACCTCTATTAAATGGTGGAGAATCTTTGCTGTGACCCCCCAGATGACCACATCTTCATATGGATAGGTGAGTTCCATTATATTGGGCCGGCGGCCGGCATAGCCTTTTTCCCTGTGCAGCCGTGTCAGATGGGAGACGGGGATGGGAAGTACCCGTGATATTTCTGCTGTGTCGTAGGTGATCGTCTCTTGTTTATTCCAGATACCGGTAAAGGCCTCAATGTCCTTATTGTTAATGGTCTGGAAATGGCCCAAAGAGCCGATTACCCTTACATTTTCTGGACAAATCCCCATCTCTTCCTTAAGTTCTCTGAGGGCGGTCTCCCGGGTGGAGGCGTCCTGTTTGTCCACATGGCCGCCGGGAAAAGCCATCTGGTTCCGCCAGGGATATCCTTCCACATCGGCCTTCTGGATAAACAGCAGATCCAGAACCTCATTAAACACGAACAGGGCCATCACGCTGGTGGGTTGAAACAGCGCCGGGTCCGGGGGAAACGGATGGACCGCAGTCTGGACTGCGGAACGGATTTTTTGAATACAATGGGTCTGATCCATATGTTTGGCCTGTGAAATGTTAAACAAAAACAAAAAGATACAGGGAATGCCGGCGCTTGTCAAACCGGGAAATCTTTCCCCAGCACTTTTTGTAAGCAGATATTCTGACACGGTTCCGAAAGATGATCAATCTGCCGTTGAAAAAAATCAGAAAAACAGGTTTTCCAAAAATAGTCTGGGAGAAAGCTGGACGGGCCTGCGCTCCTTTTTACGGGTCATGTTAAAAAGCAGGCATTCCAGGTGTTGGTCCAGGCCTTTGCAGGATTTGACAATAATGCCGCGATGGTATTTTTTCAGATAGGCCCTTTGTCGGGACGAGGTGTCGCCCCCGGGAAAACAGAGGTCCACAATTTTATCCGTGATCCGGAATACCTGGTTTTCGGGAAGCAGGGTTTTAATCAGCACTTCGATTAAGGTGTCCAAATAGGGGGCATATGAAACCCTGTCCCTTGCATTTTCCTTAACCATTATATCCAGGGCTTTTCCGATGGAGGAGGGTTTTTTATAGACCCGGCTGGCAGTAATGGCCTCAAAGGTGTCTGCAATATTGACGATGCGATAAAATTTCTTGGTTAATCCATAGGTCTGCTCCAGCCGGGTCCGGGCATCCGGATTCAAATAGTTGTAAAAAGAGGTCGGGGTGTCATGGAAAATACCATAGCTTTGGGCCAGGTGT
>Ga0180007_10003661_pt1 | contig 16925 bp, 35 predicted proteins | sample MM_PC_MetaG_FD_121122 | JGI IMG/M metagenome (GOLD analysis project Ga0180007, IMG submission 121122) | Groundwater microbial communities from the Aspo Hard Rock Laboratory (HRL) deep subsurface site, Sweden - MM_PC_MetaG | ecosystem: Environmental > Aquatic > Deep subsurface > Groundwater... | reverse complement strand
CAGGAGGTGACGGTGATGGGGTCTGGTATCGCGGGTGTCCATGTCGGCCCTGCCAGTGCAGAGACGGTCTTTAACCTGGTGGCAGACGATCAGCCCCAACCAGAGGGCGATCCAGGGCCGCGCCTCCTGGCCTACAACTGGCCGGGTCCGTGTATTCCCGTAGGAGGGTGCCCGCCAGGCATCCCATCATGCCCTATTAGCGGTGCGCCACCAGTAGCGGGGTATGCCGATGTGCTCCTGGAGATCTATCAGAACGAGGCCCAGAGCGGCGACCCCGCAGATGCCGATGGGTTTTCGAGCCCTACCTACAATGGACGAGTGCCGATAATGTTCAAGCGCTATAAGAACAAGATACTGTTCTCGGTTTAGGAGATAAACATGGTATCTCCATACTTAGGGTATATCAAGATGTATTTCCCGCCCTCCGAGTGGGAGAGAGCTGATTGTGTATCTCGCTGTGAGTGTAGCCCTGATCGTCCTGGCTACCCGGGGTCATGTATTAACCCGAATGAGTGGGTACAAGACCCTGAAGGCAATGTCTACCAGGCTGCCTCTTATGGTATCTTCCAGATTCTTGATGCTGTCTGGGATCCGAGCAAAAACCCCAACTCACCCTTTACTCCTGAGCAATGGGCGATGGTCATGGATCCTAATGTTAATACGTGGATGGCCTCAGTAATTTGGAGTCGCAGTGGATGGATCGCATGGCCTGGCACAACCGATCCTAGTGGATGTTGTTACCAATGTGACGCTTGTAGTGTAGCTGGGGGAGCTATTCCTTATCCTGACGGCCCAGTGCTACCACCAGGGATTGTCCCCGCAGATATTGTTACGGCCGGCGGTGCAGGGACGGCGGTGTTCGGTATGGGAGCGCTTCTAGTTGCGCTTATGCTCTTGCCGGTAGGCAAATAGATGCCTAGCAAAAAGACTACTGCTGCCCTCGTTGCCCTTGGAACCCTAGTTGGCGGTGTGGCTGTTTTACAAATAGTTGAAAGGAACTATGAGGAAGCTGAGCGCGAGCGATTGTATAACATAGCTTTGTATCTGGCTACTAAGGCTAATAAACCCATGCTGGTAGTTGGCGTGCCTTATGCCAGCAATTACCCATGCTCACCAGACGTTACCCTGGATATAAGCCCAGTCGTGCTAGAGCAATGCCCGATAGGAGGAATAGTAGCTGACGTTAGGTCAATTCCTTATTCAGATAAGGAATTTGGGGCTACCTTCATCTCTCATGTGCTAGAGCATCTCCGTTGTCTTGAAGAAGTGCAACAAGCATGGCGGGAACTCTGGCGGGTCAGTGATACCGTCTTAGTGGCCTACCCCAAACCAACAAATCCTTATGCTAACTTGAACCCCAGACATCACCTCTGGGTTGAGCCTTACAGTCCCTATCTATGGATTGACGAATGGGATTATCCCCATCGACACGCCTTGATAGCACCTGATGGCATGGCGACTTTATTTGAGCCGATATAAGGAGGCATTATGTATAGTCAGGGACTTTTTGAGAGTGAGAGAAGGTTGGGACAGCCTCGTACTGAGGAGGAGCGCCTAGAACGTCATATAGAGCGCTATGGCTCGGCTGAGTTGCCCCCCAGGGGCACAGGGTTAGCTAGAGGTAGAGGTCTCACCGCCTACCCCTTGACCTCTGATGAGGCCTACGCTCAGGCAAAAGCGCAACTATGCGCGCTCTCCCCCGCCTGGTGTAATGCTACTAAGGACCAGCTTTGGCAGCATATCTGCAAGGATGATTGCACCATCTTTGTCGGCAGCGACCCCATCCGCCTAGCGATCTGCGGCACATCAACCTGCCCTGCCCCGGGCACGGGGCCGAGTGAGGGTATAGGTACAACCCTCATTATCGGTCTAGCGGGGCTGGCAGTGGTAGGGGTTGTGGCGCTGGCGATCGCTAGCAGTGGCACCAAGAAGAAGGTGCTCGTTGCTAAAGTCAGGGAATAAGAAGCCCAAAAGGAGGGATGACATGGTAGAAGTACCTCCCCAATATCTAGGCCCACTTGAAGCTGCCGCCTACGCAAAAGGCGTCCCCCGGTCATGGATAGCTGCTGTATGTGAGAGAACGGGCTGGGACCCGTACTTTGAGGTATTGAACACTCCCAGCCTTAGAGTGAGACGGCTTGGGATTACTGGCCTTTGGGCTATCCTCGATGATGTCATAATTAGAGTACAGGATACCGGGATGGCAGGTACTTGTTTCACAGCCCCTAATACCTACTGCGACAAGGTTTATGGTGGATGGATGCTGCCTAGTATGATTCAGGGTTTCCCTGATGGCAGCGAGGAGGTATGCGGCACCTGTGGCCCTATGTTCAAATGGAGCGCCATAGATAGCTACCGCTCCGTCAGCGCCAATATGATGAAGGCCGCGGAGATTTTGGCTAATGCCCGGCAGATCAGTAATACCATGTGTGGCGGCGATAGCAGCATAATCTTCGTGCGCTGGATGTGGGGCGGCTATTGGATACCCTGGGACCCGATCCTAGGCGTCCCGCGCTGTACTTTGCCGCCTAATATACCTAACATCTTTGTCCAAGAGATTGACAAGATCATCGAGGCTCAGAAGCTATTTGCCGAGTATTTCAGTGAGCCCGATTTCGGTGCTGGCCCGGTGGCCGTTGCCATATCTGCTAACGCCCTAACCACGAGCCCCGGTTTACCTATCACCTTCACGGCCAACGCTGCCGGGGGGAGTAAACCCTATACCTACCAGTGGAATTTTGGCGATGGCACAGTCAACGTAGAGACTACTAACCCGGTAATTCAACACGCTTTTGATCTCGAGGGCACTTATCAGGTAAGGTGTATTGTCATTGATCGAGTAGGGGAATCGGGCCAGAGTGAGCCTCTTACCATAACCATTGAGGAGGGTGCGCCGCCACCACCTGCCGGTACGAACTGGGCGCTGTGGGGGCTTCTTGGCCTTGCTGGGGCAGTTGGCTTGATAGCGTTAGGGAAGAAGGGTGACAAGCGAGAGCAGGCTCGCAAGCTACGGCAGCAGGCCTCTGCCCTGAGATCACAGGCAGCTCAACTAAGGGCCGAGGGGAAGCACCAGCAAGCCGCGGCGGTAGAACAAAGGGCGACTGAGCTTGAGAACAAGGCAACGCAGCTCGAGGTGGAGGCGGCGCGAGAGGAACAGGAGAAGGCCCGGCGCGAGGCCGAGAAATACCGGAGGGTCTAACATGGCTGGCCACTACTGGTCTATGGACATACCACGCAACGTAGCCTCGGGCGCTACCGGGGTTGCTACCGGCCTTCTGGGGAACGCCGTGCCTCTTGTGGGTCTTACCGGTGGTGTGATCTTACAGCTTGTCGAGAAGGATAGCCCCAGCGTCAAGCGCTTTGAATACTGGACTGAGGGAGTGGTGGATGGCTCCGTAGCCTTGATAGCTAGGGCGCTTCTTAGGGGCATCTGATGACTATGGGCGGCGGCTCAGTTGTTCTGGTAGCGTATGATGCCGCCGGTATGCCCCATAGGGTTCTGGTTGACGCAAATGGCTATCTCATCCCCGCTCAGGAGAATCCCCCAAGCACCTTCGGGCATGGCTCTCAGACAACCAATGCCGGTGTTCGGGTGGCGCTCGTCCCTGCCGGCCTTGCTGTTCGAGAGGTATTGATAACGGCGATGGGGAGCAATTTAGACTACGTTTACATCGGGGATAACACTGTATCAGCCGCCAATTACGGCAAGCGGCTTCTTGCCGGTGCGTGGGTGGCCATCTCGGTTGATAACCTCTCTAAGATATTCATTGATGTTGATACCGATGGCGAGGGGGTCAACTTCTTGTATGTGGCGTGACAATGCTTAACAGCTCTACTGACATATTCCCAATCTTGGCACTGGGCGTTGACATTAGACACATCGCTAATATGGCGTTTCGCCCGCACCCGAGTCTCTACGAAGGGTGGCAAGATGAGGCCGGCATTGACCCTCTCGTTTGGGGTAATGCGGTCGTGGGAGGCGGTGTTGTGGCAAGGGACACGCTTGAACCACCCTATCTCAAGGTGCTGGTAAATGCCAACGGCCCTTTGGACGAAGCGACCCTATATGGACTGCAACGATGGTATTGTGCCCCCGATCCATCGGAGGCGAACTACTTAGAGCAGTTTATCATCCGGCGAACACACTTTGAGTTTGTAGCGAAGCTCACCCTAGCTAACTTGATTGATAATACCCGCTTTTTCATGGGCTTTGGCTTCGCACAGAATGTCGATGAGGCATCCCCAAATATCATCGGCTTCGTGATGGACAATGCCGACAATTTGCTGGCGATCTGCGCTGACGTGGCGGGCTTTTTCACTGAACCATTCCTAGCTGCTGCTGACGCGCTTGATTGGCACAAGTATCACATCGAGGTTAGAGAGGGGCATGTCCGCTTTGATCTTGATGATGTCGAACTGGCCTCAATAGCTGCCAATGCCCCTAACTTTTCAATGTACCCGGTGTTCCACATCGTACAGGAGAATAACCCGGGGATGTGTCTGATTGAGGTTTCCGCCCTGCGTATTTGGCATGAGGATGCGCTGCTATGACGCAGTTGCATTTGGTGCGAAATGCCTCCGGGGAGTTTGTGGAGCGCTCCCTCGATACAGGGCATGTCATAGCAGAAGGTCAGACATTGACCTGTGCTCACTGCGGGCGGGTGTGGCTGGTAAAGCCCGGTAGCGGGATCAAGCGTGGGTGGTGTTTTCGCTGTGGTGGCCCTACTTGTGGCTCTAAGGAATGTAGCGAGCGGTGCGTACCTTTCGAGAGGCAACTTGAGATAGCAGAACGAAGGTCGAGGTTGCGGGAGGTGGTCAGGATGAATACTTTACTTTAAGGGGGATCAAGTGAATACCTTAGCGAGTTGGTCTATTCCTTTAGCAGCAATAATAATCGCCCTGGGGGGAGCGCTCACCTCCCTATTCACATACTTACGGACCTGTAAGCGCGAGTATATCCAAGACCTAGAGAAGCGGATAGAGAATTTGGAGTTGAAGGTAATTGACCTCATAGCTGAGCGGAATGAATTAGAACACAGGGTAGATGGTCTTGTAAAAGAGAGGCAGCAGCTTATGGTGGAGGTGCTAGAGTTGCGCCGCCGCCTCAATGGTATTGATCACAAAGATTGACAGCACGGCTCTCTGCCACCGTGCTCTACCATATATCCTCCTTGATCCGGCCCCGGAGACCTGGCCCGCCTCCGGGGCTCCCTATTTGTATGGCAAAATCAGGAGAAAAGTTGCCGAAATGTTGCCAACCTCACCTCCAACCTATATACAAGCCCGTTGGAGGTGAGGTTACGAGCCCCGGCCAAGATAAGGAAACATTATCTTGACAACCACCCTTCAAGGGTGATATGTGTAGATCGCCCTGGGGGGATGTTTGCTCAACGGCCATTCGTGAAGGTGTCTACAAAATCGGCCGTAATTGTAAGTTACCCGATGGATGATGACCGAGCTCGAATTCCCCCAGGGCAGGTAGCGATAGGAGGTGAATGTGGATAAGGCGCTGATATTGAGCTTGAAAACTGAGGCAGAAGCCGAACTAGAGGCTACTGACAAACTCTGCCTTCAACTTCAGAAAAGAGGGGATATTTTACGGGAGCGGATTGTGGGTCTACATGCAATCCTAAAGGACGATAGCTCCGAGGAGAGTGAGCAGGCAAAGCCCAAGAGGGGGTGAGGGTTGTAATGATACTCACGTTTGAAATGATCCAAACATACAAGAACGGGACCTGGCTGCCACCAGTACCCTATCCCTTCCAGGCTCGCTTAGGGCCACTCATCAGATGGAAGCAACGTCCTGCCACTGAGCGGATGTGGCTAGAGGGGATTGCAACCGAGAGGCGGCAATAACGTGAGAATACTGGAGGTCATCTTAGAACTATGGATCATAGTCGCCGTCCTGTTCTTTACCTGGCCGTTGCTATTCTTGGTTTGGCTCCTTGCCACAGAGCTTAAGCCAGTAGAGCCGGTGGATATTGCATGGTGACAGCAACCGATTACCTTGACCGCCTCCATGATGACCTCGGCAAACGCTACTCCCCGGATACGTTGAGGACCTATCTCTCCCAGGCCAAAGCCTTCTTGGAATTCTCCGGAGTGAAGTCGGAGTACACCCGGGCCGATGTGTTGAGCTACGTCGATCATCTCATAGCAGAGAAGAAGAAAAGAAAGACCATAGACCTCACCCTAGCCTCCATCAGAGCCCTATTCCGCGCCCTGGTCATCCCCTGGCCCCTGACGCGCGCTGGTACTCATTTAGGCCTTCGAGATGCCGATGAGGGCGGGCCGGTCCTGCCGATAGAAGATGTGGTCAAACTCATAGCAGGCGCGAAGAGCGCCAAGCCAAGACTGTTCGCAACAATAGCCGCTCTCTCTTCCACCTTCGGTCTCCGGCCCGTGGAAATTCAGGCGGCATTGCAACAGGGCTGCGATGGCCAGCGGTTGGTCTTGCAGAGCGCGAAGGCGGGCCGGGTTAGGAATCATCAGATCCCGGCGACGGTGAAACCATATCTGAGCTTCCCTATAACCAAGATAAGCCGCGCCCGTCTGCATGAGATCTTCCAGGAGCTAATGACTGTGCATGTCCGGGCGGTGAAGCGTGGTGAAGGTTGGCACTCCATCCGGAGAGCTCTGGTAAGCGAGCTGCAAATGAACGGCGTCCCCCTCGAGACGATCTCGCGGTTCATGGGTTGGAAGTTGCCAGCTAAAGGAGTACCGGAGACCGCCTTTCGCTATTTCCGCCCCGAGGCGGCGCGGGTAGACACGGAGATCTACGCGAAACACCCATTCTTGAGTTTCTGGGAGGAGTAAGCTATGAAACTGAGTATGACACTGGGTAGAACACCCGATGGCATAGCGATCGATGATGTGGTCTTAGTGCCTAACCACTGGTGGGAGCGGCTGATTGCACACTTACGTCTACTCCACATAGATCAACAGCTTATCAACTATACCGGCCTGATAGAGCCAACAGATGATTGGTATTCACTGAAGATTTACACAAAGAGCGGCAGTCCCTTCGAGGAGTAATCCTGGTGGCCATTCGGTGCGGAATAGATAAGGTCCGCGTCCCCGGTCGCAGGAAGTGCCCCCTTATCTGATGTATCCTTCCTCCCTAAAACCCCTCAGATTTGGCTCCTAGCGCCTCTAGTTGCCTTCTCGCCGCGTTCTGCCAAAGTTTTTGAAATTTCATTTTTATTCATTTTTTCAAAAACTTTTGAAAAGGCAAAAAATCAAGATAATAATGTATTATCTTTTCGACTTTTCGACGGATTGACATAAACTATTATTATCGTCAAGTTGATAATCATATTGTCAAGGATGGTATGAGTTTTGGGAATTGGTATCAAAGGGTATTGACAACTGGTGTTACAAGGTGTATATTGATGTTAGCTGGTAGACAATGATAACAAAGGAAAGGAAGTGAAACGGTGATCATAACACTGAAGCGCGACGGCAAATGTGCGGATTGCGCGACGATCCTAAAAGCCGGTAGCAAGGCGCGGTGGTACAGAAACGGCGCGCTGTATTGCCTTGACGGCCACAATGGCAAGGTAAACGGCGATCCCGGCGAACACAAGGCAAAGACGGATTGGCTTTCAATCCTGAGAGAAGCGAACCAAGTAGCTAGCAAAGCCTATGATGACTATGTAGCTACGAATTACCGGCAACCGAATTATGCGGTGGTAGAACGCGCCAATCCCCTTGATGACAGTTCGCCCATTGTCAAGGCATACCCTCTTACCGATCTATGCGGTGCGGTATGGTTTGACTTCAAACTCAAGGCTGGGCGTAACTCAGAATTAGTCAAGTGGTTTAAGGCCAATAGCGAAAAGCCGTTCTACCCGAACGAACCAGATCGCAGTTGGACAGTTGGGGAATTCAGCTTGACCTATGACAAGGGTTGCTCCGTGTGGTCATATCCCTGGTCATTACACGTCCCCGGTATTGGCTATGGCAACGGAAGTTTTGGCGCAATGGAAGCGAAAGGCCGGGCGTTTTGTAACGTATTAGACGCGCATGGCCTAGAGATACACTTACAAAGTCATCTTGACTAGACAAGGGCTTGCCGCCCTTGCTTAGCAGTCAAAAGGGCTTGACTGCTAAGGATAGGCGATAAGATGAGAACAACCAAGAGGTATTATCACCTAAACAAAGAGATCGACCCGGTGTTTGGACTAGGAGTCGAATGGGCACTTGACAAGAGGCATATCTATTTGCCTTGTGTCTTAACCGGCGCTGATAACGGCCATCCGTGTTCGCGATGTGAAAGCCCGGCGGGTTTTGGCCGGCGGTGGTGTTATCAGCTCAAACAAGCCGTCAACGCTGATAGCTGTGAACGCATACGGCGTAAGACCACAGCTAAGGCGTGGGACTATTTCATAGGCCGATGGGGTAGGAAAAGGCCTAAAAGACAGCGTGAGGAGCCCCCGACTAACGCCCAAAGCCAGGGCCAAAAGCGGGCCGGGCCGATTGCCAGCAATGGCAAGGGGGAAGCGTTAGTTGCCCGTGCTGCGGAGCCGAACGGAAACGGCAAGCGTCTAGCGGTATCTCCACCGAACGGAGATCGCACCAGGCGAAACCTGGGGATTTTAGCAGGCATAGGCGCGCCATAGCGTAACGCTCAAAGCGTCTAGGCTTTGTCACAAGCCCATAAAGTGACCGCCCGAATAGGCAGGCGTGGAGCTGGGCGTTAAGGCTCCTAGCGCAGCCCTTCCCGGTAAGCCGGGATTGTAGCACCTTCACCAAACTAGGGATAGTTAAAACGGAATCGGCTTCCCCCTTCTGTTTGCGGGGAAGTTGTGCATAATCAAGGGCTTCTCGCCCTTGCTAGACTGCCAAAAGGATGATTGACAGCCTAGGAAAGTCGAGAAGGAAAGGAAGGAAAAGAAATGACAACAAAAGAAGAGATCGCAATGTTTCGGAAAGCTCTCAAAAAGCTATGTCCAACGCTATCTATCCGTAATGCTCCTGGGACAGCTTGGGGATGGGTGGACATCCGGGGGTCAGATAGTTACGGAAACTTTACCGAAACTGAGAGGGCTACCCTTGCCCTCTTGGGATTAGCAGCCGGGGGGAATCTCGCAGTTATCAGCCCTGATAACCGGAACCTGTACCTAAAGAAGGTGCAGGCCTTAGTAGAGGCTATGATATAGCGCGCTATAAGCCTGGAGCTACTAGGTAGGTCTATTTGATCGAGGCCGAAGGGAAGTAGTAAAGGCGGTAGGGTCTTCTGGCCCTTCCCCTGGGGCTGACACGGGTTGGCCCTAGAGAATAAGCCAGAAGGCGGAAGCATGGAATGTGAGTATAGGGGATGCACAAAACCAGGCCGGGCTATCCCGGTGGCGTGGTATCACAACGATAGCGGGTATGTGGTGCTGTGCCCAGAGCACGAAAAGGAGATGGGGCTTACTCTTCTCCAGGGAACTAGCGATAAGAGATTGCCGGAGGTAGTCAAATAGGAAAGGGGTGAAGGCAATGGCGAAGGTAATCATTGAAGTAGAGGGGGGCTGTGTTCAAAGCGTCTACACCGACTCCGGGGATGTGGGGGAGTATGTCATCATTGACCGGGACGTGCAGGAAGAAAGAGATGATGACTATATCTCCAAATGGGGTATTGAAAATATCCCCTCATATATCGAGAGGGAGATCGAGGGGACTTCCTAGCCCTCTCCCAGGGCTTGAGTGATTGAGCCTTGAGAATAGGCTAGGAGGAGAAAGGTGCTACTCTCAAAGAAGCACGGGGTACTCACGCGCTTCACAGACCCCAGTGAGACGAGGCCGGTCCTTGCGTGTGTCCATCTCACAAAGCGGCACGCTGAGGCGGCTGACGGGTTTGCTCTCCTGCGGATACCCCTGGGGGATGGGGTAAAGGATGCGGACTTCCCCCCAACACCGGGCGCGGGAAAGGACACGATCAAAGAGGCCCTCATACCGGGGCGAATCCTGGGGGATGCAATCAAGAGTCTCCCCAAATCAGCTAAATGGTTGCCTATACTCGGCTATGTGAGGCTGACGGCGCAGAATGGCAATATCGTGCTCTCGACTACGGACTCGGAGACAAGCCATGACATAGTGGTGAAGCCCTGCGACGGCACATTCCCAAACACAGACCAACTAATCCCTAAACACCGCCGGCATGGCGAGAAGGGCACAGTTGTATTGGCCCTGGGGGTCAAGCAGCTAGAGCAATTACTGTACGCTGTGAAGGGGCTTGAGGCTGAGGGTGTCAAGTTTCAGGTTGACAAGCCGAAAAAGGGCACAGGTAAGGTATACGGCAGTAGTAGCCTCCCCTGCCGGGTGGAGTTTACAGGCGGGGGGTCAGACCTAGAGGAGCTTCATGCGGTAGTGGGGCTGATCATGCCTCTTGCCTTGTCAGTAGAGCAGCCAAAGGTGAAGCCCAAGAAGGCGAAGGAGGTGCCCGATGAGACGGGACAAGTGGAGGAAACGGTGGACGGTGCCTAGCTCCTCCGGTAACGGAGTCTGAACGGTAGCCGTTGATGCTGACGGTAACTATGGGTGTAGCTGCCCGGTATGGCGCTTCCGGCGTCAAGAGTGCCATCATATCAGGGCCGTGAAGGAGAACATGGTGTGACCAATAAGGTAGCGAAAGCAACTAAGACCATATACGCAAAGCATTGCTACTTCTGTGGTCGGAAGATCACGGCGCGGAAGCCGCACACTAGGCCCATGCCGGGGGGTATCAAGGCGTATATCTGTACTAAGTGCCTAAGAAAGGAGAAAGCGTGTAAAGATGGCAGTAGAAAGACGTAGGGGCTGTGGCTATCGAGTCGTAGGAGGCCTGTACCTAGTTGGTGGAGGTCTATCGGTAGCGTGTGATCGGCTCCCCTACCCCATCGGGTCGTGCCCGGTGTGTGGCCAGGGGATCCACTTCGCCCGCGCCTTCACCGAGATAAACCCCGCGCGCCTGTTCAATCAGCACCATGGGTGTCGGGATGATTCTGTCCCCTGTAAGATGTGCCAGCCGAGCGATGATCTGGCCTATATTATGATGGTGGGTAGCCGCTACTACACGCCGGAGAGCTTTATTGAAGAGGCACTAATCCAGGGTGTATCAAAACGGATCCCCTTCATCCCTAAGAAGTTGGAACTGGGGAGGACAGTAATATACATCGCTCACCCAAAGGTGGAGAAGCGTTTAGCTATCATTGCTGCCTTCACCCCGCAAAGGGTAGAGAAGCTCATCTGGGAGTCTGAGGCTACGCCGAGGGCACTAAGAGACCTGGAGAAAAGAGATATTATGACGGTCATCATACCGGATGGGGACCCAGACCATGCGCCCAAGAATAGGAATGAGGCTTGACAGGTGGTGCAAGGCGGTGTATTGTATCATCACTAAGTCAGAGGAGGCGAAAATGACCAGTCCCAAACGCCGCATGGTTTCCGGTGTGGATTCTAAGACCTGGGCGCTGTTATCCGGGTTGGCTCGGATGCACCAAATGACTGCTGGGCAGTATCTGACAATGATGATCCAGAGAGAGGCGCAACGGCTGTTGAAAGTGGACATAGAGGAAGAAACGAAGAAGGGGGAGAAAGAGGATGATACGGGCTGATCAGATCCCGAGGGTCTGCCCTGAGTGTGGGTTCGAATCCTCGCGCCCGGAGGAGATGGTGGAACACTGGCGCGCCGGGCATGGGGTAGCGGACCAGATGCGGGCTTTAATGGTGAAGGGGGGAAGACAGATGGAAACGCAGGTTGCAGATGTGGGGGAGTCCTGGCTGTCGAAATTAAACCTCGACCAGCTCCTCAAGGGCGACGATCCCCTGCCCTGGTGGGTGGGCCTATCATTGATTGTCCTGGGGATGAGTATGCCCTCCACCCGCCGGGCGTTACGGCGCATGATCGCGGTTGGGTTCCATGTCGCGCTGTGGGCGATGGCCATAGTCATAGCCCTAGCGGGGATCTTCGCGTCGCTCATCGCCTGGGCGGGGCCACGATTGGCAGCATGGGGCGGGAACTGGCTCCATGCCATGTTGGGAGGATAAGGTCGGCATGAGGTTCAGCAGGCTAAAAACTATCGCTCTACCTACCCTGGCCTTTGCTATAACTGCCCTGGCGCTATTGCCCTCTGCCTTATCCTTGCCTCAGCATGGGGACGAGAAGATGTATCTGTGGAAGGCTGACTACTACGGCGGGAGAATCGCACGGCTCGACTTCTCGCAAGGGACTGACACTTATCTTGATCCTGGCTTCTCGCCGGGTTCCTTTTGGGCCATCGAGCAGCCGATGGGTTCGCATCTCATATACGCTGCTATTTTGCGGCTGGCTGGTGCCGAGCCACCGTCCTTACAAGAGCCCGTGATCGAGGCCCCAACTTCGGCTAGAGCAACACGGATATGGCTGCCCATAACGGAGATACCGCCATCAACTCTCAGGATAACCCGCTCAGCAGCGGTCCTCTGCGCTGCGACCGGAGCTGCCCTATTGTCGCTCCACTTCAGTTGGGCCGGTGCCGTTGCCATCCTACTACTGCTGCTGATACCCCATGCACGCGCCGATCTCGCCCGTGCATGGGCAGAGGGGCCACTATTGCTCGGCTTCGGCTTGTGCGCTGTTAGCTACGGCTCCAGATGGTTCGCGCCCGTGGCGGGCATAGCCGCTACACTCAAATTGACCGTGCTTGGACTGTGGCCGCTGGTGTTCTGGCGTGGCTTTGGCAAGTCACGGTTCGCTCACACGCTGGCCGTTGGCGTCGCCGCTGTTGTCTGGTCTGTGCTCACACCGCCATCGTGGTTCATGGGAGGGCCATTGTATCTTGCCATTCAGGTTATCTACCGTTTCAACGTATATGCCAGCCAGTCTGCTGATGTCGGAGGTCCAGGGGGCTTCTTCATCCAGACCCGCTATCTGTGGCCACTGGAGTTAGGACTGCTGATTTTGTTTTCCCATCTCGTCATTGAGCATCTCCCAACACTATTGGAGGTAGCCTGGCATCTCTACAAACGCGGCAGAAGGGTATTGACAAAGGGCCGGTTTGGTGATAGAGTGAATTATCATGCCCACGATAATCATAAACACTGATGAATTACTGAGCCCGACTGAGGCCACTGAAGCCCTCAATATCGGTATCGCGACTCTTTACCGGTGGATGAAGGCGGGGAAGATCATCCCTCTCCACCTGGGGAATCGCACTCTCATCCCCAAGAGCGAGATAGAGAGGTTGAGGCAAGAAGGGCAGAAGATATAGCCTCCTCCCACCTGTGAAAAGTCGCCTTTTCACAGGTGGGAGGAGGAATTCATACCATTCTCTCATAGGAATTTGACGATGCTAAAGGCACTAGACAGTATATTGGGTGCGGGGCTGCGGATGGTGTCAGATAGCGGTGCTGGGCTTGCCCCAGACCAGCTCTCGGCGCTGTCTAAGCTATCTCCGGCTAACCGCCGGCTAGTGATGGAACTTATCCTCAAACTCCTAGCCCTCCAAGAGGCAAGCGGACAGAGGTATGCGACCCACAGTACCGAGGCTGGGGACCTAGACTACGCTTCCTATGTTGTTCCCTGGATCGCTTCATTGCTGACCCAGGGACGGAGCTTAGGGACCCTGGTATCATATCGCCACAAAGTGGAAGCTCTCCTGCAAGAGTACCCCCAGCCCACTACCCTCCAGATCGAGAGATTCCTGGCAGCCAGACAGAGCACGACTGCCCCCCGCTCTATCGCTAACCACGTTTTCCCCTTCCGGAGTTTCTTCGCCTACCTTGAGGAGAGAGAACTCATAGCAGTCAACCCCGTCCGGTATCTGAAAGCCCCCCGTCAGCCGAGAAGGGAGCGACAAGTACCCTCCACCGAGCACCTTCAGCGTCTCGTTTCCGCTCCTACCACCTCGCTCCGAGACCGAGCCCTCATATTGCTCCTCTTGGATTGTGGTTTACGCATCAGCGAGGCCCTCGGTCTCCAACTTGCTGAGCTGAGCCTCGATGATGGGGAAGTTACCGTCATCGGCAAGGGCGACAAGCAGAGGAGCGTACCTCTGTCAGAGGAGACTAAGGAGGTCATCGCGGAGCATCTTCTTACCCTGGCCCCCGATTCTACCTGGCTTTTCCCGGGGCGACATGGCGCTAACCACATGACCCCGAATTACGCGGACGAACTGTTTGCGCGGTTGTGCAAGCAGGCAGGGGTGCCTAAGACGACACCCCACCAACTGAGGCACTTCTTCGCCTCGGTAATGATTAAGGATGGGGCAAACCTGCCTGTGGTGAGTCGATTATTGGGACATCGGGACATCAAAACTACGATGACTTACGTCCATATCGATGAGGAAATGAAGCGCCAAGAGCACGCAAAGCATAGCCCCCTCAAGCAAATTCTCAAGGCGGAGGATAAGGGGTGAAAGGCCAACGATCGAACCATTATCGCGATGACCCGGCGTTGGCTGAGCGGATCTCCGAAAGTAGCCGGTGGCTGTTGCGGAAGGCCATGCAGCCGGCAGTGGAGGCGATGGAGCGGGACGCGGCGCTCCTAGCGCGCGGTATATGGCCAAAAGATATGAGGAGGTAGACCATGACGATAACGATAGACAACGCCATCGCGCAACTCCAGAAAGAGATACCACCAATACCCGTTAAGGAGTGGGCTAGAGGTGCACAAGCTAAGGCGTTAGCCATCGATGCTCTGAAGTGCATTAAAGGCCTGCGTACTGAGGGATGTTATCTATGCCCGCCCAAACTACTAATGGAGACGGCCTCGCCAGAGGAGAAGCGAGAATGACAGCATTTGAAGCTGGGCGGCGATATGGGACAAAACAGGCAATGGCTTTCCTTATTGAATTATCTGATGAACCCGGCCTCGCACAAGAGATTGGTAAATATATTTTGCCCACTCGCCAATGGCGGAGGAGTTTTAGGGAGGGCTATGAGCTACGCTATGGCGAAGACTTGCTAAAGAAGGGATTTGCGAAGTAGGAGAAGGATGAGGAGGAAGAGCTGAGATGACCATAGACGAAGCAGTTGGGCTACTCCATGGATTGCAGGGTGAAACTCCAGAGCAGCTCGCTACACCTATGCAACAAGCCATCAAGTTAGGAATTGAAGCCCTAAAACGGCTCAAAGAGCATAGAGAGGACCACATAGATATTACATTCAGGGCGTTGCCCGGGGAGACAGTGAAATAGGAGAGGAGGATTGAGATGAGCATAAGTTGGGGGCTAAAAGTAATCCTGGGAGCGTGTTTCATCATCGTTTTTGGTGTAGGCCTGATCTATTTCGCCGATTACCTGAACAGCCTCTTTGGTCTTGTCGGCGAGAGCCTGGTGCCATGATGGCCACCGACATCGTAGAGGGCAAGCTCGTCACTATCCCATTTCAACCTGAGTTTGAGGAGCTCATGCTGGAGGGGAGGAAAACGGCTACCACAAGGACAAAATGGTACGGTAGGCCTGGGGATCGTTTCATGGCTTTCGGCCATACCTTTGTCCTCATCGAGGTCCGGAGGCTGAAGGTGGGGCAGGTTGCAGACCGTTTCTTCGAGCGGGAGGGGTTCCGCTCCCCGGATGAGTTTCTCAGGTGTTGGCGCTCACTGCACCCCAGGATTGGGGAGGCTTATTCGCGAACCGTCTATCTACACCTGTTCTCACTAGCTAAAAACGCTGTGAGCTGGCATGTCCATCAATACTTTGGCGGCAATGTATGCCTGATCTGCGGCTTCGGCAGGCTCAAGAATGAGTAGGGCAAGAGGGACATGGGCAGAGTGCCCAGAGCATTTGAGGCGTAGTTACGATTGTCTCGGGGTGAACAGTGCGGGGGTGCTGTTCAGGTGCAAGGGGGACCGTGAAATGGGAGGTGGCCCGCATATTTTCATCGTCCCTGCCAAGAACACACAGCAAGGGGCGAGGAAGAAGAAATGAGTGTGAAGGAGGATAACCATGCCCATTAAAGGCCTAACCGACAAAAGGCGGCTTCCCCGCCTGGGGAAGATCCACCTCGGGATGAGGGCCAGGACTGACAAGAACGTGGAATATCCGGTGGCGGTAGATTACTTTGTCTGTCCCGAGGAAGTGACAAAGGTATTCGGGGACAAACCCCGGGAATTGCCCATTCTCATCCCGGTGGAGGATGAGGAGCGGTGGGCGAGCCAATACTACCGGGCCTACTCCCGGACCCGCGGCCTTCTCTGCAAGGGTGATGGTGAGAGGGCTACTCGCCTCATCGATGTAGAGACGGGAGCGATGGCAGACAAGGATTCGCTGGAAGTCAAGATGCAGGAGATAAGCTGTGAGGGGAGAGGCTGCCCTGAGTACCAGGCTAAGAGTTGCCGGGAGATGATGAACCTCCAGTTCCTCCTCCCCGATGTGCCGGGCTACGGTATCTGGCAGATCGATACCAGCTCGGTGAATTCCATTGTAAACATCAACTCCGGCGCTGAGCTCATAAGGCTCCTGCACGGTCGCGTATCGATGATCCCCCTACTCTTGACAGTAGAACCCCAGGAGGTCATCGCACAAGACAGAACCCGTAAGAAGGTGCATGTGCTCAACTTGAGGACGCGCGAGACGCTGCGGAGTCTCATGCAAAACGTGCCGGCTTTGCCTGCTCCCGAGGCCGGGGTGGAGTTACCCAACCCCGAGGATGAGGTGCCAGATCTAATTCTCTCCCAGGAGCAAGCGCCCCAGGGAGAGGCAGTAGCGCCGGAGGAGGAGGCCAAGCGGAAGCCTGTGCGGACCCCGAGGAACTTGATCTTGAGGAACTCCGCTGACCTGTTCAACGCCGCCAAACGCTATCTCAACATGACCCAAGAGGCGGTTTTGAAGGATCTAGGGGTAAGCAGTGTTCGGGACATTGGGGATGTGATGGAGGCTTGGAATACCCTGGTGCTACTGTATACCCCACCGCCGGAGGGAGCATGATGGTTGAGCCGTCTGTAATCAAGACCAAGAAATCAGTCAGTGAGACCTTAGCTG
>Ga0180007_10003660_pt1 | contig 16929 bp, 7 predicted proteins | sample MM_PC_MetaG_FD_121122 | JGI IMG/M metagenome (GOLD analysis project Ga0180007, IMG submission 121122) | Groundwater microbial communities from the Aspo Hard Rock Laboratory (HRL) deep subsurface site, Sweden - MM_PC_MetaG | ecosystem: Environmental > Aquatic > Deep subsurface > Groundwater... | reverse complement strand
CCCCAACCCTGCCCAAGCACCCTGCGCTTTTCATCAGCGGAAAGGACTATTGCACATGATTCCCAATCCACCTTCTCGACCTGTGTGTAACGGATCTCAAACGGATGTTCCTTGGGCAGCGCATCGATGATACGTTTTGCTTCTTCCTTTTCACCCAATGCAATTGCCACCCAGGCGTCCTCAAGTACATCCGGGATCTGCCCGAACAAGCTGTGGATGTCTTGTAAACGGGTGGAGAGGAGCGCATGAACCCTGTCTTCCACCGAGTCTTTGTATCGCATATTGTAAACCATGACCGTGTCATTTAATTGGCCGATGCGTTGAATCCTGCCTTTGCGTTGCTCCAACCGGGTGGGGTTCCAGGGAAGGTCGAGGTTGATCAGGGTGGCCAGTCGCTGAAGATTCAATCCTTCGGAGGCCGCATCCGTGCCGAGCATGAGACGCAGTTCGCCAGTCTTTACTCTGGCCTTGATCGACTCGCGCGAAGTAGGCGTCAACTTCCCCGCTAGCATGATTCCGGATGTAGCGGGTCCAGAATACAGGGCGATTGGCTCTTCGGGGAAATCCTTGGTAAGCTGTTCTGCCAGCCATTGGATCGAATCTCGATATTGGCTGAAAATGATGCAGCCTAACGCTAACCAAGCTTTATTTTTCAAACAATCCATAACCACCGCATACTTGGGATCACGCTCCTGATTGGCTTCCAGCGCAGCGACAAATTGCTCCAGCAAGAGGCGTTCATATTCTGTGAGCGTCCTAGAATTATTAATTTCAGCCTTAGGAGGGTTTTCGCTGCCCAAACCATCTTCCGGTTCATCGTCTTCTTCGGTGATTGCAGCATCATCCCAATTTACCAGCATTCGTTTGGCGGTCTCCATTCCAGAGTAGATGGAACTGCCCACCCGGCGCAGCAATAATGTCTTGAGAAAACCGGCGGCTTTCATTCGATGTCCCAGAACTTCGCAAAATTCCTCCGCTTTGGCATATGCCTCCCGAAGATAGGGCGGCAATAGAATGGCATCTTTATCTCCTTCTCCCAGCAACACCACTTTAATCGGTTGCAGCAGAGGTTCGTGGGTTTCAGGATCGATCTGGTGTTCAAGTTGGTCACGGGTACGCCGTATGATGCGACGGATGAATGGATTATGCGCACCCATCAGATGCGGAAAGAGGGAATTCAACCGAGCCAGTTCTGGTGCACCAAACTTAGCGAAATGATCGCCAAAGACAATTGACTGGTCATCCGGGACCCCCAACTTGCGGCGGAAAATTTCAAAATCCTTCCCTTCACTTCTGGGGGGCAAGGGATTGCGGGTCCATTCCCACTTTTTATAATCATCTTCTGTTTTGTAATCGCGGTTCATAACCAGGTCTAGAGCTTTGGGCCCATCTTGCCAATAACTATACTGATTGCCCAACACCGATTCATCCCCGCGATTGAGCACATCCAGCAGATCCCAGGCTTCAATCGGACGCAACTGTACTGGCGTGGCGGTGGCCAGCATCATACTGCGTGTGCGCGGGGAGATCTGGTACATGAAATTCAAGAGATTATTCGGATCCGGGTTCTCTTGATCATGGGTGACACCCAGGTTACGCCGGCGGGCACGGTGGGCTTCATCCAGAATGACACAGTCATACTCCAACCTAAGAAGAGCCGAAGCGGCATCCGTTCCCCGGCTGATCAGCCCGCTCGAAACGATCCCAACGCGGCGAGGACATTTGCGGATCGCCTCCACCCCATAGACCGGGTACTCAACCTCACGCTCATCCACCCACCTCCGTCCATCCCAAACTGCTGAGGGCATATCCAATAGATCCAGCATTTCTGCTTGCCACTGCCAGATGAGGGTCTTGGGGCAAATGATGAGGATCGGTTTATCGCCGGTTAAGGCGATGAGCTGAGCGGCCATTGCCAGTTGGATCGTTTTCCCCAGGCCAACCTGATCTGCCAAAACGTAGCGGGCTTTTTTCACCGGGCCGCGGTGCGCGTCAAAGACGATCTTAACAAAATACTTTTGATGCTCCCAAAGACCGACTTCTTTCCGGTAAACTGGCGTTTCGATGAAAGCCGAAGCGGGTTCGACTGTCCAATCCTCCAGGTTGCGTACCACCTGTCGGCGGGAAAGGCGCTCAAGATCCTGCACCACTGCATCTGAAAGCGGAAAGGCTTGCGGGTGACCCCACAAGGCCTCGAATTCCTCCTGTACCCAATCTACGGCCTCAGGGGAGGTGTCTTCCCAGACCAGTTCATAGTTGAGCTTCCAGGCTGAGCTGGACTCATTGGCGCTGCCCATAAAACTCGTTTTCGAACCATCCGCCAGGGTGATGACCCCCGCTTTACCGTGAATCAGACCGAAGGTTTCATCCGGCAAGACACGCACCTCCAGCTTGCCGGAGCGCAGGAATTCGTATAATCTTCTAAACCGATTCTGGACGACTGGTGCCGAAGCCTCTTCCAACAATGTTTCCGGAGATGAACCGGCCCACGATTTCCACAGGGCGATCTTGGCGGCTCTGGCGGTTTGGACGTCGAGCGGGTGCAAATTGGAGTTGCAGACCACCCGGATCTTGCCCGAAATAGAATCAATTTCCTCGCCCACCAGTTCCAACAGGGAAGAAGAGAAGTATCCTGCAATGCGGTCGTAGGACTGCGCTCCTTTCAAACGGTCGGCGAGAAAGGAACGGTCAAGGCGAATACGGCGGGAGGAATAGCGTTTGATAGTATTCATTTATGTGATAATTGTATTGTGATAATTGTATTTGACAATGTTTGTCAATAATTGTATAATGATATTAACATATTCACTCCTCTGTGTGCGAAAGTCGGCTTTGCATGCCGTGCTCCCGATACCGGGACTAGCTACAGAGGGGTGATCTTTTTTAAATTGAATTTATTGCGTCGGTTGTACCAGTTTCTGGGGTAATTTTGAGTGTCATAAAGGTCAACCAATAAACTCACCTTTTCTTCTATGGTTTGGTAATAGTGCATATCTCCTCTGGTAAATGCCCGGTAGACGGCCCAGTTCATGTAATCAATAATGCTAAGACAAGGCTCACCTTTGGGAGTCTGGGCCTGGATTTCAAATGCCGTGTTCACCTTTCTCCCCAATTTTTCTTCAAAACGCTGTAATCCCTTGCGGATTGCATCCGAGAGCGGGGCCTGGCGCTCGCGTGAACCGCGCTTTGCGAAAAAGATATGGTTCTCAGAGTGGCGATGAAGGACATTTTCAAACAGAATCGTCACCAGGTGGTCGTAGAATTCGGTCTCACGGGCATGAAAACTGTTCCGGAATACCCGCTCGCTTTTCCGGGCTACAACAAACTGCGCTTTAATATCCAGCGTGGCAATCAATTTGTAAAACCGATAGCGGATCTCAGGGAGGTCATCCGTGGCATGGAAAGCGACTGCTGTACGCTTGAGGGACTGAAAACCCTGAAAATAAGGGTCAGTTACAACTTCGCGCTGCAAGGCAAGGACAGCCTGGCGGATTGGTTGAGGGTCGGACATCTTCACAAATCCAAGCAGCAGGATGGGTGCGCAGCCTTCCTGACCGACGATCAGATTGCCGTCCTCGTCATAGAATGTTGGATCACCGGATTCGTCTACGTAGAAGTATTGAGTCATCGAGGTTTGTTCCTACACGTGATCATTCCTAACCGCACCCGCCAGCAGTGCCGCGCCTTGCGAATCCTTCTGCCAGTGATCCATCGTTTCGGAATGGCGCAGGGCGGCCAGATATTCCAGCACGTCGGTGATCTTTTCACGGTTGGACCAATAGGCCTCGCGCAGCTCAGTATGGAGATAATCCAGACCTTCACGCGTGGCTTCGTTCTTCACCGTCAACCAGACTGCGAATAAACACTGGCGCACCAAAGAATCGGTAAAACTCTCGCCAGTCAACCCAAAGGTACCCAGCATCTTCTTGCCAAATTCGCTGGCGCTCTTCAGGCGGGTCTCGTTGGCTTTGGTGCTCTCCAGCAGATCGGTGTAAGCAGTGGCGCCAAAACCGCGCGCCAGCTCCTGATAGACCCCGCTGCGATACTCGCCATGGCTTTCCACCTCCAGTCCCTTGATGTAGAAACGCTCCATCGGGCCAAGGGTTTTCCACAGGTCAGCGTCCAGGCCTTTTGGAATGAGATGATCGCAGGCGATCTTGACAGCGCGGCGGATGAGCGCCTCGACCGGGCCCACTTCGCCGGGTTTGCGCTCGCGCAGGATCTCTTTTTCAGGGTCTATCTCCTCGATGGGCTGACCGGTGAGCACACGCAGGGCAGCCGCGTAGGCGGCCAACTGGTAATCGGCGTCGCCAAAGTTGGGATCGCTGTCATCTTCCATGCGCGTCATCTCGTCCAACTGACGGCGCACTTCATCTTCCACTTTATGGCTGATCTCATCCAGGAATACAGGTTCGCTAATAGTTCGTTTGCGTAGCACTAACAACACAGTACCCTGGACATAATTACCAGCCTTTAAACCAGAGCTTGTTTCTGTCCCAATCGTCCAGGCAGCGGTAACGCGCAGCCCTGCTGCCCATAGAATCATTGTCAAATCTGCCCAAACCCCGGCATCCTGATGGGTAAACATGACAACTTGAATCCCGTCATCAGGCATATTTATTACAAGGGAACGATAACTTTGTGCAAGAGTCTGAGAAAATGAAGATGCGTTTCCTTTTATCGCTAATGCTCTTCTAGTATCAGTTGGCCAGGATGGAAAACATTGTTTTATTCCTGATTCATACCATGCGAGAAAGAATTCAGATATTTCTTCATAATTCACTGCGTCTGCATATGGTGGATCAGTAATCCAAATATCGCAAACATTATTAATTTCTCGAGCATCGATGGGTTTAATATTCGTTTCACAATCAAATATAAGATTAGGAATATCACGAAAAAATGGGTTAAATAATCCTAAAAATCCCCTGCAGCCAAAATTAAATTGAGTATTTAGAGCTTGATTCGCAAATGTTTGCTCTGTGTTTCCTGGTCCTTTTGAAGCATCACTGTTCCAGATGCAAAGTTTTGAATTCCAATTGCTACAACTCCCAACACCAAGTAGGGAAATAACCAACGAATCTCGTTCAGCTCTAAATAATCTAAATGCTGTCTCTGAAAATAAGCCATGGATTAATAATTGCCTGGGTGTAGACAAGTGATGCCAGTAAGTCCAACCGCGCTCACGAATTGGTTGAGTAGTGTTGTAACCCGGTTCGATTTTGCGAGAAGGAATATAGCCTTTTTCCTGCCAATCATTCAGACGTTCGCCAAGAAGATTAGAGACAAGAGATTCCCTTTTCAGATCACTATCTGATGGAGCACGAAAATGATGAACTTCCTGAGCTTTTCCATGATCGTCAATAATAGTTTCTATCCAGCGGATACAATACAAGCGTTCCTGAAACGTATCCAGTGGTGAAGGTTGGAAATCATTTTTTCCCCACATTCTCATATCTTTACGTATTACATCAATAGGTATGGATGCCTGTCCTAAAGGATTTATCACACGCGAATCTTTTATTGTCCCGTTTTCTTTTGCTTTCTTTATGTCTTCTTCTGTAACTCCTTCTTCAACTTCTATCTTAAGAATCTTGTTTTTTTCATCGGGAATTAGTTTAGCAATAACCTTGTACTTCTGAGATATTACCCATGATGGGGCAAGAGGAATTTTCCAGCCTGATTGTGGATCAATTACCTCGACACAATATAAGAATGCGTCAGCACGCCAACCTGCACTGTTATGCTCTATTCCCCAATCCGTTATTTGGCGGTCAACAATTCGAAAAACCTTTTCTTGTGCTTTTCGTAATTGCCGTACTTTTCCCTCGCCTTTACCAATCAAGTTTAGACTAGCCCAAGAGAGTAATGCTGCCACTGGATTTAAATCTGAGCCATATGAATTTAAACCTAAACGGGCTGCTTCGAAAGGAATTGAACCTCCACCGCAGAAAGAATCTCCAACCCAGGGGTGGTGACCAAAGCGGCGTTTGCCAAGTTCAATTACTAATTCGTTTACACTATTAGATTTTGTTCCAAGATGGGAGTTTATTTCTTTCCAAGAATTAGCAGAAGGCCCATCTATCTGCTCAGGACGGTCACAATATTCTAACTTTTCTCCATATGGCATACGGTCAAATACAAGAAATTGAAGCTCCGCCTTTCTTTCTTTGTCTATTTTTCCGAGAATAATTTTCCCGGTATGCGAATTTACATCAAAAAAACATTGTTGGATGCTTGGAGGTAATTTTACATGTTCCTCCACCAATCGTTTTTCAGGAATAGATTTACTCTTTCTCAGATGTAATCCTTCACGATCCATAGTTAGAAGCTTTAGGAAAATTTCACGATCTTTTTCAGGATTCTCGGTGATAGGTAATAGCAACCCAAGGATAGTAGCACGTACAAGGATTAATGGTTTACGCCCCCACCACTTTCCAAGTCCTGTAATCGTTTGACTTTTTCCAGCCTTTCGCTCCTTATAGCTTTCCATGGAGATTTTAGCGACCGGGAATTGGGTTTCGATAAAACAAGGAGTATCGGCCAACGTTGTATCGTGGTTGGTGGGAAGTTCCGCGTTGATTGCGGTCATGATTTGTCTTGACCCTCTTTTTTCAATTCCCCCGGGGGTTCACTTGGGGATATTTCTGAAAATAAATTCCATTCCAGGCTGGAGTCAGCTCTGCGAAAGTATTCCGGGAGCATGGCATTGGCGCTGCCGTGGACAGGATTTTCGGTCAGGGCGTAGCGCACGGCTTTGCGCCAGCCGCGCCCGCGATCGTTGATCCCGTGCCCGGTAGCGGCGGCGGTCTGGGTGTACAGCCACCAGCGTTCCTCGGGCACCAGACCGTTCCAGTTTGCGAGGGCAGTGGGGATGAGGCCTGGGTCGGCTTCTTCGATCGCCCAGGCCAGCAGCACCAACTCCTTACCTAACTCGCGCCTTAACAAGTTGGAGCCTGAGCGCCAGTTGCCGCTCTTTTTCCCCAGCTTCTTCAGGCGCAGGTTGAATTGGGTGCGCAGTTCGTCGGCCACCGCGTCCCATTTAATACGCGGCATGATCACGCGGATCTGTCCATCCTGGGCAGCCCCACTGCTCACCGCGCTGGAGCCGACCTCGTCATCCCAGGTGAGATGCTCGCTGATCTTTATCGGCGCATCGCCACCGCGCGGGATATCCACCACAAAGTGATGGCGGCTTTCGTCGGGTTCGAAACCGAAGCTATTTTTGATGAGGGTCAGTAAAATCTCGTTCATACGAATTGTTAATTATCTCCACCAACTCTGCATCGAGGAGCTGATTCTTGGATGAGGTTCAACTTTGCTTCACTTCGCCGGGTTTCAGTGTCGTCTTTACCTCCTCCACCCAATCCAGCAGGTCCTGCCCAAGGGTAAAGTGCAGGGCTGCTCCACCCAACTGCACCTGACCGCTGCCCTGCCATTTTCGCAATACCGTCAGGCACTCCTCCACCTGTTCTGGTGAGCCTATTTTCTCCTGGTAAGTTTGTAATTCGATCCATTCATTGTCACCACCTTCGCCCATGATGGTCACTTTGACGCCGGAGAAACAGGCTTTATATTTTTTGGCGCGCTCGATGGTTTCGTAGGTCTCTTGGGTGCTCAGCAGTTCGAATGCGCGTGTCCATACCGCCGGGCGTTTGGGGTCCACCAAAACAGGCGGTCCCCCGACGGTACCGGTGGGAACCTGGATGCGTTCCACCTGCGAAGTCACCTCGTCGCGTTCAGAGTAAGCCAGTACGATCATGCATCCCGGGTTGATATTAAATGGGCCGTCATAGGAGGCGCCGGCCAGTTTGGGGTCTGATCCGTCGGTTGTATAGCTGATGGGAGCGGGTGGCGCCGTGCGCAGTTCCAGCATGCGGTTCGTTCCGCTCTGGAAGAAACGGTACTTTATAGTGATGCGGTTCTTCCAAGTGTATGGCTCGCCAGTCTCGTGCACATGGGTTGAATCGATGACCAGGAAAGAAGCACTCAATTCGGTAGTCTTCAACTCAGAACCATCGAGTTTGGCGGAGGCAGTGGAGGCAGTTGCACCGAAATCATAATAAATCGTATCCCCGTTGACAGCCGTCACCTTCAATGTCGCCTCGCCTGTATCGGAGTCGCGCAGTTTTTCCTGCACTTCGGCACGCGTCTTGGGCTGAGGAAAAGGACCTTTGTCCACATATCCGCCGTTCTCGCGCCATACATCTTTCTGGAGACAGGCGGTCTTAAGATCATCCAGGGCAGAAGTCAGGTGCCACTGCCATTTTGGCAGCATGGCAGCCCGCTTTTTGATCTCGTTCCACGGCATGGATTGGATGGTGAACAGACGCTGCTCGCACTTCTTGCGGAAGGTCTCGCTGGCGACATCCTCGGTGAATTTTTGCTTCTCTTTTAACAGATCGATGATCTGCTGCTCTCCGCTGTACTTGTTGCTGTCAAATCTCATACTGAAGTCAGCGCTGACCAACGCAGGCGCGGCCTGATCCGCGATCGGCGGATACCAGAGCGTGGTGAAGGTCTCGCGCACAGCGGAATGGAAGTTTCCGCGGATGCGGTCAGCCAGATCTTTTGCCTGCACCATCTGTGGATCGTTTTCCGGGGTTTTATCCTTGATCAGTTCATCGATAATATGCTGAATGGCTTTCAGCCGTTTGCCAGTATCGATCAGCACATCGTACGTATTCTTTGGTCCGCTTAAAAAGGCTACCCGGTTTTTCCAGGTGGTTTGCTCATAATAATCACGGATTTCCTGACGCAGCCCCCCGCCGGTATATGGCTCGGTGATCACCAGAGACACTTTATCCTGTTCCAGATCGATCTCATCAATGGCGGGAAGAGCCAGAACATTTAGGTAACACCAACCTGTAACTGGCTTAAATAACTCTTCCAGGCGTGTGCGCAGTTCTCTCACAGCTTGTTCGGGCAGGTAAGCGCGCACCAGCGATTCGAGCTTAGCGTTCAGGTTCTGAACATTTTTGAAATAGAGCTTGCCATCCCGGTCACTGTGCATATACCAGGCCGCGGTAGCCAGCTTTTCGAGCACCTCGGTTTTGAGTTTGGCCACATCGCGCCCGGGCTCAGCCAGGTAAGCGACCAAGGTAGCGATGGGCAGACCGATGACCGCGTTAGGCACATTGGCGAGGGAGGACATCAGCAGCAGGCGACAAGCATCACGAGTATCGCGCCCGCCCAGACTCTGATCCATTACCTCAGCCACTGCTGTTCCGTCAGAGGCGATGTCGTGAGCGATGGCGTTATCCAATGTATTGTTAATTTGTCCGATCTCGGCGCGGGTTTCCCGGTCGTTGAAGTCCAGGTCTTGCGCGGAAATCAGGTAGCGTTTTTCGGCCTCGCCGGAATTCCACAAGCGCGAAGTGGCAATACGCATAATGCGGATCAGTCCACGGGTTTGCTGGAAACCGGGGTTTTCACGGAAGCGGGCATACAGGTCGCGGATGGCCGGGTGGAAGGGATACGAAGATTGAATGCGGCTGGCGAATTGCTCAGGGGATTCGTTGGTGATGTCCATTTGTTTGGCATCTCGAATGGCTTTGGCATAAGCCTGGGCTACTTCGGTGATCTCAGTCTCGGTAGGCAGTTTTTCGAAAATGCGTTTGCGAAGAATATGATACAGTTCGTCCGAGTTCATCCGTACCGGTTCAAGGCTCATTGCCGAACGGTGGGTTTCGCGCTCGAAATCCGACAACACTTCTGATATTTGCTGGACACCGCTTGCATAGGCGGAGGTCAAATCGGTGATTACCAGGCAAACCCGGGCACACGATTCGCGTCCAACAGCCACAAGTAGATTTGAAAGCGCAGTTGCTGAAACATGTGCCAGGTCTGAATTGCCAATCGCTTTGGAATGGGCATTTTCAAAATAGGGCGCCAGCTCATCCAACAGGATAAGCACGGTTTGCCCGGAGAGCAACGATTCCCAGGCAGTTTGACCGGGCGCTTGAAGAGGAGAGTAGAGATCCTTGAATAGCTCTTTCTTTCCCAATTGTTCGGCAATTGCCCCCCAAATTCCCAGAGGCGCATCCGACTCGCGCCCAGAAAACGCCACTACTGTTACGGGACCAAGATCGGGGTCGGTCTTATAAATCTTTCCTATCACTTTTTGGCGGTACTCTGGATGCTTTGCCAGCAGACCTAAAGAAAGCAGGTTGTGCGTCTTCCCACCACCCATGGCTTGCTTAAGGCGGAAGACGCCTTGCTGGGATGATCCCTCAAGACGGCGAAAACCTTGCTCGAGCAAGGTTTTCATACCTTCGGTGATAAAGTTTTCTTCAAAGAATGAGGCCGGATCAATCCGATCGGTGATCAGATCAGAAATATCTAGAACGGTATCCCGACGATGGGTATCAAAAACACTGGAGCGCGGTATGCACAATTTATGTAAATTTTGCATGTCAAGGGTTCTCCTTCGTGTGCCTTTTACCCGGCTGTTGTCAATCTGGGTTATTGTTGGCTTTTATAATTATCACTGGTTAGATGTTTTTCTAAAAAGGAATGAGTTCTCGTCAGTCATCCGTGCCCCACCATTATTAGGGTGTATATCATAGTCTCTCTTGTTTATTATAGCATCAAGAGGATAATGGAAATACAAAGGGTTTTACGACTGATGGATTTACTCCACCGCATGTTTGTTAGAGCATAGCGACGAGATTGGCCAATAGTTCGTTTCGTTCCTCTTCATCCATATCATCATCGTAACAGCCTGGATCATAGGATGAGCCGTAAACCTCACTGATCAGGTCATCATTCCCTCGGTAGCCCGGCCACAACTGAATATCCCATCCGTTTCCAGCAGGGGCGGCGGCTCGTCCTGCTCGGCGCCTCGAAATACGCCATGCGTTTGACGACCTGGGCTTCGAAGTCCCGCACGCGGGGATATTTCCGTGGCGCAAGATCCAGCAGGCCGCGCAGGGGCTGCCGCTGGCAGATCGGCGATCGTCTTGTTCGGAAATAAACCCGTTGTTGTATTTCGATGGAGATGTCCTTATAATGATAGTGGTCATGGAAGCAATAGCCTCGCGTTGCTTTCTATAGGTTAAGGGAAGAAGATGATCTATCATTGCATGGTGATTTCTTGCCTTATGCTTGGGATGATCTTTCCGAGGCAAAAAAGGAATCTGGAAACTTCTTCTTGCTTGAAGAAGCGTTGGGAGGCTGATATGAAAATACCATCTTACAAACCGTTTGCAGGTATGCAATTGCTGAGATTGCTCGCAGTGGTTGGTTTATTACTGGGGCTGGCGGGTCTGCAGACCGACGCGGCTGTGATTGCCGCCCCGGCTGCCGTTGCTGCAATCAGCCTCGACCCCACCAGCGGCCCACCCGCGACGGTCATCACGATCCACGCTTCGGGGTTTAATACCGGAGCAATCGGTGAGGTCCGTTGGGATGATGCGACTCAGCAGACATTCTCGATTACAACCAGTTCCTTTACGCGCACGCTCGCTGTGCCTGCCGGCGCCTCGGCGGGAATCCATAAAGTAACCGTGTGCGGCAACTGTTATGGCGAGGAGTTCGTCGATATGGTCCATGCGTTCTTTACAGTCATCATTCCTCCCACTAACCCGCCCGTGCCTTTGCCGCCCCCCCCGCCTCCTCGCTTACCCACGAATACACCTATACCCGGTGAATCCCCCTCTGTTTGCGGTGATCTGGGATTAGGGCCTGAGGCGGTGGTGATCGATTTCGAGAGTTTCACTGCCGGTCAATATTTGGACACCGAACTGGAGGCCGAGTTTGGTGTCTCGTTTGGAATAAGTTTGCAGGTGATTGCACCTGCTGTGGCAGTACACTCAGGTTCACTGGCAGGCAGGAGTATCGAAGGAGGCGAGTTTGGCAGCACTACTCTGCCAATTCGCATGCATTTCAGCCGCGGCCTGCGAGCGGTCGGGATGTTCGTCGGGCTGGAGGAGGCTATCTATGCGGTCGTCCCCGTGACTGCAACCATTTCAGCCTATGGCTATCGGGAGGGGGCCGGTGACCTGGTGCTGTTGGGTACCAGTTCGATTGTATTTCCTTCTGTGCCTGAGGACATTGTCCACTGCTTGAAAGTGGAAGTTGCTGAGACTGATGTCATCACGTTTGCTACCTTGGAATACAAAGATGCTGGCGGATATTCCACATTCGAACGGCGCCTGGTGGATGACCTGACGCTTGTCTACAGCACCCAGTCCCTGCCGGTGGATTTGCCGCCCGAGGTGACGATCGCCTCGCCGATGGATGGCTGGGTGTGCACCGGCGGACATGTATCCCTCACCGCGCAGATTCGTGAGGACCGTCGACTCGTCTCGGTCCGCTACCGCATCGAGACCGGCCCTCCGTCCGCCCCTGTTTCAGTTGTTGCTGAGGGTGCGCTGGGATTCAGCGCGGCCGGCGGGGATCCCACGCTTTATCTCACGCTCTATGGCTTCAGCGCGGAAGCAATGTTTACCCCGAATCAGAGTTACACTCTCATCATAATTGCCGAAGACAGCGCAGGCCAGCAGGGCGAAGCGCAGGTCAGCATCACTTTTACTCCGCCGCCGACACCCTCCAGCCTGGATATCGCCATCTCCTCGATAGAAATCACACAAGCGATCCAATGCATGCAAAACCCCGAATGTGGCTACAATTCTGTGCCTCTCTACCAGCGTAAACCCACCCTGGTTCGAATCTACCTGACTGCAAATAGCGGGCCGATTTCCGGCATCACCGGTATGTTGCAGGTAGTTCGCGAGGGAGAAGAAGGCACCATTTACGAAGTAAACTCTCTCGGCCCGGCTATTGTGGATAATGTTGCCAACCCTGTTGCCGCATATCGTGGGGATTTATCACACACACTCAATTTCTACATACCCCCGGAGGCGATCGCCCGTCCGGGCCGGCTGCGCGTCCGGGTGTTTGTCAATCCCGAACATAACCCGCCGGAATGTTGTTATGAGAACAACGAAAAGGGTTATGCGGAGATTATCATCAACCAATCCAAATCCCTTCACATTGTCTTTGTGCCGATCCTGACTCGAGGCACTTGGGGTGATCTCGACGAAGGTTGGAAGATCATCGATTGGATGTCACGGGTCTATCCCATCTACGATATTAACTTCTGGCAGCTGGAGGGTGGGCACGGGCTGGATGTGGCCGCCGGTTCAACGCCATCCATGGTCGGCGGGTGCGGGGATTGGTGGAATGACATTATCGATGAACTCTGGTGGCTCAATTTCTGGACAGACGACCCGGAAAGTTATATGCGCTATTATGGGCTGGTGGACGTGACAGCCGTACGCCCCGGCGAGTTCAGCGGCTGCGGCATCATCGTTGGCGATGAGGCCGCAGGTATTGTGGAAACCGGCGACCGCGACACCGGGCAGACGGCCGCCCATGAGATCGGCCATAACCATGGCCGCAACCATGCCACGGGAGCCTGCGGTGCCGCCGGCCCGGACGGCAGTTATCCCATGCCCAACGGCCTCCTGGATGAGTTCGGCGTGGACGTGCTTCGCATGCAGGTTTACCCGCCAACATCCAGTTACGATTTCATGGGCTATTGCGGTGGAGAGTCCAACACCTGGGTCTCGCGGTACACCTATCTTGCCATGGCAAGCGCCATTGGGCGTGTTGCTGAAAACACGCTTCGGGTTGCCAGCCTGTCCATGCCGGCCGGTTTGCAGCAGGGCGAGAAAGAGTTCCTGGTCGCCAGCGGTGTGGTCCAGCCAACTGAAGCGCTCATCAAGCGTGGCTTTTATCGGCTATCTCTCCCGGATGATACAGAGGACGATCTTCCATACGGTCCTTATACCCTCGAACTGGCGGATGCCGATGGGATTGTGCTCTTCACACGACAGTTTGGACCGACTCTGGTCGGTGATGCCCAGCCGGGCGAGGTGACGGGGACATTCCAGATCATTGTCCCGTGGGCGGAAGGGACGCAGGTGGTGGTCTTTCGGTATAACGGTGTCGAGATCGGCCGGCGCCAGGTCAGTCCCGGAACACCCAGTGTAACTGTCATTTCGCCGAACGGCGGCGAACAATGGGGCGATTCTGGGGAAGTCACCATCACCTGGCAGGCCAGCGACCCCGATGGCGACACCTTGTCCTATGCTGTTCAATTCAGCCCTGATAACGGCAATACCTGGGTGTCGCTCAACTCGAATGTCGCAGATACACAACTCACAATAGATCTTGCCAATATCCGCGGCAGCAATGCTGCCTTGGTGCGGGTCACCGCCAGCGATGGCATGAATACCGCCTCTGACACCTCCGATGCTGTTTTCAGCGTGCCATCCAAGGGGCCAGATGTGTACATCGCCTTCCCGGAAGACGGCGCGACCTATCCCCAGGGGCAGCCTTTGTTCTTCCAGGGTTACGCCACCGACCTCGAAGATGGGCCGATCACTGAGGCATCAGCCTTTAGCTGGCACTCCAACCGTGATGGTGATTTGGGTCAGGGTGAGCAAATCCTTGCTCTAGATCTCAGCCCCGGAAACCACAAAGTAACGCTTACTGTGCGTGATTCATCCGGGAGTTTGGGCCTTCAAGAAATCAGCATCATCATAGGGGCAGCGACCGGCCCCACACCCGGACAATTGACGCCGATCCGCTGGTTTATTGTCGGCTTGTTGCTGGTGGGGCTGGCCGTCCTTGCCGTAATTCTGGTGATTTGGCGCAAAAAAGGTAAAGCCACCTGAGATAATAAACCGCAAATTCGAATGTGCTGTTGCCGGCCTGTCTCCTGCAAGGGAGACAGGCCCTTTTCGCGCCGGGAAAGCCGCCCTCACCCCGCTCTGGCGCTATTTTGGAGGCTTGCGCCTGAACGAAAAGAGAAAGCGGCAGGCTATCTGCCCGCCGCTTTCGGCATTATTCGATCCAGTTCCGGCCGATGTCAGCCGCCTGATGCTGAAAGAATGCCTTGACCGTTTCCCAACCAGCCGGCTCCAGCAGGGGCGGCGGCTCGTCCTGCTCGGCGCGCTCGAAATACACCAGGCGTTTGACGACCTGGGCTTCGAAGTCCCGCACGCGGGGATATTTCTGTGGCGCAAGATCCAGCAGGCCGCGCAGGGGCTGCCGCTGGCAGATCGCGTAAAGGTCATGAAAATCTTTCCGCCCGGCGCGCCCGAGCAACGCGTCCAGTTTCATCAGGGCAATGTCGGTCACGCTGGCGAGCCTGGTCCCCTCGACCTCCACCGGGGTCTGGACCAGGTCGTAGCCGTAGCCGTAGAAGCCGGTGCGGACGCCCGCGGACAGGAAGACCAGGTTGCCCCAGGCAGAGTCGGCCAGGACGGCCCCCAGGGGCTCCAGAGCCTGGCGCAGCGGTTCGCGCAGGGCAGGGATGTCTCCGCTCTGCGAAAAGTAGTCCAGGTCCGCCGACCTGCGGTGGCCCAGTTGGAGCGCCAGCGCCGTTCCTCCCGCCAGGTAGAAATGCGCCCCGATCGCCGACCGGGCGAAGGTCGCCATCACCTGGCGCATTTCAGGGGTGATCGTCTGCCAGTGGAGGATTGTCACCGCAGCACCCCCAGGACAAGCTTCCAGAAGGTCAAATGCGGCTCGGGCAGGCGCTCCGCTCCGTTCTGGCGCAGCCAGGCCGTGATCTGGGCGTGCGGGTAAGTTGCAAACAGCCAGCGGATCTCCGCCCGGTTGCCATACTGCAAGGTACGCTCGATGATGGTCGCGGCGGCGTGGGCGGGGTCCAGATCGCTGAGGCGGTATTCCTGGAAGAACGGTGCCAGCGATTGGGGGATGGATGTCGTCTGCATGCCACCATCTTACATCAGGCTTACGAATGCTGCAAGACAAGCGCCAGGAATGGAGAGATTCCTTATGAACATGACTGGTTTGAATTTGCTGATCGCCGCAGGGTCGGCTGCCGCTGTGCTGCTTCTGGGCTGGGAGTACGCCGGGCGCCGGGCGTTTCTGTCCTCGCGGACGCAGGCGCGCCTTTTCAAGGCGGAAACGCCCGCCTCTGGGAATACCGGGAGCAGCGATCCATCCGCCTGGCCAACCACCGCCCGGGTGAAGATGGCAAGGCAGTTTGGAGAAGAGCTTGGATGCCGGGAAAGACTCCTCACCCCGCTCTGGCGCTATTTTGGATGCCTGCGCATGAACGAAAAGAGAAAGCGGCCGGGTCCGCATCTGCGTTGTTCGTTCGCACCCAGCCACATCGCCATGCGGATAGAACATCCTTAATTCCAAACGAGGATTCTTTCCATTGAGGGAGTCGAACTTCCATCTTCGAAGGCAACCGCGTGAAAAAAAAACCATACTCATGGATAAAAACCACGCCGAATCCCTGACAGCGGTGCTATACTATTCTTAGGCTTGATCAATCCATTCTCACCAGATGGGGTTCTCATGTACTGTGAAATAACGATCACGACACGCAAAGATATCGATGTAAAGAAGTGCACGAGCAAGATCAAGGAGCACTATCCCAACCCGAAGAGGCTCAGCAAGAAGAAGGTCATCGCGATGACCATCTGGCGCGACAAGGATGTGCCCCTCACCCTGATGCATGCGCAGGGCAAAGCCACCCGGGCACTGCTCTTCTACGAGCCTGATAACCAGCGCGTGTTGAAAGTCCACCTGGAAGATGTTACCGAACAGAGCATGGCAAAACTGCGCGATGAGTTTCAAATCTTGGTGACCGGGATGGAACAGCTGATCCACTCGATAGGCAACCGTTCCATCCAGGTTAAGGTGACCATCTCCGCAGAAGGGAAGACCGTTCTCCGCTTGCGGAAGACTACCTGGTGGCATCGAGCCAGGAAACTGATCTGGGAAAATTTCCTTTACAAGTTGTTCGTTCCTTTGATAGCACTTGTTTTCAGCTACCTGTTCAGCGCGGACATCGGCCAGGCGGCCTTGAACGCCCTATCCGCCTCGGTTGCAATGCTGGCCTGGTTGGGGCTGAGTGCTGGTATAATTTCTACGACCTTT
>Ga0180007_10003659_pt1 | contig 16933 bp, 11 predicted proteins | sample MM_PC_MetaG_FD_121122 | JGI IMG/M metagenome (GOLD analysis project Ga0180007, IMG submission 121122) | Groundwater microbial communities from the Aspo Hard Rock Laboratory (HRL) deep subsurface site, Sweden - MM_PC_MetaG | ecosystem: Environmental > Aquatic > Deep subsurface > Groundwater... | reverse complement strand
AGTTGGCCATGTTTGTCTGGGCGGTCGGGTTTACCCCGTGGTATAAACACTGATGTTGCCGGGGATTTGCCCGGGGCGCTACTTGAGCTTGACAGACTTGAACTTATAGCTATCTTGACGGGATATATGGCTACCAAAAGAAGCAAAAAAGGCTCGACCGAGGAGACGGTTTACTCCTGGCCGCTGGGCCGCAAGAATTACGTCCTGCTGGGCATCTCGCTGGCGATCATCGTGATCGGGTACATTTGCCTGGGCTGGGGCGATGATCCGGACGCGGCGATCACGTTGACTATTGCCCCGATCCTGCTGGTAATCGGCTATTTCATGATACCGTTTGCGATCGTAGCTCGCGACGGTGCTACTGATACGGCCGAGGCCGGTGCTGAGGACGAGGGCGAGGCAGAAGCGACCGAGACCGCGTAAGTGGTTGAGAATCGGGCCGATTGAGGATGGGGTTTGGTCCCCGAAGATCTTGAGATCGCTGCTTTGTAATTGTGGCAGGGCAGCGATTTTACGTGCTCAAATTTCTTGATTTCCTGGAATTCTTGTGTATATTGGCAGGCCGATGCGGCTCAGGCTGCGGGGTCACCGGCGGCGTTTTTTGACGGACGCGGGTGGTATTGACGATCGGGCGGTTAGCTCAGCTGGTTAGAGCACCTGCCTTACACGCAGGGGGTCACTGGTTCGAATCCAGTATCGCCCAGATTTTTGGGCCCTGCGCGATCGTCGGACACAGGCCGGGACGCTGTTGGCGGGCGGCGACACTTGAGGGTGGAGACACGCGAGGGTGCCGATGCTCGAGGGGACGGCGGATCAGGCCGCAAGAGTTTTGATAACGGGGTTGTAGTTCAGTTGGTTAGAACGCCTGCCTGTCACGCAGGAGGCCGCGAGTTCGAGTCTCGTCAACCCCGCTTTTTTATACGCTCATCCAGATTTTCCATAAAACTGAACGGCTTAACATATGCGGGACTGATACTTAGCCCCTCCAGGGTGTAGTTCGAAGCTATCAGTCTGAGAATGCGTGCCTTGTCTTCCGCATCTGATCTCAAGTACAATGGATACAATCGGTTGGAAAGTTCGAGGATTTTGCAGCCGTCTTCGTAGAAGTTTGGATTGGTCTGCTGACTCTGGCTGACGGTCAAATCGACTTCGAGAAGGTTGGCCTCGTACTCTTTTTTCTTCCGGTTGAATCCCTCACCATCGATGGTTCCGTCCACGCGCAAGTCATACAGTCTACTCAGGCGACTTTCCCACATCGATCGCGTCTTCAGAAGGGCAGACATCTTATGTTCCTGGGCCTTCAGGTGGCTACCCTTTGATTCGGCCAAAGCACTCTTGACCCATTCCACCTTTTCCTTTGAGATCGTGACCCGTCTGACAGAATCCTCGAAGAGCTCTGCGAGGCGATTCTCCTTCAGGTAGCTGCCTTTGCTGCCGTGACGGCCCTTTGAGAATGTACAGTGGTAGTAAGTGTACTTCCCCTTTTTCTGCTCACCAAGGACCTTACAGCCACACACACCGCACCTGAGAAGGTTGTTGAATGCGAACCCGTTCTTACTTACCTGGTATGAGTGTCCCTTTCCAGACAGAACAGCCTGCACACGATCGAACTGCTGTTTCGTGATGATCGGTTGATGAATGCCCTTGTACAGTTTTCCCTTCCACAGGAAACTGCCATAATAGAACGGGTGGTTGAGAATCTTGCTCAGGGTTGGCTTGATGACTTTGTGCCCGTTTCTGGACCGTAAGCCATCTCTGAACAGCTTGTCCGCCAGAGTGCTCAGGGAGTAGTTCCCGGTGGCCATCTCTCTGAAGGCCGTTCTGATGAACGGTGCACGGTCAGGATCGACTTCGATTGTGTGGGTCTGCTTGTTGTTGATGTATCCGATGGGTGAGGCCGAAGGGTACTCTCCCTGTTCAGCCTTCTCACGCATTCCCATCCGAGCCTTCCGGGATATGTCATTTGACCATTTCTTCGCGACAGCCACATCAATATCAAGCAGAAACTCATCATCCGCATCGAAATCTGCGTTAATGATTTTGTTGGTTCTGGAGAAATGGATTGTCTTCCGGTACTCCCTCACAAGAGAGACAATCTTCATCTTGTCGAAGTCATTCCGGGTCATTCTGTCAGTAATATCGAAGATGATGTGTTCGACTTCGGAGTGCCGCTTGGAGTAATCAATGAGTTGATTGAACTGAATTCTGTCCTGCTTCCACGCGGACTCAGCCACTTTCCACATGCGAACTATCTCAAGCCCGTGTCTCTTCGCGTACTCTCGGCCGAGCTTCTCCTGGGCGTCGAGAGAATACCCCTCCTTCTCCTGCTCCTTGCTGGAGACCCGAACGTATAGCAGTGCCTTCTTCATTTCCCCTTCTTGAGCAGCTTTTCAATATGATAGCTCTGAATCTTGTTCGGCTTCGATTTGGCGTTGAGCCATCGGTTGACGGTTGAGAACGACACACCCAGCAGCTCAGCGAGCTTCTGCTGGGATATCTTGTTCTCCAACCGGAATACTTCTAGTCGTTCAATCAGGTTCATATGCCTATACCTATTGCATAATATAGCGTTTTATTCACACTTGTCAAGTGGTCTCTGAGTCCTTGAACTGCCTATCGTACAGTCTCTTGAGCATTTCATTGGGGCTGATCTCCGCGTCTCGGCTTTGTAGCTGTTCCAAAATCTCACCCTGACGGTTAGTGTCGATCGGACCATAGTTCGTGAAAGTAGTCAAAGGACTTGAGTGCCCAAGACTTTGACTCCAAGCCTTGAATTCTTCCGGAGACCTGCAAACCTGTTCGCCAAGCCTGACGAGCATATCCCTGAACGAGTGAGGAGTGAAGCACTCGATACCGGCGGCACCAAATGCCGCGTTGACAATCTTGCGAATCTGACCTGCCGATTTCCAATGAATCGGCTCCAGGCCAATGGGTTCGAATTCGAGATTCTCGTTGTGACCCATCTTCGTCGCAGGAAAGACAGGATCATCATCGTTGAACAGCAGTTCTTCTCTCAGGTACCTGATCCAGTCAACGAAAATCTGTTTGACCTCGTCGCCAACGGGAAAGAAGTGTGTGTAGATAGTCTTACTGAACTTGGTATTGACCTCATCGGGCAATTGTTCCACCAAGTTCCTGTCAAGTCTAATGTGTTTCAGCTTCAGTGAGGCAATTGCACCGTCTCTGATGCCGGTCAGAGCCATAAAGGCCATCAAAGCTTTGCTTCTCTTTTCTACATCATTATTGGCAGGCATGGATTCGAGAGCAGCCTTTATCTGCTCGAGGGTTGGGTACCGCTTCAGTCTTCTGCTCCTGGCTTCCATGACCTCCTTCCGAGTGAGGTTCAGGTATTCGATCTGTGTAACGTCAATCTTGCGATACCCCTTCTGGTACGCAAGCCACCGGAAGAAATCCTTGAGGTGTCTAAGAGAGGAGTTCACTGTTGCCTTGCTAAGCGGTTTACCGGTGTCTTTTCTAACGGTCTGTGCGAGAGCTCTCTTGAATGCCACAGCTTTCTGCTTCTTGAACGTTTTGAGGTCGGCGTAGTCTGTGAACTGTTCATATCGATCTATAGCCTTCCGGACGTTGTCAATTGTGCTCGTGCTCTTCCGGTTTGCTTCCTTCTGATACTCGAAGTATTTGCGCTTGGTTCTCTCGTTCTTGGGGTTGTACTTATTCATGCTGAGATACCCTCTTCAAAGTCAGTGTTAACGTTGGGGGAGTCCAACACTATTAAGTCTGCTTTGCCGGTCGTTGTGATTGTGAGGATTTCCTTAAGCTTACTCAGATTTTTCAGCGAAACCACTTTGTTGACACGCGAACTGCACACTTCACACAACCCGCTCAATCTGCCAGTTTTTCGGTTGATCGTTCTGCATGTGACCGCTTTGTCCCTGGGCTGTCTTGGCTCTCGGCAGCGGCAACAGTACAGTTCATCCGGCTGGCATCTGCGCTTTCTCTTCTTCTGTTTTCTGTCCAGAAACTCCCGCAAGTCGGAGCCGCGAACAAGGTACGGCCTCTGATCGTCAATTCTCTTCAGCCCCTGCTTGAACCAGCTTCTGACAGTCGCCTTGTGGATACTGAACAGCGCGGCGATCTCGAAGATGGAATAGCTGACGGTACTCCTAATCAGCCTCGTGTTATACGTCCTCTTGGCTCTGGCCATACTTCTCCTGTAACTCCGCGAGTAGGTCAAGTAGAGCAACCGTATTGTCGAGAATCTCAGCTGCATCTGATTCAGTCAATTCCATCGCTGAGACAGGTTGCCACACCTGGATGGTTTGGTCGATCAGTGCGTGTGAATACGGCGATATGTCGGTTGCCTTTCGTCGCATCGTGGCTCAAACATGCACTAAAGATGGCAAACCGTCGAGTAGGACGTAGTGTCGCTGTTATGGATACGACAGAGGGGATGAAAAGGGGTGGGACCGAGCGGTCACACCAGGGTAGGACAAAGCGTACCCTACTTCAGCTTCCGCTTGTTATACGGCTCCAACGCCCTTTTCTCTCTATGCCTGCGCTTGGCAGCGCGGGTCTTGCACTGATTTGAGCAATATTTCTGACCGTGACCATAGAAGGAGCGAGCGAAGAACTGCCCGCACTCCTTGCACTGGGCCGAGCCTCTCACAGAGTCGTGGCGATTGAATAGGATGATTTCGTCAATAAAGTCGCAAACCAAAGTGTGTATGTGTTGGCCGAAGAGCTCCCAGATAGAAAACCCTGGTGCGTCCCAAGGTGGCTGGAGTTCAGATGTACTTATGTCCACATCCGCCGGATCAATAGTGGGAACATCGTCGAGTATCCGTTCTGCGGGCGTTCCCAACCAATGTAGTCGCGAAGAGTAATACTCGTTAATGAAGTAATACTCCTCGCCCGTCCAGGCCCCAAAACCATCCTCGCCTGCCCATGTATGCTCGACAATGGTCTTGAAGATACTGAACTCGAAGATAATACGGGTGCGATCGAATACGCGATCGAACATGATGTTCGTCAAATCGCGACCTAACTTCTTCTTGAGATGGCAGCAGTGCCGTTTCACCCGTTCAAGTAGATCGCCGGGCAATGAACTAGCTGCCGCGTCAAACAAAGAATCTAAATCTAGAAGAGCAAACAACGAATGCCAATCAGATGCGTCGGCCCACCTATACCTCTTGTGCACAATCGTATCTTCTAGTTTCATCAGCAGATCATCGCGCGGGCCTGAAGTAGCCTCCTGTGAAGCCCTTGCGATCTTCATGATTCCCTCGAAAGTTTGGGAACCTTGCTCAAGGAACAGTGAGTAGCCGAGTCTGAGCTCCGCCAGTTCTTGAGAGTGCTCCTTTCCCCAATTGGGATGAAGGTCGGAGACTATCCGTTCAATAGTCTCAGCCGTGATACTCTCGGCAAGATACGTGTTGTAGAACAACCGCCAGTATTTGCCTGCATCGTCCTCATTGGGGGTCCAGAAGCTTTTGGGGTATGACATAGGAATCTCTCCTCAGATCATCTTGATTGCAGGGGAGACCTGGCCTCGGAATCGTTCCACGATCAGTGCTCCAAGATGCGATCTATCATGGCGGTCATGAGGGTTTCGCTGTCCGATTACGATCACGCTCCAGAATCTACATCTCAGTGATAATACCAATCGTGCGGACTTCGGAGGAGGTCATCGATTGACTCCCCACATACTGAGCAGGCCTCTGAGTCGCAATCCTGGCAGTGATACGAGCACTTGGCGCAGAACCAGCAACCGCAAGTAACGCACAAACGAAGTCTGTCAGAAGCGTGGCAGAGATCGCAGTTCCTTGCTTTGGGGTACGACTTGCGAAATCGAAGCACATAGCCGGTTAGGTTGGAGTATTCACCCCAGCGGCACGAAAGTACTCTCTGATTATCGGAGGAGACAACCAACCGGTAGTTCGATCCACTGAATCCCCTTGAGAATAGTGACTGGCCGGTCGCCTGACGACTTTTGGCGTATTGCTTCACAAGCACGTGGCGGTTCTTAATGTAGATACCCGCCTTCGTTCTTGGAAACTCGTTCTCAATCGAAGGGGCGTGATCCAGTATCCACTGAACTCGCCTGACTATGTCATCTCTGTGACTGACGAACATCTTCCATCCGGCACGTCTTGATCCAGTTACTGGTGCGAGAATCCGATCGACCTCGGTCTCCAGGTCAAGTTTGTCACGATTGTCCAATTGCATGAGCTCTATGGGGTCGAATCTACCAAGCATAATCAATGCTCCAGGATGCTGTTTATCATGGCGGTCAATAGGGTTTCAGAGTCGGTTTGGGATTGCCTGAGCTTCATCTCCAGCTCATCACAGAGATTCATCAGCGAATCTACCTTCTCAACGATGCGATGTTGCTCGCGTAGAGGGGGAAGAGGAAAGGGATACTTCCTCAGGAAAGTAAGTGATACGAAGGACTGAACTCCACCGGCAGATGCAGTCCTCATCTTCTCAGCACAGGATGCCAAATAGACTCTAAGATACTTCGGGACAGAGTATCGACGGTTGTAATACTTAAACAATGCCACATTCTTGATGCTGAAGTTTGGTTCAGTATCAACGATCACCGGGTTACCTATGCTACCAATCATTGCAAACAGAACATCACCTTTCTCGACGAATGATCTCTCTGCGATCTTGAGGTGATCTTGTTCGGATATGTACTTCACATTTGATAGATCCAGGTACCCGGTGTAGAGGTTCTTACTTGTCACTAGTGGGTATCCCTCGGTGACATACTTGGGAGTATCGTGTGTCCCATCTCTCACGTCGAAGCTTTCAATCATTCTCACCCACTCCCATCCCCTTGGCAGGTCAAACGGCACTTCGCTCGGATCAATCGGCGGCAGAGGCTTCTGCTTTTTGATCTGCCCGTCTTTGATGAGCTGCTCTTTCTCTGCACGGATTCGTTCCAGCAAGACCGAGGCTGGTTCGTCGTTGGGGTCTTGCGGGACAAGCTTGCCCTGGACGGCGAGTTGAAGAATCGACTGGCGGAGTTCGGCGACTGTCTCGGGTCTGTCGTAGAGCAGGTCGAAGTTGTCCCTGATGCGGTGCCAGGCCCTGTTGAAGGATGGTGCGGACTTGGCTTTGAGCATACTGTCAAGAGCGGCCTTGTTGAGGGCGACGCGGACCTTTTTCTGCTCGCCCTGCTTCTCCTCAAGCTCATCGCATAGTTTCATCAGTGAATCGACCTTCTCAACAATGCGGTGTTGCTCAGCGAGAGGGGGGAGAGGGAGTGGAATCGCCTTGATTTGCTTGGACGAAAGATGCTTAACAGTCGTGTAGTTCTTCGATTCCTTGTGAATGACATCCAAGTACTGCTGCAGGGAAAGGAGCACAAAATCAGGTTCTGTGGACTCCCTGAATCTCCATAGTCTGCAGACCCGTTGGTTGAGCAACGCGCGCGGACCCTGCCACCTGCGAATGTTGAAGTTCCCATCCATTCCGATGAGAAGGGTGCCTGGATCGACGATAAACTCTTCTCTGTAGTCACCGTCGTAATAGGCCTCGGTCTTGGTATTGCCGATGTCCCTGATTCTTATTAACGGCATGCCGACGCGGGCGGTATTAAAACGAGCGGACTTGAACGCGAATCCGTTTTGTACTTCCAAAATGGTGCCCAAAGGAACGACAGACCAACCGCACGGTGCCTGTGGAGAAGAAGATGACTGTGTCGCTCTACTCTCGCTGCACTCTTGCTCCACAAGTTGGCCGCGAACAGCAAGCTGGAGGATTAGGCTTCGCAGTCTCTGAATACTATCAGGAGCGTTGTGGAAGAGCTCGAAGCTGTTGATAAACGTATCAATCAGCATGTTACTCTCTCTCAAGAGCCTGTCTCAGCTCATCCTTTAGGCTCTCACGAACGTCCGAAATGTCACCAAGCAACCCATTGTACTTCTTGAGCAGCTTCACGGGGTCGCCATTCTGCTCCACGGCAGCATTGGGATTCTTGAAGTCAAGATTGTAGCCGTTGGCCTCGATCTCCTTGATCGATACTCTCCAGGCTCGTTCACTTTCCTCCCGTTTGTCCCACCATTTCTTCTCCGCGTCGAACTCTTCAATACTGATGGGCTTGGTCTTGTTGTATGACTTGGCTCCAGGGGGGTACGGATGCTCGTAGTACCAAATCTCCTTTGTTGACTCGCCCTTGGTGAAGAAGAGGAGATTCGTATTGATCGATGTGTAGGGGCTAAAGACGCCCTTGGGCAGTCGTACGACCGTATGCAGATTACATTCTGCCAGCAGCTTCTCTTTGATGCGGGTCTTGACACCCTCCCCAAATAGCGTGCCGTCGGGGAGGATCATCCCGCAGCGGCCGTTAGGCTTCAGGATGTGAATAATGAGCTGGAGAAACAGATCGGCGGTCTCTCGAGTGCGGTACGCTGCCGGGAAGTTGGTTTCGATACCGTCTTCCTCCATGCCGCCAAACGGTGGGTTAGTGACGATCACGTTCACGCGATCCTTCGCTCCATAGTCGCGAAGTGGCCTTGCGAGCGTATTTCCGTGCCGGATGCGAGAGGGCACCTCGATGCCGTGCAACAGCACGTTGGTAGTACATAGGAGATGAGGCAATTGCTTCTTCTCAACACCACGAATGGATTCCTGTAGAGTCCGCCAATCATCAGCCGTGTTGACATACTTGGACCGCACATGTTCGATCGCACACGTAAGGAAGCCGCCCGTTCCGCATGCAGGGTCAAGGATCGATTCGCCAAGCTGAGGATCAATCACATCGACAATGAACTGGGTCACCGCGCGCGGAGTATAGAACTCACCAGCATTGCCGGCACTCTGTAAGTCTTTGAGTATCTTCTCGTATATGTCGTTGAAGAGGTGACGGTCTTCTGAGGCGTTGAAATCAATTTCGTTGAGCTTGTTGGCGACTTGGCGGAGGAGAGTACCCGATTTCATGTAGTTATTGGCATCTTCGAAAACGTCGCGAACCACAAACCCTCGCGGATCAGCTTTGTCCCCATACGAGATACTCTTCAGCTTGCGGAATAGCTCGTTGTTCACGAAGTCGAGAAGCTCATCCCCGGTTATGCCCTCCGGGTCTGCCGCCCAGTTGCGCCAGCGGAGCTTCTCGGGGATTGGGGACCGGTACTTGTCCTCTTTGAGCTCGTATTCCTTCTCTCGATCGTCGAAAATCTTCAGGAAGAGCATCCAGCCGAGCTGGGCGATGCGCTGGGCATCACCGTCGACTCCGGAGTCCTTCCGCATGATATCTTGTATCGACTTGATAGTACTACTGATTGTCATATGACTTCCGTTTTTGTGCTATGCGGCACTGTATATCTGGGTCTCAAGTTCCCTGATGGCTGTAAGGTACTGATCCTTGCCGCCGAAGAGACTTACTATTTCAACGGGTGTACCGTACTCGCTGATGGGCTGAACCTGAAGAATCTCCATCGTTTCCAGCTGTGCGACGCCCGACTCGGCATACTTGTCAAGTAGTGCTTCCAAGACCAGACGAGCCTTATCACCGTACTTGGTGAAGTAATTCCGTTTCCGAACGTTCCTGGCCCGCTCCTGGCGGGTGAGGGGAGGCTGGCCGAAGGCGACATGGCACACCAGATCGAAGGGATCGTACTCACGCCCAACTTCCTCAGCGAGTGCTTCCAGCAGTACTCCCTGTTCATTCAACTCCTCAATGACGGCGTTCTTCCTGTCTGAGGCAGTCCATTTCTGCAAGAACGAGTCAAGCGACGTATATTCTTTGCGAACGTTCTTTCGTGTGTAATCCGTCAGTGATTCGGTAATCAACTTGCCATCGGGATCAAGGTATTGAACTCGCTCTCGAAGTACCTCAACTGAGACGTCGTCAACGTAGTACTTGATCTTGCCGGTTTGTGGCGGTCCGTCCCCTGGCTCTGGCTTCTGCGGCGGTGGAGGACCTTCGTAGATATCCACCGGTTCGCCGTCCCAATCCGGATCGGCAAAAAGCTCAGTGGCTCTGCGGAAGTCGATGATGGTGAAGTACAGCTTGCCGTAATCCTCATTGACCCGCGTGCCTCGGCCAATAATCTGCTTGAACTGTGATAGTGACTGGATAGACTGGTCAAGCACGATCAGGCTGCATGTCTGAGCATCCACACCGGTCGTGAGCAGTTTTGACGTGGTTACGAGAACCGGGTATCTGCTCTCGGGATCGATGAAGTTGTCTAGCTCCTGCTTGCCTTCCAGATTGTCTCCAGTGATGCGCATCACATAACGGTGATCTTCTGCTGCCAGGTCCGGGTTGTTGTTTACCAGGGCTTGCCGCATGCGCTCGGCATGATCGATATCCTCGCAGAAGATAATTGTCTTCTGGAATCTATCGGTCGCCTTCAGGAACTCGGTGATCTTGGTGGCTACCAGCTTGGTGCGGTGGTCGAGCACCAGGTTGCGGTCCATGTCCTTGACATTGTAAATACGATCATCAATTGGGTTGCCGTGCTTGTCAACCTTGCCAATCTCCGGTCGCCAGCCCAGCATATCCTTGTCGAGATCGTATCTGACTACTTTGTAGGGGGCCAGGAAACCGTCGTCAATGCCCTGCCGAAGCGAGTATGTGTAAACAGGAGTGCCGAAGTAGTGAATATTGGAAACGTAGCGTGTCTCTTTCGGGGTCGCGGTCATACCTATCTGTGTGGCCTCGGAGAAGTATTCCAGAATCTCACGCCAGGCTGAGTCCTCGGCGGCACTGCCCCGGTGGCACTCATCGACGACGATAAGGTCAAAGAAACTGCGGGAGAACTGCTTGTAGATGTTTCTCTCTTCTTCGGTGCCCGTAACTGCCTGATACAGGGCCAGATATATCTCGTAGGACTTGTCGATCTTCCTATGGGTGATCTTGGTCATGGCATCGCCAAAGGGGCTGAAATCATTGACCTTTGTTTGATCGACCAGGATGTTCCGATCCGCCAGAAAGAGGATGCGCTTCTTAGTGCGAGATTTCCAGAGCCTGTAGATAATCTGAAAGGCTGTGTATGTTTTGCCGGTACCGGTGGCCATTACCAGCAGTATGCGGGACTGACCCCGAGCGATAGCCTCAATGGTCCGGTTGATCGCGGCCATCTGATAGTACCTGGGGGACTTGCCGCTGGTGTCGGAATGGTAGTCTTCGGTTACGACGGACTCCGCCTTATCGTCGAGGTTCCTCCATGACCGGTAACGATTCCAGAGCTGATCGGGCTTTGGAAACGAATCGAGTGGAATCTCCGTTTCGATCTGACCTGTGGTGGCCGAGCGGTTGTGCTCCAAGAAGGCGTCGCCGTTTGTGCTGTATGCGAACGGGACATCAAGGGCCTCCGCATACCAAAGTCCTTGTTGCATGCCATCGCCGAGTGAATGTTTGTTGTCCTTCACTTCTACGACGGCGATGGGCAGATTCGGCTTATGATAGAGTACGATGTCCGCCCTGCGCTTCGGCCCGCGTTTCGCCGTCTGACCGTGTACCATAATGCGGCCGTTGGTAACGGTAAGTTCTTCTCGCACTTGAGCATCAAGGTCCCATCCGGCGTCGGTGATGGCCTTCAGGACGTACTTCGACCGTATATCCGCCTCAGTAAGCGATTTCTTATCAAAGGAGTCCACCCAGTTCCCCCGTGTATCCCATATCCTGCGGCCCGGCAGATGGCCCGAGCCAAGCGTCAAAAACCTGCGTCAATATAGGACCAAACGCCCCAGAATGCAAGGTGGATGAGCGTGCGAACCATTGCTGGAAAGTCCCTTGTTCAGGTACAGATTGTGTGCCGTGCCAACCCCATTTTGGACTGATTTGACGGGCTTTTTCGTTGCCCAGCCAATCCATTTTGATTATATTCTCGATCAGACGCGGGGGGAGTTCCCGTGTACGAATACATGATCAATTGAAGAACAGGACGACTGGTTTCCGCTCTGTGGTTGGCAACAATTCTAGGGAGTTCGGGTACTAGTACAATGCAACAGACAGTGGGACAAGTGATCCTCAGATAATCAAGATTGAAAGCCCCTGGACCTATGTCTCGTAACGTGTTTGAGCGAGGTAGACATGCCTTCAACTGACAGTTTTCTCACGTTGGAAGAAACCCAGCTATTCAATGAGTCCGGGAGGAGGGTGGCAAGGGAGGTAACTGAGATTCCCCCATTGAGTAGTGAAGGGGAACATCGAGATTCCTTTCTGCTATCCCATACTATCTCCAATCTTCTTGCAAGAAGCAACAATAGCCAAGGCACGTTTTGCCAAACCTGCTCAATTAGGGTTTTTGACAATGACGGAATGACTTGGAGTGCGCAGGAGGTGCTCAAAGAGGTCAAGGAACGAGTTTCAAGGTTCAAACCCTATGCATGGAGAGACTCAAGATCAAGTAGCACGCTACCTGAGATTGCTTCAATTGTCGGAGACCACAAGTTCCTGAGATTGGCGGACCGGTATGGGATCATCGATTCATACTTCGGGTTGCCTGTAATCTCTTGGGTACTATGGGGCATCCTGACCCTAGCTTCGGCTTTCGCCTTTTACATTGCGGATTACTCTCTAAAAGTGTTCTCCAAGGAGAAGACATGGGAGGTGCTGCAGACCCCTTGGTTCTATCTTGGGGTCGCAGCCGTTTTTTTGAGCAAACACCTGTATGATTACATCAGGAACAGGCAGGTACAGAAATCGAAGGCCGAAGCTACGCAAGACTTCTGTGAGACAGACTTCGAGAAATGTGATCCAGCCGCCGTGGATGCTTTTGCTGATGCTCTGGCCAACAAAGTGAGATCACACGATGAGCCTCGCATCATCATAATCGACAACTTTGATCACCTGTCTCTATGGTCGAAAACAGTGCTCAAACACTACTTCAGAGCTTATTCATCCTCATGTTCAAGCTCCGAATTTTGGATAGTATTCGAAAAACACGATGGAGAACGGTTTAGTGCCCTCACTGTAGCGATGGCCGGAAACCGTGTCTTTGAAACGCACAAGAACTATGGACAGATCGAGTTGGACAGAGAGGAGAGGCTGGAGCTTGCCAAGTTCATAGGGAGGCCGGAACGTGCAGAATACTCTAGGGTGAAGCTCATATGCGGATACGACAATGCGGACGAAGTCCACGCCTTTCTTCGACAATACAGAAGAGAACACCCCGCTGGAGGAAAGATGTATGGTTCGCTAGAGCTATTCTATCTTCTGTCATTCAGTAGCTTGCACGACACAGAATACTCCGCTCTCTCCTGGCTCGTCTCAAAACTGGCGGACAAGTCGGCGAGTAGGAACAAAGTGTTGGGAGAGATTCTGCGAGGAACTAGATTTGCGTTGGATGAGTTCCGAAACGGGATCGCGCATGTTCGCGAGGAGTTTGCACCGCTCTTGCGGGAGGGGGATGACAACCAAGTTGGTGGCTTTCGGCTTCAGGCGAATGACAACATACGCATTGTCGAGTTGGCTGATGGATTGGAGCTTCCGCGCCCGGAAATCTGTCACTTGTTCTGGGCTCGATTGATTTGGGATCAAATCCAGAGCCGTCCTCCCGAGTCATTCTGGATGAGAAGGCTGTCTCATCACCTACTGCACGCGGGAGCAACCTCTCTCACGAATGAAGATACCTACAGTGATTCAGTCAACGCCCTGTTTGCTGCGATGCTGCGCTGTTCCGACAACTGTCTTCGAACAGCACTCTTCAATAGAGTTAAGCCACTCTTAGAGAGGGGGCAGTATCTTCTAAGCGAAAGCTATCTTGTTAAACCCGAGAGCAAGCGTAGCGACCTCCTAGCCGTCACGATAAACGCCTATTCCGTTCTTGGTGATGAGAGCCTGTTCGAACTGATACTGTCAAACTTGAGTCAACGGGAGGAACGCTCGGCCGAATTCAGAAGCCAGCACGTCGATCCACTAGCGGTTTTCCTCGAGTCTACTCCCCTGCCACACCCCGTAAGGCCAGCCGCTATGCCCAGCGTGCTCGAGTCGATTCCGGGAGATCCGGACTTGCAGGCATCAATCCGAGACTATGCTCGTGTGCGAGGTTTGTGGTTTGCCTTCACTGCAGCCCCGTTTCTTACCTCACATCTTGAATCGCTGATACTGACTAAGTCCATTGTCAAGTCGACTGAAACGTTGACGTATGTCTTCGATCGCACTATCGACCGCATTGAGCGCCTTGGAATCGGTACGAGTCCTGCAGACATGCTTACTCTTTCCCTGTGTGTTTGGCTGGAGGCGATGGCCTTCGACCGGTCAATCAGGCGATGGCAATATTTGAACAATGCAGGAGACGAGTTAGGCATTGGCAACATAGTCAATCAGCTGACCAAGCTGATTGACCATATTGAGTCGTTACTAATCATAGCGCACGTGATTACTGATGACTCGGCAGAAGATGCTTCTGGAAAGACGAAACGCACAGAGCGCATCACTTCCATCAGACGAGACTTCCTCACTGAGAGCCTGTTGCACGAACTAGGTGGCACTGCGTTGAGTTCGGTGCTGTTGGCGCTATGCCTAACGCAGGAAGGAGCTGTTGTTCCCAAGGACCTGCTGAAGCGGCTACAGTTGCTCATGTCCGAAATCGGTGAAGTATTGGGCCGGGACATCGAGAGCATCAGTGTGATTGGCTCGGAGCCTAGTAGTTCTTGCCACGACTCCGTTCAGAGGTACTTCAACATCTCTCGCACGTTGTGGCATGCCGTAGGGCTACAGCATTTGCATGACCAGGTCAATATCAGGCGCACCGCCTATGGTCTCCTAACAGACGAGACGTCATTCGACACTGCACAGAGTCTGGATAGTCTGGTTTTCTCGCTCAGAACGACGCTGGAAGACATCACTTTTGTTGGTCTCCTAGCCAACCTGCTAATGGCCAACGTTGCAAGAGAGGTGCAGGAGCTACGTTGCTTGTACTTGTCCCGGATTGCGGATTTTGGAAACGGGAAGTCAATCGGTTCCACGATCCGAAACGAGTTGGCAGCCTTATGTTTCTTCTCGGCGTCGGAGTTCAGTCAATTCTCAAGAGGGTTCGCTCGTCGTCTCGTCGGTGGCAATGGTACAAATGGTGCACTACTGCTGAGTTTCTTCAGGTGTGCCGAGGAGTCGGAGTACGAGGGACTCCTGCTAAAGATGATGCATCTCATCGCTGCCTGTGGCGATCCCGAGCTGAGTATTCGCGGCCACGAGATTCTCGCATCATTGCTGAATGATGTGGAATCGGATGAAGTCAGGAGGGAAATTGCATTGATGCGTGACTATCTCTTGCTGCGAGATCGCCTGCGGAACGGGGAGTCGGTCGACTTGGATGATGTCACCAGACAATGGGAGGAAAACAAGGCTTCTAAGTGGTACATAGGCATCTTGCGACAGGTTTTCGAGAACGGTGATTCCAAGGAGGAAGCACTGAGAGAATGCCTTGATGTTCTATGTGCAGATCCAGATACCCAAACATACAATCACTACTATCTTCTATCACAGACAGCAGCTGAACACGTCGTTCTGTATGGCAGCGATCCGAGGAGTAGAAAAAGGCTGGTGCGCCACCTGTCAAGTGGCTATCGACGGTTTAGTGGCATCAGCAGCATTAGGAGCCGCATGGAGACTATGGGGCTATTATCACAGCTGGACACAATCAGTAGTGATGAGTATGAACTGGAGCACCAACGACTAGTCGGGATCAAGACAGAAGTGGATCACATCAAACAGTATCCCAATCTGGCGAAGGCGGGGAAGTACTATCTGATATTCGAAGATTATTTCAGGACTCTGTACTCCTTTGGAATGCCCTGCGATGTCGATCCGAGGGATGTTCGCAAGGCATGGAGATTGAGCGATCACGAGAAACTAGATTCGGTAGTTCGGTGGGCACAAGAAGGAGGCGCCACTCCTGCGCCTATAAAGACGCAATTCGACTTCAGCTGCATATCTGGAGCGTTTCTCATTCTTGGAGACCATCTCTTCAGCAAGAGTCTCTTCCCGGTCGCGGAGTACGATTCCTATAGGAGTAACTTCAACAGAGCTGCCCATGCTGACCTGCAAAAGCTCTTGGGAATCATCCTCGGTCTTAGCTCACTTCCAACTGGTATTAGTCAAATCATACGCAAATGGGGACAGGAGCTCCAGATTGTGAGACAGAGCGAATAGTCGCGACCCGGGAGGGTTGATACACGCAGAGCAGCACCTACTTATCTGAAAGGGGGAGAACTGTGACAGCTTGGTGCGAGTGATGTGGGAGCCGCACATATTGCACACGCCACGCCGCCGGCTTAGTGATTGCGCCTTCGGCCGAGAGTTCCTATTTTGATAATGCACCGGGTAGATCCTGTGCGAGTCAACTGAAACCAACTAGGAAATCTACGCGCGGACCGGTGGGCTACAACTACAGGTCAGATTGAGGAGTACAGTCTCGTGTCAGATTCGATCGAGTTTATCCGCCGTTATTGTCGTCTCGGGGATCACATCCGTGTTGTGGTCGCTGAGGCCGATAGTACATTGACTATCGAGGGTTCTTTGCAGGAAGTCGCCACAGAGGGAGTGGTGATAGAGACATGCAATGCCATTGAATTTGTTGCTTCGGGGCAAATAGTGAGCTTCTCGGCACATAAGGCATCTCGATCAGATGAGAATCCAAGTCTGGGAGGTGAAGCCGGATTGTCGAAGGACGAGACTTCTGAGGACCCTACAGGGCCACTGTCAATGGAGTGTGATAGCCAGAGTAATGACGGACAAGAGAGCCCAGGACTCAGCGATGTTGAGTCGAGCGTTCTTCCTGATCAAGAAAGTGCTGTTAGAAACGACGACCATTTGGAAAGCCCAGAGACGGAGGGCAGCTTTGTGCAAGGTGCTATCGTCAACACCGACTTCGTTTCCTTGTTCGGCAGAAAACCCGACTACGCGTTGCCTCAACCGGCGTTCGTATTTCCTGGTCTCGATCCTGAGGAACTTCAGGAAGCAATACGAGTGAAGAACAAATACGAATATGCCCTGAAAGTAGGTGAACCTGACAGAATT
>Ga0180007_10003658_pt1 | contig 16934 bp, 30 predicted proteins | sample MM_PC_MetaG_FD_121122 | JGI IMG/M metagenome (GOLD analysis project Ga0180007, IMG submission 121122) | Groundwater microbial communities from the Aspo Hard Rock Laboratory (HRL) deep subsurface site, Sweden - MM_PC_MetaG | ecosystem: Environmental > Aquatic > Deep subsurface > Groundwater... | reverse complement strand
TACCTGTAAATATGAAAAAGAGTCTGGAAAAAAGAAGATATGTAGAGAATGTGTATCTGCTAGTCTAGTAGGTACTGCCAAAAAACCCAATTGGAAGGAGAAAAATGGAAAAATATAAAGGGTACGATATAAAAATAGCACAAGATGAGATTGCAGAGTCCCCTAGAGAATGGGCAGACGATAGTTGTATGATATGTTTTCATACTAGATACTCTTTAGGAGATAAGCATAATCTTTCAGTAGAGGAAGGAAGAGAATTCTTCCGTAATCCTCCAAAGGATATATATATTTTACCACTGTATTTATACGATCATAGTGGTATTACTATATCAACTACACCTTTTTCCTGCCGTTGGGATAGTGGTCAGGTTGGCTACATATACATATCCAAAGAGAAAGTAAAAGAAGTATTTAACTGTAAGAAACTCTCAAAAGAAAGAGAGAAAGCTGCATATCAATTTCTTAGAGATGAGGTAAGTGCATATGACTCATATATAGGTAATGATGTTTATGGGTGTATCATTACAAAAGATGGAGAAGATGTAGATTCTCTTTGGGAAATCTATGGTTATGATGAAGCTATGTCAGATGCAAAAAAATATATTGACAACATGGAGGAAGTATGATATCATACGAAAAGTTACCTGAGCATATAAGAGGAGGAATGAAAAGATACATAGAAGAAGGACTCATACCTGGAGACTTTCTTCAAGCTGTGATATGTAATAATCTTAAACTATCAGTCCAACGTGCAGATGATGTGAACATAAAAAGGATGCTAGACATAGTTTCCTTTATGTACTGGGAAGTACCAATGTCTGCATGGGGATCTTACGAAAAAATGATAGAGTGGAGTAAGAAAGGAGGTGAGGGAGTATGAAGTTAATAGTGAGTGAAGAGGAAATTAGGGAACTTGTTGCTGAATACATACTGGAAGAATTCGGTGTATGTATAAAAACAGAGGACTTAATAGTAACATACGGAAATAAGGAATTTTCAGGATATGAAATAGAAATTTATTAGAGAGGAGGTGCTATGAATATAGCACAATATAAGGAAGCTATAAAGATCTGTAGAGCAGCAAACAGACCTCTTATGGCTTGGGGTCCAGGAGGAGTTGGGAAAACTAGGGGAGCAGAGCAGGCAGCAGAGGAGGAGAATATTTCATGTATTGTGATACAAGGACCGTTACTCACACCTGTAGATCTTCTCGGCCTTCCTGAAAGGGAAGGAAATAGTACAATATGGTTGCGTCCTGCAATCCTTCCTACAGAAGGTGAGGGAATAATAATTGTAGACGAACTGCCTGATTCAACACCTGCTATGATGAAAGCCTACTATCAACTTATTTTGGACGGTAAAGTACAGACTCACGTATTACCTCCTGGTTGGTGGAGAATGGGGTGTGGAAATCGTCCAGAGGATGGAGGAATGTCAAATCCCATTCCTGCACCTCTTATTACAAGGTTTATACATATAGGAGTCTGTTGTGAATGTCCAGATTTTTCAGAGGAAACTCCAGCAGAAGCTATTATAGATCATAAGGATTTCTTGGCATATGCTATACCGAAATTCCATCCACTCGTAGGAGCATACTTGCAGATACGACCTCAGAATCACTATTCACACCAAGCCGTTCCCAGAACGTGGGAATATGTGAGTGACCTGCTATATATTTCTACAGATCACTTTTCTTTTGTATTTAAAGAACTCATCTGTGGTACTGTAGGGAAGATAGTAGGTATAGACTTCAATAACTTTGTAAGACTGGCAACAAAAATTCCCAGTATAGATGCTATAATAGCGGACCCTGAGAACTATAGAATACCACAAGAAAAAGATATTCTGTATGCCCTTGTGGTAGCGTTGGTAAAAATGATGAATGATAGTAACATTACTAGTATACTTAAGTACCTTCTTAGGATAGATAAGGAATACCAATTCTTTGCATTCAATTCAGCAGAAAGAATTTATGATCCTATAATAGGTGAACCTGAGTATATTGTTTGGAAAAATCAAAATAAGGAGTATCTGATATGATGCACGATTGGAAGAGTAAAGTTCTCAGAAAGAGAACAAGATTCAGTAGAACTCCCGGTAGGCAGAAAGTTCTATCTTGCCAAGCTACTATTATGGATAGGACTTTCTCCAAGAGAAATAGAAGCTATAAGCTCCCAGGTTATGCAGCATGGGCAAATGTCATAAAGGAAGGAAATTCCAAAGTAGCTATAAGGAGGTAACATGATAAAATATAAAGTAGTAGATAATAATAGGAGGAGTTGGTCCTCTTCCCTCATTCCAAAAAGATTTGTTAGATTCTACCATGTTGGAGAAACGGTAGAAGCTGAAAAGGATAGTGTTGGGCTGATGGTGTTTGACATGTTTATTCAGGCCAGGGCTTGGATGAATAATATGGAACATGCAAGATATAAAATTATAGAGGTAGTGGTAGAGGGAGAGGGGGTAGTGCCTAAGTTTCTAGTAAATATAAAAAATGAGTCACTACGTCGGATAAGTGAATATTTCACAAAAGATGTTTTCTTTATGGATAACATGAGGGAGTTCAGTACATGGAATACTCCGGTAGGTACAAGATGTTACAATAGAGTAACAGTTATATCATAAAAAGGAGTGTCAATGAATGAATATATATATTCCACAAAAGAATTTACTGAGTTAAATAACAAGATATTAGTAGAAATTATAGGAAATATTGGTGACGAAGAGATGTTCTTTAGAACGAGAGATGGAGATCTATATACGCTCTATCATTACTCAAACTGATGTGAAATAGTCGATGTCGTTGACATCATTGGAGATATTGAAGATTTAATAGGAACACCTATTCTTGAAGCAGAAGAAGTAGTACACAAGGATTATAACCCAATAGAAGTTAATATTCCTGATTCCCAAGATAGTTTCACTTGGACATTTTACAAATTATCTACAATAAAGGGGTCTGTAACAATTCGGTGGTACGGAGGATCTAACGGTTATTACTCTGAAAGAGTCACATTTGCTAAACTATTATATTTAATATGAAGGAGAAGATTATGGACATTACAAAAAGAGCCTTACAAACAAAAGTTACTGTACATCGTGGTAATTTTAAAGTTGCGGATGTTGAGAGAAAACAGGAATTAGCTACTAAGTATAATGTAGATCCTGCTATGTTGGAACTAAAAAAAGCTATGTTCCCTAAAGAACTACGATCTAATCTAGAGAAAGCTATGAATGCAGTGACACCAACGTGTCACAAGTTTACGTCTCCTTGGAGAGATGGTGGGTGGAGAATAATATCCACAGCAAACTTTTCCAAGTTTGAAGAAGCAATGAGAGAGTGTAATTCTAATATATCTACTGCAAGAGGAGCATTCATTGCAGACTTGGATGCAAAGATAAGGATATCAATACAAAGCTTGGGAGGTATGGGAGATATTACAGATTACCCAAGTGCAGATTATATTCGTGAAAGATTTAGTATGGAAGTAAGCTATGAGCCACTTTCTTCTCAATCACATATTGTGATTGACGCCTCACAAGAAGTAATAGACACTGTAAAGAAAAGTATGGAAGAAAACTCCAATCGTGCTATGCAACGTGCTATGCAAGATGTGTGGGACAGGGTTGTTATTGCACTGGATAGAGCACATGAAAGGCTTAGTCTGGAAGCTACAACAGATAAAGACGGGAATATTATAAAACCAAAAATATTTGGTAGTATTGTAGGTAATATTCATGATCTTATAGACCTTCTTCCAGGATTAAATATTACAGAAGACCCACATTTGGAGAAGATTAGACAAGAATTGGAGAAAAAATTTGCTAATCTTACGATTGAGGATATTAAAAATGATGACAATCTGAGGAGAGATATGGCAAAGGAAGCCGGAGAAATTCTAAGTAAAGTGAAAGGAGTATTATGAGCATAATAAAAAACGTATATTGTCGTGTTTTGTATGAGGAAGATACACCACTAAAAAATTTGGTAGAGAAACATAAGAGTAATCTCAGCCGGAGTAATCTCCATGGGAGTAATCTCAGCGAGAGTAATCTCAGCGGAAGTAATCTCAGCGGGAGTGATCTCAGCGGGAGTGATCTCCGTGGGAGTGATCTCAGCGGAAGTAATCTCAGCGGGAGTAATCTCAGCGGGAGTAATCTCAGTAGAGCATGTGGATTATTAGACCCATCTGCTTGGTTACAGCATAATTTTGATTATTCACCTACTGGAATTTTGGTATATAAGGCAATAGGGAATACATATTATGAAATTCCTATTTATTGGAAAATAGAAGAAGGTGAATTTATAGAAGAGGTGGTGAATAGAATACCAACTGATGATTGTGGTTGTGGTGTGAATTTTGCTACATTGGACTGGATAAAAAAGCAAGATTTATCTGATATATGGGTATGCCTAATACATTATAGAGACTTACCAGGTGTTATAGTACCATATAACACAGATGGAAAGGCTAGGTGTAGTAGGCTACAATTATTGAGGAAAATATGACACCTCTACAAAAAATGGAGAGAGCTAGGACACACCTCATACTAGACTATCCTCTTTATGGTCTACATATCTTACCAATAAAACTTATAGAAGATATTTCAGTAGAGAGGGCCAGTACAAATGGAGTAATTATAAAGTTCAATCCAGAATTTATAGATACACTAAATAACAAAAAGGTTATATTCCTTCTTGCCCATGAAGCTAAACATATTATGAATGGGCATCATATCAGGCGTGGTTGGAGAGACGTTACAAAGTTCAATATGGCTACTGATTATGTAATAAATCTAGAATTAGTAAGTGAAGGATTTGAGCCTATAGACAATATACTTCTATCAGAAGATTATAGGGATATGTCATCTGAAATGGTATATGGTAAAAGAGAAGAAGAGAACAATAAGAGAGCTAAAGAGGAGGACAGTGATAATAATAGTAAAAATCCTCCAGCTTCAACAGATGGTGGAAAAGGAGACTCTAATACAAGTTCTGAAGAGGGCGGAAATGCTATAGGAGAAAAAGAAAATTCTGATGATAAAAGTTGGGATATAGGAGGTGTAGAGGATGCTCCACCGGATATAGATCCTATAGAGGAAGAAGAAAGAATAAGGGAACAGACTCATCAGGCAATACATCATGCAAAAATGGCAGGAAAACTTCCTGCTGGATTAGAACGTGCAATAACAGAAAAATTAAGACCGAAAGCCCCTTGGGAAAGATTGCTTATAAACTGGTTCACTGAAAAGTTCAACAATGATTACTCTTGGATGGAGAGAGATCCAAGAGTAAGAGATTGGAGATTTCCTAGTCTAATTAATGAGGAACCTGGACTTATAATCTTGGCGATAGACACATCTGGTAGTATAGATTACACTATGATAAATCATGGTGTATCTGAAATAAGTATACTGAAGATGAGATATAAATTTGAATGTGTTGTACTGGGATGTGATGCAAGTATTCATTACATGAGGAGATATAGGAAGGAAGAGCCTATAAAGATAGAAAGCCTCGGTGGTGGTGGTGGCACATCTTTCTACCCGGTGTGGGAGTGGATAAAAAAGAGTCACGAAAGACCTATTGGTGTGGTGTATTTCACAGATATGTATGGTAGTTTTGGAGAAAGGCCACCATATGATGTGCTCTGGCTTAGTTACGGAGGAACCTATGCACCATTTGGAAAGGTAGTAAAGTTGGAGGTGAAATAAATGCTATACTTAGATTCTGTAGTTATAGAAACTACAAGAAATTGTAATCTAGAGTGTCCACATTGCCTACGTGGGCCAAGACAAAGTATCTCCATGAAGAGAGAATATCTCCACAAATTTCTTACTCAGGTAGACTATATAAATACAGTAACGTTTACTGGTGGTGAACCAACTCTTCCTACTGGACTAAGGACTATAGGCTGGTTCTTGGAAAAAGCTCCTAGTGTAGGTAATTTCTATATAGTTACAAACGGGAACGTAAGTAGGAGAAAACTACCTGAAATACTTCACCATCTATGGAATAGATGTGAAGAGAATGAAATCAGTTCCGTAGATGTGAGTGAGGATAAGTATCATTATGTAAGTGGTAGGAATAGATTTATATGTTGGTTACAAGAGGAAATGCTATATAGGTACGGTATAGAACTACATATGAACAAAAGAGAAGTATATTCTGTAATTGCCGAGGGAAATGCAAAAGATTGGGGAGAAAAACATATAGAAGAGGATAAAATAATTTGGAATAACGGATATGAAACTGAGGATGATGTAGTTGTAAGGGAAGGAATACTCTATCTAAACTGTAGAGGAAAGGTAATATTAGGGTGTGATTGGAGTTATGCTAATCAAAATGATCATATCCTCTGTAGTGTAGATGAGGATATTGAAAAAGCCATACGATTGAAAGGAACTTATGATGAAAATTACTAGGAGGAGAGTTGGAGATACTTATAAGTTTATTAATATTAATAATCTGGTACTTCTTTTTTGAAAGAGATAAATAATGAAAGGAGATATAGTATGTGCTTAAACCATTTAGAAGAATTTGAAACTACAGGAATAGGATATAAGTATTTTAATATAGAATATAATAAATTATTTACTCCTTTTAAAGGTAGAGCTAAGAGTATACCAATAAATATATGGGTACGTGAAAAAGACTATCGAACAATTTACACAAATTTTCTTGTAACAGAAATAAGAGAGAGGTATAAGCCTGGATTTCATATTTATAAAAATAAAAGAATAGTACGTAGTCCTATACTTGTTCAATATAAAGTAGAATATAGAAATGTAGTTGCTACAGGAATGCAATCTAAAGACGAACCAACTATAGTAGCAAAAGAAATGAAAGTATTAGAGGAGGTAAAATATGAATTATAGAATACTTTGGCCTGAAGGAACTATTTGTACTGTAGGAGAATGGGGATTGCTACAAGGTTTTCCGGAATTAGGATCTCCAGGGAAGTTGTTTGAGGATCTCAATCTTTCTAGTATTATATTATTACAAAGAGATGGAAAGATTGTAATAATAACTAGGGTATGTTATGAATAGCTTACTTGACACAGACCTATACAAATACACAATGGGACAGTTTGTGTTTCATAAGTGGGCGGATATACCTGTAGAATATACATTTAAGTGTAGAAATGGCTCTGGTATCCCTATAGATATGTCTACCTCTAAATTTACAGATATGTTTAGTACTGCACTATCTTCACTCTGTAATCTTAGACACACAGCAGATGAGATAGTGTATCTAAAATCTCTAGGTAAATTTAGTAGAGACTACCTTGAGTTCCTGACACATCTTAAACTAGATAGAAGCTGTATAGATTGGAATACACTTGACGGAGAATTACACATAAAGATAAGAGGTTCGTGGATAGATACTATTTGGTTTGAAGTACCTATACTATCCATACTATCCGGTATAGACTCATACTACAGTGAAATAAGAAAATGGAACATGGGAAAACGTATATTGGAGAATAAGATTAAGAGAATAAGGGAACACCATTTTAAGCTCATAGACTTTGGTACACGTAGGAGAGCTTCTCTGCTATGGCATAACTATGTAATTGATACTCTTCATACAGAATTACCAAAAGATGTGTTTCTAGGTACATCAAATCTATACTTTGGAAAGATGTTTAACATCCCGGTATTTGGGACACAAGCACATGAAATATTCATGGCATATCAAGTGCTCTCTCCTATATATTCTCACCAAAAATATCTACTACAGGATTGGTTAGATGAATTCGATGTAGAGAATGCAATAGCCCTTACAGATACACTAGGAATAGACACATTTCTACAAGATTTTGATGCTAGATTAGCAACCGAGTATGATGGTTGTAGACATGATTCAGGAGATTGGGCTAAGTGGTCAAGCAAGTTAAATCTACATTATTGTAACTTAGGTATAGACCCGAGCACTAAAGATGTACTCTTTAGTGACGGGCTTAATATTGAAAAGGCTATATCTATAAATGAGTGCCTAAAAGGAATATTTAGAAATATATACTTTTGTATAGGAACTAATCTAACCAATGATTGTGGATATATGCCACCTAATATCGTAATAAAGATGACGAAGTGTAATGGAAAGCATGTAGCAAAGATTTCAGATAGTCCTGGAAAAGGGATGTGTGAATCCAGGAATTACATAAAATTCTTAAAGGAGGAAGTATGTGCTTAGATAAAGTAAAGTTTCTATATAATCCACCAAAACTAGAGGAAGTGGTAGCATACAAATACTTCAATAAAGTAAATGGAAACATAGAATTTCCTTATAAAAATTTTTTTCAACCAAAAATAGGAGAATGGATGAATGAGGAAGAATATGGTTATGGGACACGTATAACTATAGTTACTGATACTGGTGAAGAATACCCGGCAGGATTTCATGTATACAAGTATCCGCAAGCAACTTCACGTTGGATAGGAGGAATTATAGTAAAGTATAAAGTATTAGTACGTGGTATTATAGCAGAGGGCACAAATGCAGGTGGGTATACACTCGTAGCAAAAGAAATGAAAATATTGGAAAAAATAAACTAAAGGAGAAAAGACATGAAAGGATATATGATAGTAGACTTGGACAATGAGGAAGTAAAAAGTATTATGAAGAATAGAAATGTAGCTGGCAAAGCAAAGTCACTATATTATTCTCAACTAATACCTACATTGGAAAATATGTTGGAAGTAGAGGTAGATTTTATAAAAAAGAATGGGGAAAATAGAATCTTAGTTGGATATTATGTAGGATATAACAGCTCAAGTGATCTTGTGTACTTCTGGGGAAAGAAAGAAGAGGGACTTAGAGCAGCAAAGTTGAGTAGGATAAAGTCTATCTCTATAGCAGGAGATTTTATAAAGATCATATAAGGATGAATAATGACGCCACATGAAATATTAAGAAAGCTTATTCTTAGTGGGCATGAGGCTTACTACGTAGGAGGGTATGTCAGAGATACCCTCTTGGGTAGAAAGTCAGATGACGTGGACTTAGTTACAAGTGCCAGACCTAAGCACATAATAGATATATTTAAAAAACAAGATGTAAAACTTGTTGGAGAATCTTTTGGTGTAGTGATAGTAGATAACACTGAAGTAGCCACATTTCGCTTAGATAGATATGGAGGACTATCTGATAAGAATGTTGAAATAAAATATGCCGATACTCTACAAGAAGATTTAGCCAGAAGAGATTTCACTATAAACTCTCTTGCTATGAATGAGTATGGAAAAATTATAGACTTGTATAATAGTGAACATGATCTTAGATTAGAGATAATAAAATTTGTAGGAGATCCTGTGGAGAGGATAAATGAAGATCCTAATCGTATTATACGTGCAATAAGATTTGCTACTACTCTCGGATTTGTAATAAATGATGATAGCTTCATGGCTATAAAGAATAACTCTGAGTTGGTTAAATATGTAGCAAAAGAGAGAATAAGAAAGGAGGTAATGAAAACTATTTGCAGCACAAGAAAAGCTAGTAGATTCTTTTTACTGGCAAGTAGTTTAGATGTGCTGGAATATATATTTCCTTCTCTCCTAGAGGGTGTTGGAGTGAAGCAGAATAGATACCATGGAGCAAATGAAACAATATTTTACCACAACCTCAAGGTTGGTGATGCGATATCACAGAAGTACCCACTAGTAAAACTGGCAGGATACTTGCATGATGTAGGAAAGGTATACACAAAAGCATGGAATCCTAAAACATGTGACTGGACTTTCTACAAGCATGATATGGTAGGGTCTGCTGTAGTTAGGCAGGAACTACGTGATCTTAGGTTCTCGAAGGAAGAGATAGAGAAGGTGGGAGTACTAATAGATTCTCATATGATGTCATTGCCCACTACAAAAAGGAGTCATAGACGGAGATTACACCAATTATCAGATCGTGGAGTTCATTATAAAGAGTTCCTGAGACTGAGGTTGGCAGATCGACTGGGAAATTTGATGACAGAAACTACAAAACTCTCTGTGTATAAGAATGTATTAAGAACTTTTAAGGAAATTATAGAACAAAAGGAACCATTCGGACTAAGAGATCTAGCAATAGATGGTAATGATGTTATGCAGATATTACATATAGGACCATCTAAGGAAGTTGGAGTAGCCCTTAAAAACTTGTTGGATAGAGTTATGGGAGATCCAACTCTTAATACAAAAGAAACCTTGATAGAAATATTGACAAAGGAGAAATAATGATTACTCTTAAAGAGAGAGTAGCTAAGAAGCTGTGGAATATAGCCGCAGATGGTATTCCTATACCATTTAAAGACCTAGAAAAGGAGATAAAATAATGTGCTTAGATTATTTAGATAATACTATAGAATTACAAAGAGAGGGTAATCACTACGTTGGTTGGAAGAAATTTTCTAATAGTTACGGACACCCCTGTCTACGCTTCTTTTGTGGTAGGAGGGTGCCTGTTGGTAAATGGATACATGAGAAAGATTACAGAGAGCTTCCTTTACAAAAGCATATACTTGCATCTAGTGGAGAATCTTACCCTACTGGATTTCATGTTTACCCTAAAAAACCCAAGATAATGGCGTGCAGAAAAGTATACTTCAGACAGACTGTAGCTAAAGGCCACCAGTTTAGTAGCCCTGTAGTTGTAGCCAAGGAAATATTCATACCATATTTTAGAGACTATAAATAAGGAGAAAAATTATGTGCTTAAACTATTTACAAAAGAGTATTAGGACTAAAAAAGAGGATGGGTACAATGTTGGATGGAAGATATTCGATGATGACCACGGACATCCTACATCACTCCATATGTGTACTAAAAGATATCCAATAGCACGATGGATACATGAAAAGGACTATAGAGCAATGGATGATGAATATATAACGATTCCTAGGGGAAATTCCTATAAAACTGGGTTTCATATATATGTAGAAAAGCCTGTTGATTCTCATAAAGCCAGAAAAGTATACTTCAAAAAGATTGTAGCAAGAGGTGTACAGAGTATGAAAAATGTAATTGTGGCCAAAGAAATGTTCATACCATATCTAAGGAATGTTAAGTAATGAAAGAACAGAAAATGGCACAAGATAATCTAATACTGAAAATACGTACAGGTTCTCATCTATATGGTACAAATACAGAAGACTCAGATGATGATTTCGTAGGTATATTCTTAGAAGACCCGGAATACTTACTAGGACTTAGTAGAGTAGACCAAGTAGATCTCAGTGAGAAGAGTAAGGATGACAGTGGTAGGAATACGAGAGATGCAAAAGATGAAACTATATATGCACTACGGCATTTCATGAAATTAGCTGTAGATAACAATCCCAATATAGTAGAACTATTTTTTGCTAATGAAGAAAACATACTCTTCTGTAATGATGTAGGAAGGGAACTTCTGGCACTACGTAGTGCAATAATCAGTAAGAATGTAAAGCACCGCTTTCTTGGATTCTCCCACACACAGAAGAAAAAGATGGTTTTAAAGATGAGCAATAGAGAAGCTATTAAACAAGCTATAGAATATCTAAAGTGTGTGGAAGATAGATATGATTATGTTGCTGAAATAAAACATCATCCTCTATTCTCTCGTAATAAAAAAGAGATAACTGTAGCTGATATGAAAATATCAGCAGGAATAACTTGCAAGAAAGCTAGAAAACAATTGGAAGACAGGGTGAAAAAGTTTTCTCACCGTGAGGGACTAGTATCCAAGTATGGTTTTGATACCAAATTCGGTATGCATATCATTCGTCTTATACAAGAAGGAATAACACTACTAGAATGTGGACATCTTGAGTTCCCGTTACCTGAGAGACATGTTCTTGGAAGAATAAAACAAGGATTATTCACACTAAATGATGTATTAGATTTAGCAGATGGTTATGAACGTGACATTGAAAAATTGTACTTAGTATCAAAGCTACGACACTCACCAGATCTTGATACTATAAACAAGTTCCTAATAAAAACATATAGGAGAACATTATGTGCTTATATAGATTAAAAGATAATATCCAATTAAAAAAAGAGAGGTGGCACAATGTTGGATGGAAGATATTTTTAAAGAAACATGGACATCTGTACGGTCTTCATAAAGGCGTAAGAAGATACAAGTGTAATACTTGGTTAAAGGAAGAAAAGCATAGAGATTCTTGTGTACGAGGGATAAGAGCTCTCTCTGGAGAGATGTATGCAGTAGGATTCCATATATACATAGAGTATCCAAATATATATTATGATATGTCCAATGAAGAAATAAGAAAAGTATACTATAGAAAAATTATAGCAAAAGGTACTGATTCAAATATTCCTACTATTGTAGCTAAAGAGATGTTTATACCATATCTAAAGGATTATAAATGAAGCTAATCGAAAGATTACAGTGGTGTAAAAATAAACTAAGTACATTTGTACAAGAAATAGACTATATAAATAGTAGAGTAGAGTTTACAATACCAAACTCGGACATACTTATAGAGCTACAAAAGGAGAAAAATAATGATTAATGAGAAATATAAAAAAGCACTGTGGGGTATAGCATACCACAAACATTGTATGTATGGAAGTGGCGATGAATACGAAAGGGGTGTAGCAGATGGACATAGATATGCAGCAATAATCGCTAAGGAGGCACTTAAATTAACAGAAGAGGAAAGAGATCGGCTAGAGGAATTGGAGGAAAAAGCCAATGAAGCATTTAAGAACTACTCTGGCTTTAACCCAAAGGCTTTCCTAAGTGATGAAGAAGGTAAGGAGTGGGAAGAGTTGTTTAATGAATGGTTACATGAAACTACCTAAGGGATTTAGTACAATAGTACCTCCATATAATTACCAAAAAGAAGCTATAGCATATGGAATTGTAAACGAAAGAGCAGGACTCCTCTTAGACTTGGGGCTTGGGAAAACCTTCTGTGCAATAAATATAGCTAGATGGAGAATACAACAAGAGCAGGTAAAAAAAGTATTGGTTGTAGTTCCTGCTACTTTACTTCTGAATTGGTATAATGAAATAAAAAAATATTCAGAATATGAAGCACTAATATTACACCATAGCAGTAGACTTGAACGTACTGCTATGATCAAAGCCTTTGTGAAAGATAATAAGTATCACTTTGGTATAATAAATTATGAGGCTCTTAGTAGATATAGTATCCTACAAGATATGAGATTTGACACACTAATCTCAGATGAGTCTGCAAGATATCTAAGAACACCACATAATAAGACAACAAATTGTGCGATAGCTATTGCAAACAAAATTAAGTATAAGCTTATACTTACTGGAACTCCTATTGCAAATAGACCGCTGGATATTTGGTCACAGTTCATGATATTGGATGGTGGAAAGACATTTACAGATAATTACTATAAATTCAGGAGTTGGTTCTTTTATCCAGTTGATATGGGATTTAATACCAGATGGATATTAAAACCTACACACTATGGACTTCTTCGCAAAATGATATACAGTAAATGTATAAGGAAAACAAAGGCTGAATGTTTACCTGATTTACCAGAACAGATCTTCAAAGTAATAGAAATAGAACCAGATACAGAATTTAAGAAACTATATACTTCTGTAAGAAAACAAGTGGAATCTGAGATAGAGACTGAAGGAGGATTGGCTAAACTAAATATCAATAATATTTTCAAGAGATTAACTAAGCTACAACAAGTTACTGGTGGAGCAATAATAGATGATAGTGGTAAGGCGAACAAATTAAAAAATACACCTAAGCTAAATGCACTATCTGAATGTCTTGATGAAATAATAGATGCCGGTGAGTCTGCTATAGTTTGGTGTAGATTTAGAAAGTCCTTAGAAATTATAGAAAGGTTACTTAGAAAGAAAGATATTGCATTTACATCTATGCATGGGGGGCATAAGAATAAGTACGAGAGATGGAAAGGGTTTCAAGAAGATCCTACTATATCTGTATTCTTGGGGCAAATAGAAAGTGGTGGGATAGGAATTGAGCTATTCAAGATAAACTCTGATAAGACTATGCAACATATGATATTCTATGAAACTACATTCTTTATGGATATAAAGAGACAAGCTATCGGAAGGATACACAGATTAGGACAACGTAGTATATGTAGGTATATAGACCTTATAGTAAAAGGTACTATAGATGAGAAAATACTAAATATCTATCTCTCTAATAAGCAGGTAGCAGATGCAATAATAGAAACTGGTATAGGAGGATTTTTATCATGACAGAATTTAAGAAGTACTTGGAAATAGAAAACTCTTATCATGCTAAGAATATACAGAGATTTCTAGCTAAATTTCCTGAGCTGATGTTTGAAACGTATGTTATACAAGAGAAACTCCATGGATGTAATATATGCCTCATATTCACACCAAATGAGGGGATGTTAGTATGCTCCAGGAATAAGATATTAGATCCTGATGAGAGTTTTTTTGATGTTTGGAATACACTAAAAAAGTATGAGGAGGAACTAAGAGCTATACAGCAATATGTAGATACAACAAAGACTATCATGAGAGTATTCGGAGAACTTGTTGGATCAGGTATAAATAAAGGTGTAGATTATATGGATGAGAAATTTATTAGATTCTTTGATATATATATAGATGATAAGTTGATTGCACCAATACACTCTATGACACTCCTAGATAATATAGGAGTAACACACATGATAGTTCCTATAATAGGTATTGTACCTTCTTTACAAGAAGCACTAAGTTTCTCTTGTGAATTTCCCACTAAGATAAATCCGAAAGAGGGAAATATCTGCGAGGGGATTGTTATAAAATCATACCATAATGTGTTTATATCTCCTGTTGGGGAAGTATTTTATCTTAAGAAAAAGAACGAAAAGTTTAAAGAGAAACAACATGAGCCTAAGCCAATAATGGAGCTGGATGAGTTTGATAACTGGAACAATGTATTCAGGACATACATAACACACAATCGTGTTGAAAGTACCTACTCTAAGATGGGTATCATTAGTGAAAACAAGCAGTTAGTGGAGTATATTAAAGTGATACTTGATGATGCAAGGAAGGACTTCTTGAAAGACTATGGTGAAGAACTCAAAGGTGCTTCCAAGGCTCAACTTAAAAGGGTATTCAATATTGGATCTACGTTAGCAAGTATGCTTATGGAGGACTTATGTTAAAATCGTATACTGTTACAGTTTTACGTATTAGAGTAAAAGCAAGTAACCCAAAACAAGCAGAAAACATAGCTCTATCTGTAGCAGGAGATTATAAGTATTCTGAATATGATGCAGATTATGAAGCTATATGCATGGAGGAAGAATGAGATTGCACATAAGTACTCATAATAGTAAGTTAGGTAATATACATAATATATCTCTACCACCTATTACAACATGCTGTATTCCACTTCCGTGTGTATCAGATTGTTATGCACTAAGAGCATATAATAGGTGGGGTAATGTCAGAAAAGCTTGGGATGCAAACTATGAGATGCTTATTAGAGATAAGTATAGATACTGGTCAGGTATACAAGACTATATAGAGAGTAATAAGCCTAAATATTTTAGATTTCATATAGGCGGAGACATATTAAATCAAGATTATTTTGATTGGATGAAGGAACTTGCAGGAACATGCTATACAAAATTTCTTGTCTTCACAAAAAACTATGAACTAGATTTTGATGCACCAATACCACAAAATCTTACTATAATACTATCTGCATGGCCTGGGTTAGAGCTACCCAAAACTACATTACCAATAGCTTTTATGCAGAACGGAAGTGAAGACCGTGTGATAGATGCTATAGAATGTAAAAAGAAGTGTGATAGATGCTTTAGTTGTTGGGGAATAAAAAGTAACGTAGTATTTAAAAAACATTAGGAGGATACCATGAATAAATTAGAAGATCTTCAGAATAAAATGTTGGTAGTGGAACAAATCAGGAATGACCTAACCTCACTAAATAAATACAGGAAAGACAAAGATCATGATAAGATAGGAATAGGGTTCAACATTGACGCAAGATATAAGGCTTGTGTAGAAACCCCTGTTTGGTTATCATCATGGAAAGGTAAATATGGTAGTTCCAGTTGTAGTAGGATATTCTATATCTCAGATGCAGCCCTATTCACAAAACATCTAATAAAAGTACTAAACAACGATGTAGAGAAGATTTTAACTGATGTAGCAAAGTCTATAGAAGATGAAGCAAAAGAGAGTATATCAGAAGCAAAAGAAATACTAAAAGAGCAATTAGCTAAGATAGAGGAGATGGAGAGATGAGTACATTTTTATTATATTTAATACTAAAACTCGATATTATAGTGGGGTTATTTGCAATATGTGCCATGATTAGTGGTATGGCCGCACTTATAGGAACATTAGGAATTATTATTAATAATTCTCCAGAGGGAATGGAAGAATGGAAAAATTGGTTTAAACGAACATTTGCGCATTGGACAGTAAAAGTAGTATTTGTTATAAGTTTACTACTTGCAATACTTCTTCCTAGTACAAAAGATGGAGTAGTATTATATATTATACCAAAGATAGCAAATAACGAAAAAATACAAAGTATTACATCTGATACATTAGATATTTTACAAAACAAAACAAAAGAATGGCTAGATACAGTAGTAATAAAGGAGAAAAGTAAATGAAAAAATTAATATCTACAAATAAGATACTTACCAGGAATAGTATACTAGTAGACTTAGATTTCAGTTGTCCGGAAGTAATAAAAATATGGAGAAGTTTTGAAGAGTGGGCAGAAAGTGCAAGTATTTCTACAAATACACAAATATTCAGAGAAGACTTAAGTATATTCTGGGATGAGTGGTTACAATATCATCCGAAAGCTCAAACATGGTTAGTAGAGAATGGATATGCTATGTGGAAGGGAGTGATAGTTTACTCATTAAATGGTAGAGAAGGAACACGGCAGATATATCTAAAAG